>ERZ827156.1701-NODE-1701-length-24924-cov-3.380996_pt1 | contig 24924 bp, 20 predicted proteins | sample MGYA00519919_ERZ827156 | MGnify/ENA primary metagenome ERZ827156 (study PRJEB31778, sample SAMEA3449269) | human gut metagenome | biome: human gut; feature: human-associated habitat; material: faeces | place: United Kingdom | collected 2010/2012 ...
ATCCTATTCCTATTAGCAATAATACAAATATTGGTAATATATATGTTAGTTTACTCCTTTTTTTCCTTGCATCTCCTTTTCTCAAAATTTTTTCACCTCTATTCTTTTACGTCTTTTTTTATTGAAATTAGGTATGTAACTAACGCTGCTAGCATTATTCCTGTAACAAGAATTATTGTATTGTCTCCTGTATTTACTGCTTTTACTCCTTCAAAATTTATATTTATTTCTTTATTTCCTATATTTACTAAATTTTCTCCATCATTTGATGTCAAATCTTTTAGTATTACTTTTGTACTTTCTTTTTTTACTTTATCTTTTACTTTTATTTTTAATGTTAATACTTCTTCATTTTCTTTTATTCCTTCTATATCTTTTACCATTAAAAATTTTCCATATAAATCACTATTACTATCTTTGTTATATTCTATTTGCCAATCATTTTTTGTTTCTACTTCTACATTTTCTATTACGTCTTCATCAAAATTTATATATCCTTCTAATGTATTTATTCCTTTTTCTTTCATATCTATATCTTTTAAGTCTACTTTTACTTCTATACTTTCTCCTTGTTTTGCTGTTACTTCAATTGGATTTACTCCTACATCAAAACTTGATGCTGATACTATTCCTGTTAAACTTACCATTATTATGCTTAAAATCATAATTAATCCTAATTTTTTCACTTTTTTACCTCCTAATTTTCTTGTTCAAAAGCAATTTAATAATATAATTGCTTTTGAACAATATTTACAACTTTTATTTTCTTATAAGTTTTCCATTACTATCTAACGTAAATGATGGATTATCCTCTGAGATTTCTATTTTCTTTATAAAGCCATTATTTACGCCTTTTAACGCACTATCTGATATATTCGTTACACTTGCTGGTATATACATCTTACTTACACTTCTTGCCACTTGACTCCAATATATAGAATTATCATTTATTGTTTCTACACCATCAGGTATTATTACTTCTTTTGTTCTTCCTGATGATATATACACTAAGTTTTTCATATCCTTTGTATATAGTACTCCATCATTTGACTTATAGTTTGGATTTGTATCTTTTACTTCTATATTTTCCAAAGCACTATAATTATAAAATGCAGATTGAAGTACACTTGTACCTTGAAATCTAATTCCTTGAGTTCTCGCTTCAAATGAAAGACTATCTGGAAATATTACTGTTTGAACTATCATATTACTTGCAAATGATAGTTCGTCAAGAGTAACAACTCCTTCTTGTATTTCATATGTTTTATCTTTTTTATTCCTTGGATATGAAATTAATCTCTTTCTATCTTTTGTATATAATACTCCATCTATTGCTACAAAATTATTATTTCCTTCTTCAACCTCAAATGCTTCAAATTTTCTAACATTAGCTCCAAAGTTATAGAAATCATGTGAAGAAAGTCCTAAATTTTCTCCATTTACTTCATAATCTATTCCTATCTTCTTTAATGAAGCTGGGATAACAATTTTACTATTGCTAAAATTTGTATTTTTTCCAAAAGCAGCTTCACCTAAACTTTCTAAATTTTTAGGTAATACTAACTCCCCTGTGAATTTATCATCATAGAAAGCCCAACCTTCAATTGAAGTAATAGAGTCTGGTAAAACTAATTTTCCAGTTAATCCACTACAACTTTGAAATGCACACCTAGATATTGTTGTTAAACCATTTGGAATAATCAAGTCTCCTGTTAATGAACCACAGCTATTAAATGCATACTGACCTATACTCTTAATTCCATCTGGTAATTTAAGTTGACCTGTTAATTTATTACTTTTATTAAACGCGAAATTTCCTATAGTTTCAACGCTTTCTGGTATTACCAAGTTTCCTTTAAGAGCACTACATAATTGAAATGCTCCATTACCTATACTTTTTAATGTAGATGGCAATGTTAGAGTTCCATCAAATCCACTACAATTACCAAATGTAAAATCTCCTATAGTTTCAATTCCTTCTGGTATAATTAAATTTCCTTTTAGACCAGAACAAAACTGAAAAGCAATTTGACCTATATTTTTTAACGTAGATGGTAAAGTTAGAGTTCCATCAAATCCACCACATTTATTAAATGCATGTGTTCCGATTGTCTCGACACCTTCTGGTATTACTAAGTCACCTGTAAATCCTGAACAATATTGAAATGCGGCATTTCCTATTCTTTTTAAAGGCGAAGGAAATACTAAGGTACCACTAAATCCACTACATTTATTAAAAGCATAATCCCCTATTTCTTCTACACTATCAGGTATTACTAAATTTCCTTTTAGTCCTGAACAAAGTTGAAAGGATGACTTTCCTATACTTTTTAATGTAGAAGGTAATGTTAAAGTGCCATCAAATCCACTACATTTACCAAATACATACGTTCCTAATACTTCAACGCTTTCTGGTATTACCAAGTTTCCTTTAAAGCCACTACATAATTGAAATGCTCCATCACCTAAACTTTTTAATGATGAAGATAATGTTAAAGTGCCATCAAATCCATTACATTTGTTAAAAGCCAAAGCCTCTATATTTTCTACACTATCTGGTATAACCAAATTTCCTTTTATGCCTGTACATTTTTCAAATGCACTACATTTTATTTCTTTTATTCCTTCTTCTATTGTTAGTTTTGTAATAGTAGCATTCTCAGATGTTCCTAAAACATTAATTCTTTCTGCTGAAGGAGTACTTTCTTCAAGGCCTTGTGCACCTACTGCATATACCTCATATCCGTCATAGTTTGCTGGCACTACTAACTCTGTTTTTGTTCCTAAATATTGTGTTAATTGGATTGTATTATCACTATTTACAAAGTATTTCCATTCTCCATCTTGCCCTACTATCTCTTTTTTCTTTATCCAATCTACCTTTGCTGTTATACTTCCTGTTCTTCCTGCTTCATCTACATACTCAAATGTAAACTCTCCATTATCTGTAAATTCATATGTATTTTTTCCTTCATTATTTGTTATTGTTATTCCTTCTTTATTAAATGTTACTGTTGCTATTACTGGATCTGTTGTACTTTCTGTTGTTGAATAATTTATTGTTGCTTCTATTCCTGTTTTATTTACTTTTATTATCTCATATGTTATTCCTGATCTGTTTCCTTCTTCTCCATATGTATATGCTATTACTTTATATATTCCGTCTTTATCTATTGTTATTTTTTGTCCTTCTTCTATTTGTGTTTCTTCTTTTTCTTCTGTTCCTTTTATTTTATATACTGTCTTTTTTCCTTGCTCTTCTTTTTGATTTATCTCCAATTCTACATCTGTAGTATACCATTCATTTTCTCCTTGTTGTCCATTTACTACCTTTATTTCTGGTTTTTCTACTTCTTTTACTTTTTCTAATTCATATTCTCCATATACTATTTTTCTTGCTACTTTTTCTATTCCATATTCTGATGCTTCTACTTTCCCTATTTCTTCTGTCTCTTCTCTTACCATTTTGCTTACATCTATTTGATCTACTTTTCCGTCTTTACTTACATCTCCATCTACTACTGCTATATATGTATCTTCTTTATCTACTACTGTCATTCCTGTTTTTATTATTCCTTCTGTTACTTCTTCATTCATCATTTCATCTGTATATATTTTTACTTCTCTTTCAAATGCTTTCTTAAATTCTTCTATACTTGTATTTTCTTTTACTCTTTTTATTACATTATCTGTTACTAAGTATTTTGTTGATATTAAATTCTCATCATCTTCATTTTTTAATTTTTCTATTTCTTCCGACATATATCCTGTTGCCATTTCTTCTATTTTATCATTTTCTTTATTTATGTTATTGCTGTTTTTACTTAGTCCTAGACATCCTATTCCTATTAGCAATAATACAAATATTGGTAATATATATGTTAGTTTACTTCTTTTTTTCCTTGCGTCTCCTTTTCTCAAAACTTTTTCACCTCTATTTTTTACTTACCTTACTTTCTTTATATATTTTAGAATATTTTACTAAATCCCTAAATAATGGATGTGGTCTATTTGGTCTTGATTTTAGCTCTGGATGAAATTGTGAACCAACCATCCATAAATTATTACTTACTTCTACCATTTCAACTAATTTGTTATCAGGAGAAGTCCCAACTATATTTAGTCCGTTCTTAATAGCCATATCTCTATAGTCATTATTAAATTCAAATCTATGTCTGTGTCTTTCATATATAAGACTATCTTTATATGCTTCAAAAGCTTTAGTATTTGCATCGAGTGTGCAAGGATATTTTCCAAGCCTCATAGTTCCACCTTTATTTTCAACATTAATTTGATCTTCCATTATATTTATAACCGGATTTTTTGTTGTACTACTAAATTCTAAACTATTAGCATCTTTTAGTCCAACAACATTTCTCATAAATTCTATAACCATAAGTTGCATGCCTAAACATATTCCAAGACATGGAATATTGTTTTCTCTAGCATATTTTAAGGCATTTATCATTCCTTCTATACCTCTATTTCCAAAGCCACCTGGAACAATCATTCCATCTATGCCATCTAAAATTTTTTCAGCATTTTTCTTTTCAAGTGTCTCGGAATCAATCCAACGTATTTTAACATTAACATTATTTACTTTTTCACTATGGTGCAACGCCTCATAAATTGAAATATATGCATCTTTTAAAGATACGTATTTTCCAACTATTGCTATTTCAACACTCTCATTTATATTATCATCTTTTTTACACAAATCATGCCAATTTAAAAGATCATTTTTTGTTTCTTTAAGATTAAATCTATTCATGATTATATTTGATACACTTTGTTTTTCAAACATAATTGGAACATCATAAATAGAATCAGCATCTAAATTTTCAATTACATTTTTAGGACTTATATTACAAAAAAGTGATATTTTTTCCTTTAAATCATCATTTAAAGGGAAACTTGTCCTTGCAACTATCATATCTGGTACAATACCTATACTCATCAGTTCTCTACAACTATGTTGAGTTGGCTTTGTTTTTAACTCTTCAGATTTTGGCAAATATGGAATTAAAGTTACATGTACAAACATAACATTATCAAAACCTTTTTCGGCTCTTATTTGCCTTATAGTTTCCAAAAAAGGTTGAGATTCTATATCACCAACGGTTCCACCAATTTCTGTAATTACAACATCAGCACCTGATATTTCTCCAGCTTTATATATCGTTTCCTTAATTTCATTTGTTATGTGAGGTATTACCTGTATTGTTTTACCAAGGTATTCACCTTTTCTTTCTTTATTCAATACCTGCATATATATTTTTCCAGTAGTAATATTACTATATCTATTCAAATTCTCATCAATAAATCTTTCATAGTGTCCTAAATCAAGGTCACATTCAAGGCCATCATCAGTTACAAAAACTTCTCCATGTTGACAAGGGTTCATAGTACCCGGATCAACGTTTAAATACGGATCTAATTTCTGAATTGTAACACTTATTCCTTTCGATTTTAAGATTCTACCAATTGAAGCTGCTGTTATTCCCTTACCAAGTCCTGACACAACTCCACCTGTTACAAAAATATATTTTGTAGCCATAATATCACTTTCCTTTCCTCACACAAAATTCATGTAAATTATATTATATAATCTAACAATTTTCAACAAATTTTGATGCATAAAAAATACTGTTACAATCTTATGAAATCTATATTTTATACATTTATTTAAAAACAACTATTTTCATTTTTAAAATTTAACAAAAAAAGATGAGATTAAATTAAAAATCTCATCTTAAACATTTCAACCAATACTCTCATATATATCTTTTCTACTTTCAAGATATGTTTTAAAGTTTGGTCCCATTATCTTCCTAACAGCAGTAAAATTCACTGTAATATCTTTCGGTGGCTTATCTGCAGGCTGCTTCCTTTTTGTACTTAAATTATTTGTTTTACACATAATTATCCTCCTTAATTAATTTAGATTTTATTTTTGAGTGTTTCGTCATTATATCACTTTATGTTAGCTTTGTCAACATTTTTGTATGAATACTCAACGTTTTTTAATAATTATATATAAAATTACATTATTTTACAAAATTTGATACAGATTATTTATTGACTTTTATATCTATATGATATAAAATTTAAATATTAAGAGGGAAAATATGAAAAATTATTATGAAATTTTAGAAGTAAATCCAAAAGCAAGTGACGAAATTATAAAAAAAATATATAAAATAAAAATTAAAAAAAATCATCCTGATCTTTTCCAAGGTGAAGAAAAGAAAAAAGCAGAAGAAATTACAAAAGAACTAACAGAAGCATATGACATACTATCAGATACTCAAAAAAGAAAAGATTATGATATAGAACTACAAAATAATATACAAGAAGATTCACAATATTATAAATACCAAGCTCTAATTTCAAATTTAAAAGAAGAAAATGAGTACCTAAAAAATGTTATAAAATCCAAAAATAATGTGATAAACGAATTCATTCAAACTACGACTAATACATTTCAATATAAAAATGATCAGGATTATCATAGATATTATAGAGATCAAGAAAATTATGAGAATTATGAAAATAATAAAAATACAGAAAATACTTCAAACAAAAATTACTTTAGATATGTATTATTTGATTTAAAACAACTTTTTTCTAAACTACTTGTATTCTTTTTAATTATAATTTCTTTGCTACTTATACTTTGGGGCATAACAGGAAATAACGTTTTTAAAACTCTATTTTAATTTTAACGTTAATTAAAGGAGAATTTAGCTATAATTCTCCTTTAATTTTTATTATTGTATTATTTATAATATTATACAAATAAGGCCTCCACTTCCCTCATTTATAATTCTTTGTAAAGTCTCCTGAAGTTTCATTTGGGCTTCATCTGGCATACGATAAAGTTTATTATGAAGTCCCTCATTTACAAGTTCATGAAGAGATTTTCCAAAAATATTTGATTGCCATATTTTTTTAGGATCAGTTTCAAATTCACTAAGAAGATATTTTACCAAATCCTCAGATTGTTTCTCACTTCCAACTATTGGAGAAACTTCAGTTTCAATATCTGCTCTTATCATATGAATAGATGGAGCTGATGCTTTAAGTTTAACGCCATATTTATTTCCTTGTTTTACTATTTCAGGTTCTTCAAGTTTTAAATCATCCATTTCAGGTGTTACAATTCCATAGCCTTTAATTTTTACCTCTTCTAAAGCCATGGCAATTTTGTCATATTCGCTTTTACATCTTGAAAATTCTTTTAATAATTTAAATATATCGCCATCTGATGTAATTTCTAAATTTGATATTTCGCTTAATATTTTATAGAACATATTAGAATTAATGTCCATCCTTATTTTTATTGTTCCATCTTCCATTCTTGCATCAGCAATTTCTATTCTATCAAATATATCACTTTCATCATCAATTCTTGATATTAATTCTTTTATTTCTCTTAGTGAATAACTTTCACTAAAACTGTTTTTTACAATGTTTATAACATCCTGTTTAAGCCAATTGTCAATATCAAGTATACTAAACCAAGCTGGTAATCTAAATCCAATCTCAGTAACAGGAAATTCATCTAAAACTCTTTCAAATGTATATGATAAATCTCTATTATCCATATTAGCAATATCCATTGGAATAACAGGAACATCGTGTACACTACTCAACTCATCAGCTAATCTTTTCGTACTTTCATCTTCCGGATGAGTAGAATTTAAAAGAACAACAAAAGGTTTATTTATCTCCTTTAATTCGCTTATTACCCTATTTTCAGCTTCAATATAATCCTCTCTTGGAATATCTGTTATACTTCCATCAGTAGTTACTACTAGCCCAATTGTAGAATGCTCTTTTATAACTTTTTCAGTTCCTATTTCAGCTGCTTTTACAAACGGTATTTCTTCCTCAGACCATGGAGTCTTTACCATTCTTGGTTGCCCATCTTCCATATGACCTACAGCAGAGTCAACTAAATAACCTACACAATCTACTAATCTTGTTTTCATTTTTACATTGTTATCTAATGATATCTCAACTGATTCATTTGGAATAAATTTTGGCTCAGTAGTCATTATGGTTCTACCTGCAGCACTTTGAGGAAGTTCATCTATTGCCCTTTCTTGTCTATTTTCATCTTTAATATTAGGTATAACAAATTTCTCCATAAAATTTTTAATAAATGTAGACTTTCCCGTTCTAACAGGCCCAACAACTCCAATGTAAATATCTCCATTAGTTCTTGTCGCTATATCTTTATACAATCTCAAATCTTTCATTTTCTACCTCCAAGTTTTTACTTTACTACAAATATATTAAATACTTGTATTTTTATGATAAAGTTTTTAAAAATATTTAAGATCGAAAAAAAGAGTTATTAACTTTAACGTTAAATAACTCTTTAATATTTTATTTACTTATTTTACTTATTTTCTTTTTTATTTACTTTCTTATTCTTTTTAGAATAAACTGCTGTGCCAATTAAAGCAGCAAATGCAATACCTATAACAACAACTACAATTACAATATAAGTACCTGTACTTGGATTATTTGAAATAACACTATTAATTTGATCATTATCAATATTTTTTTCAACAAGTCCTTTTATAGCAGCTAAAACATCTTTTTCAACTTCATCAAATTCTTCTGGACTAATATTATCTTTAATTAATAATCCCTCTGCCTCTTTTATAGCATTTTTTAAAGCTTCTACAGTTTCATCTGTGTATTTATTAAAATCATAACTCTTAGCTTTTTCAATTAAAGATGTAATAAGTTCTCTATTAAACTTAAGTTCATCAATTTTTTTGTCCACATCTTTAATTGCATTTGAGACATCATCAACAGTTGCATTATCATCTGCAATTACTTCATCTGCTTTACTTAATAATTCTCTCATTTCTGCCATGCTTGTAGGATCAATATATTTAGAATAATCATTTAATAAATCCTTTACTATCTCAACTAAAACTTTTAACTCTTCTTTATCAACTTTTAAAGCTGAAATAGCATCAGATAAAATACTAACTTGGTTAGTTACTTCATTTACAGTTATATCAACATCTGCATATTTTTCTTCAGCACTATTTATTGCATCTTTTAATGCATTTGCTGTCTCCTCAGTATAACCAGTTAAATTTATAGCCTTTGCCTCATTAATCTTTTCTCTTAATGGTGCAATATCAACTTTTAAATTACTCTTAACATTTTCAAGATTTAATATTTGATCTCTTACATCATTTGCAGTTATGTTTACGTCATTATACTTAGCTTCAGCAGCAGTTATAGCATTTTCTAAATTAGAAACACTTTCATTAGTATATCCTACCAAAGATAAACCTTTAATTTCATCTATTTTGCTTTTCAAAGGTTCTTTGTTTACAATTAAATTATCTCTTGCTGCCTTCAAATCTGAAATTCCAGTCTCATATGCACAATCATAACCACCAGCAGGATCATCTCCTACTCTTACTTCATTATTTAAAAGATTGTTTGCACTATCTAATTTTTCTTTAAAATTATTCCAACTATCCTCAGTATAATATGTGCTTTCATAGTCTTTTACAGAATTATATAACTCTTGTAATTCGCTCTTATCATATACATACCAATATCCTGTTTTTTTATCGGTAGAGTTGTTATCTGCCATAAATGCATAACCAGTTTCAAAGAATCCTAAATCAATACTTTGATTAGAGTCCCCTCCAATTCCATTATGAAAAATAATGCAATCACAATTGTGTGCTTCAGCGTTTAAACTTTCTGGAACAGTATATGAATAAATAGTACTATTTTCACTTACTTTAGTCATAGTAACACTGTTATCCCAAGGAACCATGTAAGCATTAGTTTCAGAATTAAAGAAATAAATTTTAACATTATCCCAATTTACATTTTTATTGTCAAAATATATAACATCTCCTGTTTTTACAGATCTAACATCTTTGTGTGCGCAAAAGGCAACATTAATGCATGAAAAAAATGTTACAAAAGCAACAAAAGCAAAAAGCATCTTTCTTACTGTTTTCATATTCAGAACCTCCATTATACATACATTTTTCACTATATCACACTTTTATTATTTGTGCAATAAAATCTAATATACCTTTCTTTACAATTAAAAAAAGTAATTTCTTTGTAATATTTTTGTAATTTTGCACAATAAATAATAAATAATTAACAAATCAACTATATGAGTGTAACATTTTGACATTTTTTGCTAATTTTTGTTGACTTTTATTTAAAAAAAATGTATACTAATATTTGATATACGTAAAAATATATATGAATGTATATAAATCATATATATTAGGTAATTTAAGGAGTGAATATTTTATGAAAAGAACAAAAATCGTATGTACAATTGGACCTGCTAGTGAAAAACCAGAAATACTTGAAGCTCTTATAAAATCAGGTATGAACGTAATGAGACTTAACTTTTCTCATGGAGATTATGAAGAACATCAAGCTAAAATAAACACACTAAGAGAATTAAACAAAAAATTAAATACAAATGTTGCTTTTATGCTTGATACAAAAGGACCTGAAATAAGAACTACAGATTTTGCTGATGATGCAAAACACACTTTTAATGAAGGTGATAAAGTAACACTTACAACAAGAGATATTAAAGGAGACAATTCTACACTTGGTATAACATACAAAGGTCTTCCAAATGATGTTGAAGTTGGTGGACATATCTTAATTGATGATGGACTTATGGATTTATTAATTGAAAGTATTAATGGAACAGAAATAAACTGTAAAGTTCTAAACAGTGCAACTATTAAAGGTAGACGTGGTGTTAATGTACCTGGTGCAAAATTAAAACTTGAAGCTATGACTGAAAAAGATAAATCAGATTTAAAATTTGGTGTTGAAAATGATTGTGAATTTATCGCAGCATCTTTCATTCGTAAAGCTCAAGACGTTATTGATATGAGAAATTATTTAAAATCAGTAGGTGGAGACAGAGTTAAAATAGTATCTAAAATAGAAAATCAAGAAGGACTTGACAATTTCAAAGAAATACTTGAAGTATCTGATGGTATAATGGTAGCTCGTGGTGATTTAGGAGTTGAAATTCCTGAAGAATTAGTTCCTGCTGCTCAAAAAATGATGATAAAAGAAACAGCTGCTGCTGGTAAATTTGTTATAACTGCAACTCAAATGCTTGAATCTATGCAACATAATCCAAGAGCAACTCGTGCTGAAGTATCAGACGTTGCAAATGCAGTATACGATGGTACAAGTGCTACAATGTTATCTGGAGAATCTGCGCAAGGTGATTATCCAAGAGAAGCTGTAAAAACTATGGCTAAAATAGATGAAGCTACAGAAAAAGATATTTGTTACTGGAATAGATTTAAGAAAAGAAATATTGACTATTTCAAAAATATAGAAAAAGCAACTTCTATTGATAATGAACTTGAATTCAAAAAACAAGCTAATTTTGCTGTATGTTGTTCTGCAATGTTTGCAAATGCAGATGCAATAATAGCAGTATCTAAAGATGGAGTTACTCCTTCTCTACTATCAAGCTTCAGACCTGGTTGCCCAATATATGTGGTAACATCTGATGCTAAAACATACAAACAAATGGCTGTTGAAAATAACGTAACTGCTATATTAATTGAAAATACTGAAGACTATGACGCATTACTTGAAAAAGGAATTGAAGAATTAAAATCAAGAGGACTTGTAAAATCTAACGATACCGTTGTTCTAAGTGGTGGTATTTCTAAAGAAGCTAATAATTCTAAAAAATTCTTGTCTAACCAATCAACTGGTACAATTATTAGAATATAATAATTTTATAGAGTAATTTACGTAAATTACTCTATTTTTATATATAACCACTTGATTATTTAAAAAATTTGTGTTAAAATATTTAGGTAATTCATTAAACTTGAACAAAAGGGGGGCATTTAAAATGGCAAGATGTGAAATATGTGATAAAGATACAACTTTTTCTATGAGCGTAAGTCACTCACATAGAAGAACTAACAAAACAGTTAAAGCTAATGTGCAAACAGTTAAAGCTAACGTTAATGGAACACCAAAGAAAATGAAAGTTTGTACTAGATGCTTAAAAAGTGGAAAAGTTGAAAGAGCTATATAACAATTAAGAAGAGACAGTTGTCTCTTCTTTTTCTATAGATTTTCAAGTTCAATCATAGCATCAGCAGCTAAAAAATAAGTCGAAAATAATTTATTAATTATTTTTATGTTTCTAAATGATGGTTTATTATTTATCATGTCCTCTACAAGACAAAGCCCCAAACCTTTGTCAACTATATTTTTTATTTCTTTTCCTCCTTTAAGTAATTTTTTAAAATCTAGCGACTCCCTTACCTTGTTATAATTTTGTGTAGCTTTATTATGTGATTCTAACAACAAATCAAGAAATTCTTTACAAGTATACACCCTATATTTATCTATTCCATAAATTTCTGCTGCATATTCAAGGCCATATAATTGTTCCAACGTAAATTTATGAAGTATCCTATTAAACTCATAGGGCCTAAAGAAATACATATGCCCCTTTAATTTATTGAATGATTTCATTGTATCAAGATATCCAAGATTAATATTAAATTTTATTTTTTCCTTGTTAAACTCAAATGTCCCACCTAGTTTCTCACTTGCTTTAACAACTTTAACATAAGTGTTTTTATCAATAAGCCTTTTATTGGCATTTACACTTCCAATATCAATAGCAATTATATTTTTATATCCTTTTTTTATTAACATATTAATTGGCATATTATCATGAAAAAAGCCATCGACATATTCCTCATCTTTTATTTTTTGTGCTTTATATATAGGAAAACAAGATGAAGCAAGTAGATAATCTATAAAATCTTTTTTAGGTATATCTTCTTTAAAAACCTCAAGTGCCTTCTTTGATTTTATAGAATAAGAAACTAGTCCAAATTCAATATCACTATTATATATTTTATCGATATCAATTTCCTTTTTTATCATCTTTTTTAAAGGTAGATTATTTAGTCCTTTTTTCTTAGTATAATCTTTTGCAAGCTTAAATATATTTTGAAAATTAAATATATCTTTATCTGGGTTTATTCCAGTATCTTCATCTATATCTATAACATTATCAATTTTAATATTGTTATACATTTCCTCAGCCTTATCCAAATTATCAGAAACAAACATTGCTCCATTTAAAGCACCAATAGATGTTCCGGCTATTGCAACGATATTTATGCCAATTTCCTTTAAAGCACTATACGCTCCTATCTCATATGCACCTCTAGTTCCTCCACCAGATAACGCCAAAGCATACTCTTTATTCTTCACATTAATCCCCCACTTTCCAATAACCCATACTAATATTATACACTATATTTTGATAAAATCAATATCTCACAATCAGAGTTAGTTTTGTAAAAAATATATAATATTAAAAACTAAAAAAAATGACCGTTTTAAAATGAGTCCAAAAAATAAATATTTTTGGACTCATTGATTATCTTAACTTATTATTTTCATCAATTTTATTCTTTGCATCTTTTAATCTTGTTATTATTGAATAATCAGAAATTTTTAGATTTTCACCAATTCCAAGACCAATTTTAATATCGCTATCAAAATTATGAAAATCACTTCCAACAGTTGAAATTAAATTATGTTTATCACATAATTCGAGGAGCTCCTCCCTTTTTTCAGCGCTATTGTGTGGATTATATACTTCTATTCCACAAAGGCCTGCTTTTTTAAATATGTTAATAAAAGCTTCTAAATCATTATTATTAAATTTAAGACTTTTTGGATGTGCAAGAACCGGAACACCACCACATTTAATTATTGTATCAATTAATTTTGTAGGCTCCATTTTTTCTCTTTCAACATATGCATTTTTTCCAACATCAAGATACTTTGAATATGCGTGTGCAGGTGACACGGCATACCCTTTTTTAAAAAGAGTATATGCAATATCATATCTTCCTATACTTTCTTTTTTCACTTCTCTTGCTATTTGACCTGAAGTAATACTAATTCCCATTTTATTTAATCTAGATATTATTTTTACAACATTTTTCTTTCTGTTTATTTCATACTCATCAAGAATTTTGTATATTTTCCGGTTAACAAAATATGCTGTAAAATGACATACATGCTTTTTTGATATTCCATAATCTAAAAGGCTGGAACCAATTTCAATTCCTGGTATTATTTCAAGACTACCTTTAGCAATATTTCTTGCAATTTCAAGTGAAGAAAGATTGTAGTGCTCTGTAAGAGAAATAGTTCTTACATTATTTTCTTTTGCACTTTTTACAATGCTTTCTACACTCTCTTTGCCATCTGAGAAATTACTATGAATATGTAAATCTATATATTGTGGATTCATTTTTTGTCCCTCCTAAAATTATTTTAGAGATTATTATTAATTTATCCACATTATATCATTAAACTTTTTTCTTGTAAATATTTTTTATATATTATCAATTTGCCAATCAATTGGAGCAATTTTATTTTTTCTTAAAAATTCATTTGCTTTTATAAAATGATTGCAGCCCTCAAATCCATAATGCACAGAGAATGGACTTGGATGTGACGAAGTTAAAACCAGATGTTTTGGATTTGTAATCAATACCTGTTTTTTCTTAGCAAAGTTTCCCCAAAGCATAAATACCACAGGTTCTTCTTTTTTGTTTATCTCCTCTATTATTCTATCAGTAAATAGTTCCCAACCTTTTCCTTGATGTGAGGCCGGTTTATCTTTTTCTACCGTAAGAACACTGTTTAACATAAGTACACCTTGTTTTGCCCATTTTAATAAATATCCATTGTTTGGAATATAGCATCCAAATTCTCTATTTAATTCTTTGTATATATTTACAAGTGAAGGTGGTGTTTTTATTCCAGGATTGACAGAGAATGCCATTCCATGTGCCTCTCCTTCACCATGATAAGGATCTTGTCCTAAAATTACTACTCGTATATGCTCATATGGTGTATTCTCAAGTGCAAAAAAGATATTTTTCTTTGGTGGAAATATTGTTTTAGTGGCATATTCATTTTCTACAAATTCATGTAATTTTTTGTAATATTCTTTATTCTTTTCTTCCTCTAAAATTTCGCTAAATTTTCCCATAAGTATTAGTCTCCTATCATTTTATAAATTATTTTAAAAATATAATATTATCTATATAAATATAATATCATAATTTAAAAGAAAATTAAATACATTTTTTAATTTATCTTTATGTTTTTCATCTTTAAAAGCATTCGTATATATTTTTTTGCTTTACTTAAGTTTATAGCTCTTCCGTGTCCAGGATAAATTATTATATCATCAAACCTATCAAATATTTTTTGTATAGAGTTCACCATCTCTTCAAAATTTGCAGTTGCAAGATCACATCTTCCATAACAATCATAAAATATCGTATCTCCTGTAAAAAGACAGTTACTAGTTTTTTCAAATAAACAAATGCCTCCTGCTGTATGACCTGGAGTATGTATTATTTCAAAATTTAATATCCCAACTCTAAAACAAAAATTGTCTTTTACTTTCTCAATATCACATGAACTTAAATCTTTTCTTTTTATTCCTTGTGCTATACTATAATCTTCAACGTTTCCAATTAGCATATCATAATCATTTTCATGTATTAAAACTTTGCTTTTAGTATATTCATAAACCTCTTTTAAAGCACCTGTATGATCCCCATGTGCATGTGTTAAAACTATATATTTTATGGATATACCAAGCTCTACAATCTTGGATATAATTTTATTTGCTTCATATCCAGGATCTACTATTATACCTTCTTTTTCTACGTCATCATATACTATATATGTATTTGTAAAATGTCCAAGTCCTCCTACATTAACTCTTACATTTTCAATATTTATCATTTTTCCTCCCAAAGTTATTTTAAACGCTTTACTTCAAAAACGCTATCAACTTTTTTTAAATTTCTAATTATTTTTTGTAATTGTGCTACATCTGATATATTTAAAGAAAATTCCATTATATTTTCTCTATCTTGTGTTGTTTTTGTATTCATTCCTTCAATATTTACTTTTAACTCATTTAATTTTGATATTACATCAGTTAATATGTTATTTCTGTTATTTGCTTTTACAACAATTTTTGTAGTAAATGAAGTATTGTTATTTTTTACCCAAGAAACATTTATTTTTCTTGAATTATTATTAAGTTTTGTAATGTTATGACAATTTAGCGTATGTACAGATACTCCATTTGAATTTGTTATATATCCTACAATTTCATCACCTGGTATTGGATTGCAACATTTTGCAAATTGTACTTTACAATTTGGTATATTTTCTACTATTACTAAATCAGAATTTGATTTTGACCTTAATGAAGAAACTTTAGATATTCCTTCATTTTTTACTTCTATATTATCTTTTTTGTATGCCTCATTTAATTTATTCATCACCTTTAATGGGGATACACTTCCAAATCCAATATTTTCATAACAATCATCTATTGTTTTAAAACTAAAGCTTTTTAACATTTCTTCTAAATATTTTTCTTTTGTAAGTTCATCTTTAGAAATTTTTTGTTTTCTTAAATATTTTTCAAAAATTTCCTTTCCATGTGCAATGTTAATATCTCTACCTTGTTTTTTTAAAAAACTTGATATTTTAGACTTTGCACCTGAAGTTTTTACGTATTTTAACCAATCTCTACTTGGTCCTTTAGAATTTTTTGATGTAATTATCTCAACAATATCTGTATTTGATAAGACAGTATTTATTGGTACCATTTTTGAATTTACTTTTGCACCTACCATTTGTTCAGCAATTTTTTGATGTATAGAGTAAGCAAAATCAATTGGTGTTGAACCTTTTGGTAAAGATTTTATTTCTCCTTTTGGAGTAAAAACAAATACTTCTTCTCCAAATAATTCTGTTTTCATTTTACTCATATTTTCTGTTGTATCTTCTAATTCTTGTTGAAGTTCTAAAGCTTTCCTTATCCATATTAATTTTTTATCTGCATTATCAATTTTTGAAGTTTTTTCTTTGTATGAAAAATGAGCTGCTATACCTTCTTCTGCAACATTGTGCATATCCCATGTTCTAATTTGGACCTCAAAAGGCACTCCGTTTGCGCCAAACACAGTATTATGTAGCGATTGATACATATTTGTTTTTGGTACTGCAATGTAATCTTTAAATCTACCTGGCATTGGCTTGTACATATCATGTACAATTCCTAATGCACTGTAACAATCCTTTACAGAGTTTACAATTATTCTTATTGCAAGAAGATCAAATAAATCAGTTGCCTTACATCCCTTTTGTTTCATTTTTTTATATATACTATAGAAATGTTTTGGCCTTCCATATACTGTTGCTTCAATACCCTCTTTATCAAGAGCCTTTGTAATTTCAGCTATTCTTTCATTTATGTATGCTTCTCTTTCTGACTTTTTTTCATCTATTTGTTTTTTTATTTCCTGATATTCGTCTTTATATAACGTTCTAAAAGAAATATCTTCAAGTTCAGCTTTTAGTTTTGACATACCTAACCTATGTGCTATTGGTGCGTAAATATCTAGACACTCTTTTGCCATTTCTTTTGCTGTTTTTTCATCTACTTCTTTTATATTTTGCATATTATATAGTCTATCTGCAAGTTTTATAATTACAGTTCTTATATCTTTTGCAATTGCAATAAACATCTTTCTTAAAGTTTCAACGTCAACTTTTTTATTTCCATGTTTAAAATTAAAATATGATAACTTTGAAATAGTATTTACCATATTTACTACTTCCTTTGATGATGCCTTTAACATATCTTCTTCGTTATACTCATCATATTTTATTACTTCATGTAAAAGTGCTGCATATATTGATGTATCATCAAGTTTAAGCCCTGCAACATATTTAGCTACTCCAAGTGTATGTTCCATAACACTTTTTCCACTCATTCTTTTTTTATCTTTATATATCTTATTGGCATAATCTGTTACCTTTTCTAATTCATTTTTTTTATATTTTACACCATTATCATCCATTACCTTTGATAATGTATCTGCTATATTATTCATAATTTTTAGCCTCCTTTATACTAAAGAAGATTACCTTATTTCTTTTATACTTGTAACCATATAATCTATTATTTCTTGTTTGCTCTTGTCATTTTTATTTTTTTCTTTTTCTTCCCTTGTTAAATCGACAAAATATTTGTTTAATTCTGGAAGTATTGATATAGAATCAAGTGGATAACCAGGATTTCTTTTATTACTTGGTGTGTCTATAATATAGAAATGATTTTTCTTATACTTAAAAGTTTTTTCTTTATTTCCATTACATATTGCAATTCCATACACCCAAGTTGCTACTATTTTTCCTCCATTATCATGTGCCAACTTCGAATAATATTCTATCATTTCTTCATCAGATAACGACTTCCCATTTACACGCCTTACAAATACACCCGGTTGTTTTTCATCTGGAAAATCTTCAAAAAACAAGTTATTATCCATTCCAATTGTAATCATTCCTGTTTTTTCGTTATATGCTTTTGCCTTTATAACGGCATTTTCTATAGCATTTTTTCCATTTTCTTCTACTTCTATTTTTTCTTTTAAATCATTAATGGTTAAAACATTTATTCCATTTTTTTCTAATTTCTCTTTATATGTCTTAACTTTAGCTGGATTAGTTGTTGCAAATAATACATCCATACAAAATTCTCCTTTTATATTTTATAACTTCTCACAAAATTCTTTTAACATAACTTTTTGATATTCATGATACATATTATCAATATGTTCTTCAGGTTTTGCCCATAAAATAGGATGATTTTTTTCTATAGGTTCACATACCTTTTCATCAAATTTAGCAGTATATATTGTAGCATTTATTTTTAGATAACCTCTACTAGAATTGTACTCATATGAAATTATATCATCAAATAATTTTATATCCTTTAATTTATATCCTGTTTCTTCAATCATTTCACGATTTAGCGTCTCTAATGCTGTTTCATTTTCTTCAGTACCACCGCCAAAGAAAAAATATTTTCCATCATTTGTAATAGCAACATTTCCATTATCGTCACAAATCATAGCATATGCACATTTTCTTTCCCTATATTTTATACCAGGATTTTTTTTACATATTACCCTCTTTTTTTTATGAGTTCTCATATATATAAGTCTATAACATAAAACTAATTGAAAAGCCATAAATATCACTGAAAGTCCAAACATATATCTTAGTCCTTTTACAAACATGATTCCACAAAACGAAACACCAATTGCTTCTCCTAAATATTTTACAATATATCTTAAATTTGTAAACTCCAATTGATATTTGGTATCAACTGAATTTACATATGGACCATCACATACATTTTCATATGCATCCCCAATAAAAATAGACCACGATATTGCAATAAATGTGATTAACATGTTGTTAGTAAGAAATGCAAGTAAATATCCAATAAATCTAATTCCGAATTTTATTGTCATCGTTATATAATCATTTTTAGGTGTTAAGAATTTAAGTGCTATTATTCCAAAGACATCAGCAGCAAGTCCTATTGCAAGGAAATAATTTGTAGCCAAGCTATCTGAAAAAGAATAATAATCCGTAAGAGTTAACATCTTTAAGCCAAGCGCTGTTGAATTAGCTATTGTAGTTATAAAAACATAAATTAAATATATGGTTAATATTTTATCTTTTAATACTACATTTTTCATACTCATTTTGTTAACTTTATTACTTTTTATATTTAAATTCTTAATATTTACTGAAAATATTATAGCAATAAATAAAAATAGATTTGATATTATTAAACACATGTTATAATTTATAACATTACCTAATATATACTTTCCTATAAATATTCCACCAAATAAAATTCCTATATCTCTAAATAAATACTCAGTAAGCTTTCTTTTACTATATAAAGTATTACTTTTTTTAATTGTTGTTATTAATGGATATATACTAGTTATTACAATATATTCCATGACAAGATCAATGGCTATACATATATTAATTATATTATTTAATCCACTATGATTTAGAAAACAAATTAAAATTACATTTATAAATTTAATAATAAGGGCAACTATAACAGTATTCTTTAGTCTTTTTAGACCAATATATCTTCCTATAAATAATATTCCTAGTACACTTATACATGTCCCTATACTAATTATGCTACTAATATTTTCAATGCTAAAGCCATTATCTTGTAACCATAATTGCCTAAAATTTCCCCATAATCCAATTGAAATGCTAAAAGCTGCCAGCATTATTAAGATAATATTTTCATTCTTTATTTTTTTCACTCTCAAACCTCTTTATATTCATTCTTGTTAACTTCGTTAATAACTAATTTAGGATATTATTACTATCCATTTACTGATTTTTTAAAGTCTTGTAATATTAATTGTATAGTTCTTGGAGTCGTATATGTATTAATATCAACACTACAAAGTACATCAACTTTATCACCAAGCCTAAGCTCATCTCTCCTATTTCCTTGAGAAAATGCTAGTGCTTCTATCTGATACTTATCATCTCTTAATGTAAGTTTTAAGTGTTTTTCTTCTTTTATTGTTCTAATTGATTGTACTTTTAATCCTTTATACATAAATAAAGGCTCTCTGTTTGCTTGTCCATATGGTTTTAATATATTAATATCTTTTAATAAATTAACATTTAAATCTCTATAATCAATTCTTTCATCAACAGAAATTATTTGTTTTACTTCTCCCGTCATTGAAGCTGTTACAACTTTTTCAAATAAATCTGTAAATTCTTCAATCTTGCTTTCATCAATACTTAAACCTGCTGCAAGCTCATGCCCACCAAACTGAATTAATGATTCTTTACATTTTGTTAAAGTATCATACAAAGAAAAACCTGTTGGACATCTTCCAGATCCTCTTACTACTCCATTTTCTTTTGTTAGCAAAATTACTGGTTTGTAATATATACTTACAAGCCTTGATGCAACTATACCTATTACTCCATTATGCCAATTTTCATTATATAGTACAATACTATTTTTTAAATCTAAATGGTTTTTTTGTATCATTTTTTCAGCCGCATCAAATATTTTCTTTTCTACTTGTTGCCTTTTGGTATTTTGATTATTTAATTTGGTAGCCAAACTATCTGCAACGCTCTTGTCTTTCTCTAATAATAGCTCAACTGCTACTCCCGCATTTCCCATTCTTCCACATGCATTTATTCGAGGAGCCATTCCGAAAGATACCATTGTACTATCTATACTTTTAAAATTAATAATATTAAGTAAAGATTTAAGTCCTAAATTTTTAGTTTCTTTCATCATTTCAAGCCCATACTTAGATATTATCCTATTTTCATCTACAAGTGGTACTATATCCGAGATTGTACCTACTGCAACAATATCTAAATATTTTAAGTAACTATCTTTTGGCATGTTATATTTTTGTGCTAATGCTGTTATACATTTAAATGCTACGCCAACACCTGCAAGCATAGAAAAAGTTTCATCATCCTTTTGTTTTGGATTTACGATACATACTGCTTCAGGTAATTTATCTGCACATTCATGGTGGTCAGTTATACACATATCAAGACCTATACTTTTTGCATAATTTACTTCTTCTACTGCTGTTATTCCACAATCAACAGTTATTACCAATTTTACTCCTTCATTTTTTATTTTATCTAAAGCTCCTGTATTTACACCATAACCTTCCATAAGTCTATCTGGTAGATAATAAATTACATTTAAGCCAAGTTTTTTTAGAAATTTATACATTACAGTTATACTAGTTATCCCATCAACATCATAGTCACCGTATATACATATTTTTTCATTATTTTCTTTTGCTTTATTAATTCTTTCAACAAATTTTTCCATATCTTTCATTTTATATGGATCCTTTAAATCTTCAAGTGTCCCATTTAAAAACATATCAACATCTTCAATTTCTCTTGCTAAAATTAATTTTGCAAGCATCTCAGATATGTTATATTTCATTACTAATTCATTAATCTTTTCTTTATCATATTTTTTTACACTCCATACTTTTTGCATAATATCTCCCTTCTAAAAAATATATAATTTAACACTTACATTTTACTACAAAATACAATAAAAATAAAGAGAAATTTACAAAATAAAATATTATAAAAAATATTTCTTTAAATGACTATTATATAAAATATTTAAAATTTATCCCCTATAGCACTAAAAAATGCTGTAGAAGATATTAATTAGTTTTTATACACTTTTGCTTCTTTAATTTTATATTTTTTTACATCAGCAAAGTTATTTAGAAAAGACTTTACTCATTATTATCTAATAAAAATTTTAAATAATAACTGCAATACTCTTTTAACTTTGAAAAATTTTCTTTTTTACTATACTTAGATATAATATATTCTGAAGTTTTATTTACCTCAACATATTGTCTTGGAGTAATATCATGATTTTGAAGTGCCAAATATAGCTCATCTTGATCTAATACATATATCTCATTTTCTTTTGTTACAACTACATCTAAAAACAGATCATGCATATATGGTATATTATCCTTTGTTATTGATATGTTATCTGCCATGTCAAAATAAAATTCTATTAATTCACATTTTTCATTATACATTGCTGTAATTGTATATCCCTTACCAATAGGATAAAGAAGTAACCATTTATAATAATTATCAAAAATCTTTTCGCTCTTTCCATTATTCCTTGGAACAATAGACACACCTTTTGCTTTTGTAACGTCAACTAAAGATATATATCCATTAAAATTTTCATCATCAATTCTAATACTCTTAAATTTACAGTCCAATATTTTTTTTGGCTGTGGATTATTTGCATATTTTATTTTCATATAATCATATATTATTAATCTTACAAAAATATTAATTAAATATTTTATTGATTAATTCCTTTCTTTTATATTAATGTTCACTTTCTTCTAAATATTCTTTTCTTAAAATTTCCATAGAAATGACATCATGATACTTACCACCACAATAATATGCTTCATGCCTTCTTCCATATTCTTTAAATCCCACTTTTTTATAACAAGCTATTGCATTTTTATTAAAATCAACAACTTGTAAATCAATATTATTTAAATTTAAATATTTAAAGCCAAAATCTAGTAAAAGCTTCAAAGCTTCACTACCATACCCTTTACCTCTATTATCTTTATCGCCTATAAAAATTCCAATAGTTGCCTTTCTTGAAATATGATCAACTTTGTTAAGTCCACAATTTCCAATCAGCGTATCATCCTCAGTTTTAACTATTGCAAAATTACTACTTGATTTTAAAAGATTTTTTTCTATCCATTCTTTCTCACCATATTCATTGCAAATATTAGCACTCTGATTTAATCTATCTGTTATCTCTAAGTCATTAAACCACTTTACATATTTATCTACATCCTGAATATTCATTGGAGAAAGATATACATTTTTTCCTGTAACTTTTCTATAATATTTCATTTTAATTCCTCCTAAAAAATCCCACGAAGGCCCTTATACATAATAAGACTCCTCCGTAGGATTTCCCCACATCTGTGTAAGGTGTAATATCACCCCTATACCGCTCATTTAAAAACTTAGGTATACTCTTACTTAAACATTATATCAATATGTTCTTCTTTTGTCAACTATAATGTAATCTCTCCATCACTACAAATTATTTTCTTTATGCTTGTATTTCCATTTTTCCACGAACTGGTTTTACCAAGTGTATTATTCCACTCATCCATTGTTCCAAGGTAATTTATGCTTTTTAAATTGCTGCAATTTAAAAATGCATCAACACCTAACTTAGTAACATTTTCTCCAATCACTACTTTTTCCAATGATTTGGCATCCAAAAATATATAGTTTCCTGATGTACTTGCATTTATACTTGCTGTAATTATACTAGATCCTTGAAATGCAGTTGTTCCAATATTTTCTATATTATCTTGTATTATAACACTAACTAAAGTTCTATTTCCATTAAAAGCATTTTGTTTTATTTCTTTTACTGTATATGGAATTATTACTTTTCGTAACACTATTCCGTCTGATGCAGTATTAGCAAAAGCTCCTTCACCTATTGTTATTACAGTATCTGGTAATTCTAATGTTCCATTTGTATCTATTAATAATAAATTTCCATTTGATGATATTAATTCTCCATCTTCACTTATTTCATATGGATTAACATTAATCCCTAAACTTCTAGCAATCTCTATTTCTGTTACATCTTTTGTATCTAATATTGCTTTTCCTTTTTTTATTTCTAATCTTTTTAAATAATCATTTTTCATTTGGGGACATATTGTTTTTATTGTTCCAGTTTCATTTTCATTTTGAGTATTATATCTCAATGTATTTTTTCCAGAAAATAAACTTTCCTCATCAAATTCTTCATTTTCCATTTTTTTATCTGCTATAAATAAATCTATTTGTTCTTTATATGCTGCTAATTCATTTTTGGTTTTTGAGTGTTTTGCCTGTGTTGTTATTCCACTATTTCCTGTTAATGCTGATATTGTTACTCCTGCTAATATTAGCATTATTATTATTGTTACTGCTAATGCAATTAGTGTTACCCCTTTATTTTCTTTTGTTTTCATATGTTTCTCCTTTTTTCATTAAGTAACATACTTAATGTTTGGCATAATTGTAATAGTTATTGAATTTTCAGTATTATTGAATTCTTTATATTTTTAAATTAATTTAATGAATATATACTTTTTATTGACTTTAATAGTTTTTATTGATAATATTTAATTAAATAAAAATCATTAAGTATGTTACTTAACGATTTTTATTTTTATATGAATTTACTTTAAATTCATTCTTTTTATCAAATTTTATTTCAACTATTTTTGTATAATTATCTTCTTTTGGTTCATTTAATTCCTCAATAATTAAACTTGCATTACACTTTCTTAATGT
>ERZ827156.1704-NODE-1704-length-24884-cov-4.561118_pt1 | contig 24884 bp, 26 predicted proteins | sample MGYA00519919_ERZ827156 | MGnify/ENA primary metagenome ERZ827156 (study PRJEB31778, sample SAMEA3449269) | human gut metagenome | biome: human gut; feature: human-associated habitat; material: faeces | place: United Kingdom | collected 2010/2012 ...
CTATATCCTCCATGGTCTTCACAAGCACCATATTCTCTCCAAAGTTGGCCTTCAAGCAACTCTCCAGCTTGGTCTGGTTTGCTCCTGACAACGCCTCATCCCCACTGCCGACAATGCACAAGAGGAACAATCTGTCCTTAAACACAATGAAAGCATCCGTCACACACGTCTCTCTGGACATGAGCTGTTCACTGAAACCATCCCCGATGATCACATTCACTGACTCTGAGTCATCCTTGAAAGAAGACAACAAATCCAAGGGAGTGGAGGGGATCTTCACAATTCCCTCAACATCAGAAGCGACTGCCAGTAGTTGGTCCACAGAACACTCTCCCAACTCCACCTGAACGAACTTCTTCCTTCCACAGGACACAAACAGGTCAAATCTCACACTCAACTCTCTCAGCATCACAATGAACAGAGCAGTTGCCAGCGTTCTCAGTCTCGCCTTTCCAGGCTTGTGACTGCAGTTCGTGTCAATGATGAGGTTGACCTTCTGATTGAGACTCCTTCCCTCAGTGTTCCTTTCCATCATGGAGTACACAACTCGAGAAGCCGCACTGATCACACACTTCTTGTAGCTCTCGTCAATCACAACCTCCTTCTGGGGAATGGACACGGAAATCAACCTGTCAAGCTTGGGTTGGATGTACTCAACAACCCCTCTGCGACTGTAAGCATTCTCGAAGATGCGGTCGATCGTCTGCTTCTCCATGATCTTGAGATAGTCGCGGTAGTTGATTCCACGGTAGTCATCAACCTTCTTGGTGTTCTGATTCGTTGGATTCGTGTCTGGCTTGTCCTCTCCCTTCTCTTCAGCCGTCACTTCCTCCGGCATGTTGATAATGATGGCCTTCGTCACACCATCAATCATGTCCCCAGTCTCCTTATTCACCACAGTATAGGTCACAGCACTAGAATCATCATCATCCGTTTCTGTAGAAATAATCTGTGTTCTTCCAGAAATAGCTGGAGCGTCTGTGTCAGCATCAACAGCAGTATCTGGCTGGTTCCATCTTGCACGAACAACGGAAGAGTCCTCAACCCAACGCAATGACGCCTGATCCTTCGATATAACACTCAACGCATCATGGGCTCTCTTCTTGATGGATGAGAGAAGATGGGGAGAGTCGATGCAAGCACTGAGAATGGAAGCAATCTGCCTTCTTTCCTCATCCGAACAGGACAACAGGACCATGGAGAGATTGGTGAACCCCGACAAGAACTCTGTCATGGTGTGGGACTGAAGGTTCTTGAGTGTCGCTCGAGAGTCCACCTTCACAGAGAAACTAACAACAACAGAATTGGCAAGCGAAGCGGAACGATTGAACACATACAATCTCCCAGAACCATCATACGTGAACATCGTTCCCTTATACCCTCCGAGCCATGTCGTTCTCGAGACCTTCACACATGGATAATCCACAAAAACAGTCTCTGAAGCATAATCATAGTTCCCTTTCTTCTGTGTGACAGTCCGCGCTTTTCCATCAACCCACACTGTCAAAGGAAGAGATGAGGGATTCAACACATTTGAATACGTAGCCCAATAAGTGTCTTCACGGATAGAACACTCACAACTCGTTCTAATCAGATTCGGCACACTCGTTCTTCTGAAAGACAACGAGAAAGAGTCCTCGGCCAACACCTCTCCAGACTTGATCATCTTCACCTTCACACTCACGGCATTCTCCCCTTCTTGCATCTTGTCCACAGTCACAACAATTCCACTCTCACTCACAGAAACAATGCAGTCATCACTCTCAGCACTCCATGCCACACCACTGCACATGTTGATGACCGGAAGAGTAATCGTCGTTCCATCGAGCTGAGGATAGTTCTCTGGCAATCTGTACTGCTTCCCTCTTGGCAAACAGATGTGATACTCCTCGTTCTCCTTCACAAACACCACCGCATCCTTCAGAGACTTGGAATAGTCAATTGCGGCTGAAGACTTGACACTAGACCCAGGGAAGAAGTACTCCTCAATCCTCTTCTTACTCTCTTCCACACGCCTGATTCTGTCTTGCTTCTCCGTTGCATTCATTTGCTCATTGGCGTGCTTACTTGAACACTGCTCATACTCTCTATAGCACTCGTTGAATTGACGAGCATCCTCTTTCGCTTCTTCACTCTTTGCAGTGGCAGAGTATCCGCTGAAATACACATAGTCATCCCAGTTCCACACCTTCACACTCTCATACACCATCTCACTCATTGGAACAATCTGATCATCTGAAGTAATCTCTTCTCCACACAAGAAACCATCATTTGAACCACCATGCAATACACACTTCTTCCATCTAACAAATACTGACGAAGCATCTGGCCTTTTGCCTGAGTGAGTGTTGCAATAGGAGTACAATGAATTCTGCTTGAGTCCTTGTGGAAGGGAATAGAACAAGTTGAACTCGTCTCGACATTGTATCATCCTCACCAACAGCTTGACCTGGGTAAAAGAAGGCTTTGAGAAAAAGGCTAACTCACTCTCTCGGAACTTCTCTCTGCAATAGTACTTCATCCGACAGTACTTCTCTCCAACATCGTTAAACTCAACTGTCCACATAAAGGGAGCCAGAGGAAGGACAACATAGTAATACTTGTCTCCAGACGGTTTCTTCCCAAAGAAACTCTTGTTCACACACAGTCTGTTACTCACCATTTCAACACTCAAATGATCTGGTGGAAGAATAGTCATCTCAATATCACCATTGTACCCCCAATGTGACCACCAATCCTTATCAATCGCAACCACTTGGAAGGAATAGGGAGAGTACCAATCCTTCAGATTCTCTCGCCATTCAGTGTATTTGTAGGCAGCATACAATCTGTAGTAGTAATCAACATAGTATTGGTCAACACTATTCACCGCAGACAGATACGCATAGAAATGAAGAGCCCTCTTGTTCCGCTCAACCAACTCTTTGTTCTTCTTCAATGCAGTATTCCGGTCCTTTGCAAGCAGAGTGAACTTCCTCACAATCTCATCCTTCAGTTTCGTCAACTCTTTATACTGACTCTCCTTTTTCTTCCTTGCTTCTTCCACACTCAGTTTTGCTTCATACAACTCCCTCTTCAATCTCTCCAATTCTTCTTCCAAACTCTCCGTCTTCACTCTCTGAATCTCCCTCACAAGCTCATTAATGCACTCCACTCTCTTCAGCACATCCATTGCAGTATCACGAAGATCATCACTCTTCAGAATGTCCAACACAACACTTCCCAGCGCTGTCCTCTTCCTAGGACAAACAACCATCAGCTTCTCCCTCATCGACAAACCAGATTGCCACACACACATCATCTTACTTCTCAATTCACTCATCGTAGTGTGTAATGCTCCCTCTCTCTGCAACACAATGGACGGGATTTCACTTCCAGCCCCAATCTCAGATGGCAAATCACACGTCCAGTTGTTCTGCACCACACTGATCTCATCCACACTGTACTCATCACACTCCTCTTCATCAATGGCTTTGAGAATCAGTGGCAGCTTCAACGTCACTCTCTCAGGAAGGTACTCTTCATCAAGACACAACTCATTCAACAGCTTCTCCTTCAACTCTTCATATTTCTCCTCCTTTTTCTTCTTTTGCTTCACCTTCTCCACATACGAATCATACCAACTATTCTCAATCAAATCCTCAATTGCCTCCTCAATCTCCTCTCTTGAGTGATACACTGGACTGTAGAACGGATACTGACTGTAGTTCTGGAGGATGCTCTCCCACCACTTCTTATCCCCGCTCATCTCCCGCATCAGCAATGCATTCAACAGCACAAAGACACTCTCCTTCACATTCTCGTACTCAGAGAAAGCAGCAAGCATGCAAGGAAGCCTCAACTCCAGTTTACTCAGCACCTCAATGTACTCATTCAGAATGAACACTGGACAATTGAAATGCTTCAACTTATAGATACAGTGAGAAGCCTTGGCAATGAAACGGCCTGAAGCAGCCTTGTACTCATACCGACTGTAGTCCATATCCACTTGGTTCATTCTCAACGCTCTGAATGTCGCGTTGTCAATTCTCCCATCAAATGCCTTCTGAAGGGCATTCTCCAATCCTGCATCACCATTGCAATGACGCTTTGCACTATCAAACGCCCACTTCCTCGTTTCTTCATCGTCTTCATCATCATCAATAGTAAACAGCCGCTTCTCCGCTTCTTCCTTCTTGGAATTGCAGTACTGGGTGATCATCTCAATACCCTCCTCGTTCTTCATTGGCAATTCACTGAGACCCTTCACGATCTCATCGGCACACCCAGCCACATTCCCTGCCTCATTTCTCTTCATCTTCTTCCCTCCATCACACAACTCATGCAATTCCTTGTACTTGTGGCAAACAGCCAGCACCGTTGTTGCATTCTTCACAGCATCATCACACACATCACACGAATCAAGATAGGAAAAGAAGGCACTCACCAAGTACTGCGTCTCAGGATACTCAAAAGACTGGCAGTACTGCTCTCTTCCACACACATAGTTGAGCAACAGCAACTCATACTCGCGAGTGAAGTTCACAGCAAACATGCTCATTAGGTCATTCTTGTCAATGTCAGTGATGGTGAAGCCCTTCTTGAACGGAATGTCAAGGAAACTGGCACAGCTCCATCGTCTCAACACCACTGCATTCTCATTTGGCTGCCGCTTCAGAATCGTGTTCTCCAAATCTCCACAATTCAGCAAGGCAACCATCTTCCGCACGATGTAGGCAATGAAGTGCTTGGACATGTCCTCAACAAGCACATTCAAAGCATCGACCACCTCTCTTCGGTCAAAACTGCGAGGAGTGGAATGGACCAGCCGCAGCAGCACTCTCGACAACTCAGCTACCTTCTTCTCTTCAGTCATCTTCTTCATGTTGTCATGCAATGACCAGAGCTCAAACATGATGGTGGGAGGAATGACAATGGGATGGATCAACGCATGCATTGTTGGCTTCTCCTCAAACTCAATCATGAAGGCATCCTTCTCCTTACTGCTCATCACTCGGATGCAGCGACGGAATCGCTTGCTCTCATCCTCACCAAACCACCTCGGATCGCACTTCGACTCCATGGCCTGACAAATCTCCTGCACATTCAGCGCATTGGCAATCGAGTCGCAATACACAATCACACAACGACTCAAGAATGGACCCGTGAAGTGCTTCAGTGTATCCTCAGAGATGGTGAAGAACATGTGGAATCCCTCCTTGATCACCACCTGATGCTCCGCATCATTTCCCATCTTCTTCCCCACGTACGTCACCTCCTTATCTCCTTGCGTCACCTTCAGAGTTGGGTTTTCCTCACACAGCGAGTTCAAACACTCCATCACATCGTTGTTTGCCAAGTGAATGTCCTCAATCACCACCCACGTGCCATTCTGCATTGCCTCCACCAACGGACCCGGTCTGAACACCAGATTCTCCTTCCCTCCATCCTTGCTGATGGTGTTTCTTCCAATGAAGGAGTCCGGAGTGCTGTCGTGGTTCAGGAACACACTTCGACAAGGCATTCCATGCATCTGGGCCACACTCTTGATGGAGTAGGACTTGCCTGAAGGAGACGCACCGTACACGAGAATGGCTCGCTTGGAACGAAGCGCCATACTCAGCTTGTACACCACCAGATTCTCAGACGTGGACAGAGCATACTCCCTGAACGAGGAGTCGTAGGATGTGGGGATGTCGAGATTCCAGAAGCCCGTCACCGTGCACTTCTCTTCACTCTTAATCACGCGATACTCGACCCTCTCCTGCTTTCCCAGAATGCGCTCCACCTCCTTCCGATCACTCTCTTCATAGCGGCAAGCAAACACAAGCCACAAGGCCGCTTCCAAGCTCAAATCGGAGCTCTTGTCCGTGCAAATCTGTTGCACCTTCAGCACATCACGAAGAGAGAAGGGAATCGACGTCTTCTGTCCCGATTCATAGGAATACGAGAACAGCTTCATCACCTTCTCATCCATCCCCTCGTCTGAAACAGTGTTCAGGATGGACTTGGCCGTGCAGAACAGCTCACTCAGCGAGTAGCTCAGTCCTCGGTGGTACAGACAGTAGGAGTAAAAGCGACGAGGAAGAACACTTCGGTTCGCAGACATGGAGGCTGGATTCATGCAACACACAATCAACAGCTTCTCGGGCAGGTCGATCTCTCTGCTTCCCGGAATCTGGAATCGGGTGTGATTGGCGTAGCAGCGAATCAGTGTCAACAGCATCTCCAGCACATCCGATGGGGCGAGATTCACCTCGTCAAACAGCAGTGCCTTCTTGCTATTCGCAGGCTCGCGAACAAGCAACTCCGTGATGGAACCGTCCTTGAAGGTGGGATTGCCATCCACAATGGTGTAGCAACCGAACAGAGTGTCCGTTGTTGTGCTGTTGGAGAAGTTGATGCGCTTGTACGTGAATCCGTTGTGGAGGAGGTAGTTCTCTGTGGCGGCTGTCTTTCCCACGCCTGGATCGCCCTCGAGAATCACGGGAATGTTGCCTCGGTCCGCCAGTGCCACGGAGAGGAGGAGTTGGATGGTTGTCTTGGTTGGCAGGAGCTGGTTCTTCACGTTCAGCGAATCCCACACCGAATCCAGAATCTCCTTCGACAGGAGTCCCTCCAAGGAAGTGGATGTCTCCAGCATCACTTCAGCCACCTTTGCATCTCGCGCAGTGTACAGGAAGTCACTCATGCTCTTTTTCTCCTCGTTCTTCATCATCTCGTCCTGCAGATCATGTCTCGCAGACGTATCGGATTGGAGATAGGACAAGTAGTCGGGAATGGTGACCGACGGATTGACGAAACAGGCACGCACTCTCTCTGCCTTGCGGAGAACGGAAAGCGGGTACTGCTCTCTGTTCTGGAACTCGTATTTCGCCACTTCAAGGGGTGAGAAGGGAGGGCAGAACACCTGAAGGAAACGCTCTTTTCTCTCCACACGCGAGTAATCCGGAGTGTCACAAGACACCATCACAATCGCAGAGTCATCCACAATGCTGTAGCAGGGCCTCGTGTTGTCCTCAAAGAGAACAAACTCATCGGTGCTGAGGTTGAACAGCAGTCCGTACAGTCGGCACAACAGTCGGTCATTCAACAGGTTGATGTTGCTCAGGAGGAGAGGCACTCCACCGAGAATGCACTTGAGCAAGGGACCGGGACGATAGACCAGAGCAGATGGATCGGGATTCTCTTCACTTCTCTGTTCCTCTAATTCTGCCTGCTTGTGCTCCAAGTACTGGCGATACTGGAGCAACACGTCTTGGTCGTCGCGAGGAAGAGGCAGGGATTGGAAGATGGACATCAGGTCACTCAAGTGGCAGAGTGATACTTCTCCGAAGATGTGAGCCATCTCGATGGACCGAGACAGCTCGATGCTGACAGAAGAAGGAGCAAGCAGTCTGTTCACTTCACTCGTGATGTCCGGATCGCCAACCAGCAGGAGAGGAGTGCGATTCTTCTTGAAGGAGGTCAGGCATGCTGTAAACACAGCCAGTCGAATGGATGTGTCCACCTTCACAATCTCGTCATACAGTACTTGCGTGTTGATCTTGAAATCTCCACGGGTGATGGAGCAGAACTTGCCCTTTCCACCATCACTCCGTTCGATCACCACGTCCTTCGCATCCATGATCAGCCTCGCTGACTGAGCTGTTTCTTCATCCACGTTCATCTCCTCCACCACATCCATCAGCATCTTCTTCCGGTCCTCACGGTCTGCAAACAAGCCCGCAGCAACAAGCACCGGCTTGTCCGTGGAAGAGAGTATCTCGTCCAGCACGAAGATCTCATCCATTGTGATTTCTCCCTTCTCGATATGCTTGCAAAGAGCCTTGCACACATCCGTCTTCACCAACTCTCCAGCCCTCTTCACTGGAATGGGGTCCATCGACACAGTTCTGAAGAACGCAGGCAGCGAGACCTCCAGCTTCTCTCTTCTCGATGTAAACACGAACAGACAACGGAAAGCAGGGTGGATCGTGCCGTTCGTGGGGTAGTAGAACTCGGAGGCGAAGGGATCCAGCAGGGCATCCAGCATCTCGATCAGCTCGGAGGTCATGTTCTCCGCATTCTCAAACACCACCAACTCGCCGTCCTGAGCCGCTCTGTACAAAACACCCTCGTTGAACACTCCTCTGGTGTCAATGCTGCCCATCAGCGTGGTGAAGTCCGTTTCACTCGAAACGTGGAGAATGCGATGGTTCTTGTTGTTGATCCTCCTCAGCAGCTCATTCACCAGCTTCGTCTTGCCACATCCCTTCGGACCATGCAGCACAGACGCCTTTCCAAGGCTCAGACACTTCAGAAGCTCGCACGCCTTCTCAGAACAACCGCCCAATCCAGCCAGCTTCAAGAAGGGTTGGTTCTCTTCCACCACTTGCAGCAGGTTTGCATCCAACTCAAGATTAGAACTGTGCTTGAAGAACAGCAGCATGTCTCGCATTCTCTGGTACTCAAACACATTCTCTTTGCAGTCCTCCAAGAGACCCCCAACCACCTGCTCCTCATTTGACAGAATCCTCTCCTCTTCTTGCACCTCCATGGAGTACTTCATATTCTTCTCCTCCTCGCTTCCAATGTACACTTCCAGGAAACGGTTGCGGAGAGCGGGAGAGAACGCCAGCAGTCCCTTCTCGGAGGTTGTGGCCACAACACGGAAGTCAGCTCGCATCTCGTAATCGGGCTCCTCACGGTTCTCATCAAACCGAACCACATGTCGTCTTCCATCCGCGGGACATAATTCGAGGATGGAGTTGAGCCGTTCGATCACATTGGACTTCATCGTTTCCATGGACTGGAGAACGCACACGCCTCCGTTCTTAATCGCGTTCAGCAGCGGCGAGGCCTCGAAGACGGGAAGCATTCTCCCGTTCTGCTCCTTCAGCGTGTAGCTGCCGATGATGTTCTCCGTGGAGGAGGAGGAGCTGCAGTGAATGATGCCGGTGAGCTTCTCTTCCAGAATGGCATGGCAGTACTTGCGGGCGTCGTACTCCGTCTTGCCAACGAGCAGGATGTGGCAGCCACTCTCGATGCCAGCGACCACTCGGTCATACACATCCATCCATCGCTTCCCATCCAAACGATCGTGGCTGAACGTGATCTGCGGCGCTTTGACCAGCGGTTGCTCGTTGATGTCGTTGAGGTTGTACGCCAGCTGAGCCGCTCGCTTCAACGCAACATCCTCTCGCTTTCCCTCGCTGACGTAGTACTTCATGAGACTCTGCAGACGCGAGCAGTCACGCAGCGTGTAGTCCTTCCATCTATAGATCTCCTCCTTGCTCGTGTCCTTTCTCTTCTCCGCCTTCTCATGGTACTCTGAAACCGCCCTGCCGATCTTCGCGTCTCCCTTGAACATGCCCGTGATAATCGCGCGACGCTCCTCGGACTTGATCATCGGGAAGTAGCGCTCCTTCTTCTCGTCGTGCGTAACCACACGGAAACAGTCTCGGATGGAGTCTGACATCGTGCTTCGTTTGTAGGAGCTTCCAGCGGGATTCTGGGTTGCGATCACTCGGAAGAAGGGATGCATCTTCCGCTCTTCGTTCTTGTCGGACGCCTCGTACAGCAGCTGCTTGCTGAACAGGAAGGAGAAAATGCTCTGAACGACAGTGGATTGGGCGAGGGACATGTCGTCCAGCAGCAGGATCTTGCCGAACACGAAGGCGTCCGTGAAGGGGCCGTTCATGTACTTGATCGTGCTGTCCTTGGTAATCACGATGTCGCCCAGCAGCTCTTCGATCGTGGAGGAGGGACTGAAGTTATAGCGGACCAGCGGGAGAAGGGCGTGCATGCAGTACTGTTCCACCGTGAAGGTCTTGCCGGAAGACGTCACTCCTTCGATCAGGGTGGGGATGTTGTAGAGCAGCGTGTCCTCCACGATGCGGTCGCGCAGCTTCGTCTGCTTGGTGGCTTGGAGGAATGGACGGGTTTCTTGCAGGGGAGTAACGCTACGGTAGGGAAGGAGCTCGTAGTACTCCCAATCCCTCCGATCTCCCTTCAGCGCCTTCACCACCTTCACACTGCTCTGGGTGGAGTGGAAGAGGAGGCAGTTCGATGAGCAGTAGACGGTCTTGACCGAGCCATCCTCCAGCTGGAAGGCAAGCGTTGCGCCGTTCACCCCGTTGATGGAATAGAAAAAGAGCTTCTCTTGAGGGATGACATTGGACTCCTTGTTCAAGGGCAGCAGCGGAAGGACGAAATCCATGGATGTCGCAACCCCTCTTTGCCATCCGGAGAAGAAGAGATGATCATCCTTATGAATCGAGGCAAATCCGTCGGTGAGAGCGGAGGGGAGAGAGATGTAGTGCTCTTCCTCGCGAATCGTCTTGGTCTTGTCTGGAATGTCAATAAGCCAGGAAACAAGCGTCTTGGCAAGTCCCTTCGCCACCGTCTTCTCATAGTAGTTGATGTACTTGACCGTCATGGACTCCAGATACACCGATTTGCACTCCCTCTCCTCCCCATTCATCACCTCGACGAGAATGGACTCCTCAGAGTCGTAGGTTCTCCGGCTTTCACACGCTTCCCACTCCTCTCTCTCAAAGTCCTGAGCATCTAGTTCATCAGTGTGGAGGGGAAAACCAACTGATGTCCGGCTTGACAGGCACGTCCGGGTTCGGGATGGGTGTAATCGGTTCAGGATTGGTGGGCGGCTGGCCATTGAAGAGGAGTTGGAAGGAAGGATGGTGCTGACTCTCAACGGTGTAGAGATTGTGTCTTAGGCTGTCAGCAAAGACTCGGTTCTTAGGTTGCTCTATTCTTCAACGCTCATTCTCATGTCAACCAATAACCACGTTGAGTGCTTTCAGTGCTCCGATCTTTGTCTGTGCCGCCCATTCAATGAAAGGAATGAATTCATGCTGCTTGAACTTCATGTCTACTCATGATTCCTCCTCAACACACGAACAAGGAATCGTGATGCCGGTCATAGAGTAGAAGCTGCTCAGTTTCAGATCGCATTCAATGCTCGTGCATGAGTCTACCCATAAAACAGATTGCAATGAACTACCCGAAACAGTCAGTGTGGTAATCGTCTGCCACTCGGGCTTCTGCAACAACGTTTTCAATTGGTTGATTGTCATGCCATTTGCATTCCCTACGCATCACATCAATCATCAATTTGGACAATAGCAGTGCATCGCATGTGCCCTCCTGGTGGCATTCCATGAACTGAACTCGTCGGTAGTGTAAGGAGTCATCAGCTTCACACTCTCAATGGAAAGCGAATCCATCTTCAGCACAGACTGCTATTCACTTAGAGAAAAGGACATAAAGAACGGGGAGAACAAAGAAGGCCAAGGGATTGTCCGAAACGGGCTTGATCTCTTCCGGAGTGACGCACTTCCCCTCTTCATCAAAGAGGAACCAGTTATCCTTCTCAAGAGGAGTGAGCGCCTTGGAATGAAAGAACGAGAAAGGGATAACAATTGCATTGACACGAATTGCATCGTTCGAGCTCCACTTGAAGGATTTGTTCTTTCCCGTCTTAACGTTATACAGTGTGACTTGAGGCGTGTAGACTTCGGACTGAATAAGACGCACGCCACTTCTCTTCTTAGGCTTGTCAGGAGCAGGTGGTGTGTCAACCGCAGAGCCAGGAGTGCTGGGGTTTACGGGACTGATGGAGGATGGTGGAGTGATGTTCGGCTTGTCAGAGTCCGTCATTTCACCATCTGAAATCCGAGTAATCGAAATGGGCTGGATGTTGGACTTCACGGGATAGGTGGAATAGTGTTTTCCAGCAGCCAGTTGGTAGGACAAACCTAGAATGGAAGGAATGAAAGAGAGAGTACAAATGAATGTGATTGGGGTGGGCAGGTTGTAGTCGCAGAGCCTGTTGGAAGAAAGGAGAGTCATCTTGTTGCACACCATCGTGTAGTCCTTAGGGTCCTCAGAGTCATTTCCGATTAACTCCTATTCATCAGAAAGGAGGTGCAAGAGAAACGAAGTATCTCTCGATGATGGAGAAAAGGGTGCAATCCTTTTCCACAGTGATTTGCTTCGGGGACATCGTTGGCATTCTGTAGGAAACAGTGACATCCACGGTGGTTTGGAGAGGAGTAGGAGGGTGCTTTCTCTTGCCTACACTTCAATCCAGTGAAATGCGCCAACAGACAAAGAAAGGATCACTCTGCACTGTATAGTCACAGATCCGCTTCTTCACATCCAGCTCCTTGTCGTCCAAGAACACCATGATCGAATCGGCATGAGAACGATACTCTTCGTTGTGCAGCGACGCCTATGACTCATATAGGAAGAACACAACAACGAGGTATTGGTCCAGAAGGAAGGAAAGCGTGGTGTCATTCGTCACAGTGAGATAGTCAGCCGTCGACTCGTCCTCTTCAAAGACAATGCCGGCGGTCACCTTCCTGGAGGGGACAGGAGCATTGCAAATGACCTCGATCGTCTTCTCCACTCCGCATTTCTCGAGGGTCATGTCATTGTCCAGCGGCTTTCTTTTGAAGAAGAGTGCCAGCGAAGTGAGATAGTACGGCTGGTACTGAGTCCCGTAAATGGCCTTCAGGTACTGTTCCAGAAGAGTCTTCACCACAGTCGATTTGTTCACATCGAATCCCTTTCGGTTCTTTCCAATGGCCTGATAGGATATGTTGACTTTAAACTTGGAGTCGTCTGGACGCAGTTGGCAAATCACATGCGACTGGTCCAGCAAGCCGCTCGCCTTCAAGCTCATCTCATTGTTCAGCGGCTTGCTTTGGAAAAACAAGCGGAAGCGCTGACTGTATTCTTCCCTGTACCCACTCTTGTAGATCAACTACTTCTGAAACCACCAGACGGAGAACACTTTCAAGTACTTCTCAAGCACGGAGCGCACGGTGTCTGTGTTCTGAACAGAGAGCGACTGGGAGTGCTCACCCTTGCTGCCGTAAGAGAGATGAATCGTCATGGAAGTGTTGATGGGAAGAGTCTCGCTCACTTTCGCCGTCTCTTGGCCTACTCCATCATTCCACCACAACGATGCGACAGATCAAGTGAATGGATCCTTCCAGCTTGTAGCTCTGCCACTGTTCCTCGTTAGCCAGCTTCTTGTTGTTGTACGTCAAGCAGAAGGCCTGGGCGAAGGAGTCTTGGTACAGTGTCTTGTAGAGGCTCTAGACGTGAGGAAACGCCAAAAGGAGAAACCTTCAGATACTCGGTTAGCAAGGAGCCGATTGTCTTTGTGGCGATGGACTCGTACTCCAGCCGGTACTGATTCTCGTCCTTGAAGGTGATGATAATCCCCGCTTTCTTGATGGCAGTAATCTGCTTGGAATCTCCTATCATTCAGCCAAGCGGCAGAAACAAACCCTGAGGCTTTGTTCTGATGTAGCGCATAGTGAGCATGTCCTTGTAGCCGTGAAAGGGAATGATCTCATCCATCGGCAGAACCGATCCAGCACTCGTAAGAAGCTGAAGGTATGGCCTGTATGCTACGGAAATGTGGAAGGAGGAGACGCATTGGTCCAGCAAATGGCTCACTGGATAGTTGGTGCTGTACGAAACCAGCTGTATTGTTCCATTCATCTGTACGTTCACAGTGCAAACGCCGTACACTGCCAAAACGCCTCCGTCAGGAATGATTCTCTGGAGAATCTCCGTTACAGGAACTGGCGCCTGGTTATAGTAGAAACGGAGATTTGGAAGTGAAAACTGTGTGTATTGCTAGTTATAAAGTGAGGCATCATTACTTGCTTCCAGAATGGCTCTTAAGCTATCGAGCGTCGACGGTGCATCAATTTGCAACGGAACTTGACTTGAATCGAAGCTCAAGTAGATCAACATCACTGTTTTCTGGAGGAGAATAGGAGGCACGTTCAGTGTTGGTACACCACACTTGGTTATCAAGAGAGTAGATAACACTGCCATTACTCGCTCCATTCTCCCCATAATGGAAGGAAAGGAGTCTGTTTCTCATGTAGCAAGAACGGCAGTACAGCACGGAGCCATCCAATGCAAGCATCCCACTCCAACCTCCATTCGGTGCAAAACACAGCAGATCATTCCACTCCAATGACTGTCATTTGGTATCACGAAGAAGGGAGAAAAACACAAATCACTTCACACCTATTCCAAACCACGCATGAGTAATCAGAAGGCCGTGTGGAAGCAGTTTTTGGAAGAAACAAATGATCTTGTATCCGATGAAGTGACGATCCGTGACGGCTGCTCAACTATAGGAAAAGAAGTGCAAAACAGACTTGTATTTGGCGATACGGAAGAGCCAGCTTGTTTTGGATCGACTCTCATCCTGTTCCGTTTTTGTCGATCCTTCATGCGTAGTGAAGAAGGACGGCGACGAGTCGTTTATTGTCTTTGGTGTTTTTATTCGTGTTGGTGTGAGTCCAGCGAGATTGATTCCCGCGTCGCTCCACCTTTTTTTGTCGCACTATCTTGAAAAGGCGCCGCTCATTTCCATCAAGGTGAATGAAGACCGTCCGTTCTTTGTGTTCGTTTCAGGGGTAGTGTTTGAAGGACTGAACACGTCCTTTATCGACGACAGCGGTGTGGTGCACGTTCAGGGGTTGGAGAAGTGGAAGGAGGTGGGATTCATTCCTTCTCGTTCTCCGTAGAATCCCTCCTTGTCGGCGGCTCTGGATGAGATTACCATTGCACTGAAGAGCAAGGGCGATCTGCGTGCCAGCAGTCATCAGGACCTTTCCAACAGCATTCCGTTCAGCGATTCCGTTCCCTACGACTCCATCACGCTGAAGCGACTAGTGGGAAAGGGCTCCTTCTCTCGCGTGTACGAGGCGTACTCCCTCTCTCCCCAGCGTGAGCGGTAGTGTGTGGAAGGACATGAAGGTGGCGGTGAAGGTGCTGAATGGGAAGAACCAGTACGAGGAGGAGTGCGCGAAGCGGGAGATCGACATTCAAAAGACCCTCAGCCACCCGAACTGCCTGAAGATCTACGGCGTGAGCCACGACCCGGAGAACAAGACGTGCCTTATTGTGCCGTACGCGGAGGGTGTGTTACAGGACATCATCATGAAGCACACGAAGAGGTTGTCTTTCTGTGGCACAGTCACTCGCAGCTACACCTACGCGCAGAAGAAGCAGATCCTGATCGAGATCGCCACGGCCATTGCCTATCTCCACTCGCTAGGCTACGTGCACCGCGACATCAAGGTTGCGTCAGCCTCCTGCTGTGAGCGTAGCTTGGCAACATTCTCCTCCTCAATGGACACCCCGTGCTGTCTGATTTCGGCCTGTCGCGAGAGCTAAACTCGTATCGCGCCATCGAAGCCAGCGCCGTGGGCTCTCCGTACATGTGCGAGCTGAGGGCGTGTGTGAGCTGTAGCATGGCGCCGGAGCTGCTGAGCAACAAGCCGTGCACGTCGAAGGTGGACGTGTACTCGTTCGGATGCATCATCGACGAGGTGATGAGCGAGCGGTCGTGCTGGTACCGAGCGGGCATCACGGACGTGCGCGACGTGGGTCTGGAGGGGTGTGTGGACGCGTAGCTGATTCAGCGAGTGAAAGGAGGCCAGAAGCCGATGATTGGGGAGTCGGTTCCCAATGGTGGTGTAAAGAAGAGGGAATGAGGTGTAGAAGTGAAGGAGCTGATCCTGAAGTGCTGGGACGATCAGAGCCGCCGCCCGTCGATCAACCAAGTGATTCGCGTGATGGAGGGATGGAAGCCGGAGACGTGGTGTGGTGTTTGTTAACAAACCCTCGTAAGCACAAGCCGGCTCTTCCGCCACGGGCTGTACAGGTGGAGCGGGCAGTGCCTCGTTGACGATCGCCTCGTCCACTTCCTTCAGAACGTCATCCACGTTCTCCTGCTCCACCGTCTCCATCATGCGGTTCTGGATCTCCTCCATGTCCTTCTGCCGGTCCGCCACGTCGTCCATCAGGTTCTCCACCTCCTCCACGGACATGCTGGCGGCGGGCATCGCCTCGTACGTCATCTTCTTCATCTTGTATAGCTGCTTCACCGAGTCCGTCTGCATCAGCGTCTCCAGCTGGCCCCGCAGCGCCACCACGTGGTTCTGCGCGTTCTCCTTCTCCTTCAACAGCGTCTGGTTCAGCTTCTTCATGCGCGCCGCCGCCTCGTTTCGCTTCCCGTCTCGAATGAGTTGCTTGCACGCCTCCTTCTCGCGGCGAATCTGTGCTTCACACACGCCCTTCACACCCACCTTCACCTCGCAGTCATCCAACTTCTTCTCCGCGCGGGCGATCAGGCGCTGCAGGGCGAACTGCGAGAGTCGCAACTGCCCGTCGTCGTCGAACATAAGGGCCTTATGGTCACACCAGCACGTCACTCCCACCTTGATGTCGTGATCACTGAACACGCGCGCCTCGCCCTTCTCCTCGCAGTACTCCGCGAACAGCAGGTCGTGTCCGTTGCGAAGGTTGCAGAGGAGTTGCTTCGCCTGGTTCTTCACATCGCCCAAGGCGACCTAGCTGTGAAGGAAGGGGAGAAGGAGGACTCGGCGGTCGGAGGCGACGGAGCTGGCGGCGTCCTGGAGGGACAGGAAGGGCGAGTCCAGATCCTCCAGCATGGCGGAGTGCGTGTGAATGTAGTTCATGGTGGACGGACTGCAATTCACCAGGAAGAAGGTGGTGTTGCACTGGGTCGTCAGCGTGTCTCTGGCGAACTCCAGGGCGCAGTCGAGCAGGTAGTTGCACACAATGGGCGTATCGAGCGCCAACTAACAATCACAATACATAGAAGTCACCACCTCTTCGGAATTGAAGTAGTGGATAATGTAGGACCACCAACTACGCTTCACAGTGAAAGAACGGCAATACCCCTTCACCTCGGTCTTTCTCTTGATAATGACGCAGTTCTCGCTCTCTAGATACTCCAGGAACCGTGGTAAGCCCAGCGGGACGAAGGAGTTGTACTGAAACACGGCGTACAGCTCATGCAGCGTGGTTTCCGCCTTTCCCAACGCCCTACACGTAATCCAAAGTTCCGTAAACGGAATACACGAAGTAGTGTGTGATCAGTTCAAACCATATTGAATTGTAGCTATCAATCATCTGCGCAATTAGAAGAGAGAAGGAAAAGCCTCACCGATGCACCGTTTTCGGCGAAGAGTCGAATCATCAGTTCGTCATTCTTCCAATAGGAACAGACGGGGCATGTGCTCTTTTCGCAAACGGGGCACACGATCGTAACTTCGGTCTTCTCCTCCTGCATCGCGAGAATCAATATGGGAAGGAAAACCCGATCTGGACGCCATTTCCCCGCTTTCATCGATGCGATTCAAACTTGGAGCCGCGAATTCACGGCAGCATCAACACACACGTAATGGATGGAAGAGAGTCGGAATCGAAGTTTTCCATGCTTCTGAAGCCTATCCGGTTCGTTTTCTCTCGTCAAGGCTGATTCGTAGCGACTTGGCGGATAACTGGAACATCGATGTGGCGGCGGAGTTGGAGGAGTATTTGGAGGACTTGGAATCGGTGATGATTTCCTTCGATGGGGGAAAGTCCAATTTGAATTTCGCAGAAGCCGCGCTGATGATTCAGGTTTCGAATCGCTTGCAGTGTGATGCATAGGGCTCAGCAGTGGTGTATAGCAAGAAGGTGGAGTTCCTGTACAACTTGGTGTATGAAACGCTGGACCTCCTATCGAGACAAAAGAAACAGAAAGGAGAGGGAGCGAAGGAGAAGGGTGGCGTTTGTTTGACGCGGTGAGTCATAGGGCTGGTTCATCTGGTGATGGACGACCCCGTCATCGTCCTGGATAACTCCATTTTGGGAGAGCGCACAAATATCGATATGAAGAAGGATGAGAAGGATGCGCAGCGCCGCGCTTTGCTCGCCGTGCGCCCTTCATTCTGTATTGAAGACTAGAAGAGCACCAACCGTTACTCCATCCTTCGCCTGTACGAGTCTGACATGGGCGTGATCAGCAACAACATCACCAGCGACAACTCCGACAAGAGCTTCTTGTGCTGCTCTCGTTCCTTCATGATGCCTAGTGTCAGCCGGTGCAGCATCAGCCCCTCCGGCCAGTTCACCATCGGCAATCTCAATCCTGACGCTCCTTCCCTCTGCCCTTCTCACGCAGAGGAGAAGTCTGTTGCGCCCTCATCCAAGCCAACCGCGCCCTCGTCCAAATCATCCGAGTCCAACTCAGCACCATCTGAGTCCCAGCCAGCACCTTCCAACGCAGCACACCCCAGCGCCGAGAAGGCTGCGTCGGAGGAATCGACGGTGGTGGAGGAGAAGGAGAGCGTGGTGCTGAGCGACGACGGCGGCGACATGGGCTTTGACGACGGGTACGAGCCGGCTCCCGTGGAGGAGGAGGAGGAGGTGAAGGAGAACGACCCGTGGCACTTGGAGGACGTGTACGACGGGTCGCAGAACCGCGTGGCGCCATACGCGCGCGGCAGTGTGCTGATGGACAAGAAGAAGGTGGCGAAGCAGAACGAGCTGGCGAAGAAGAGCGGCAGACTGCGCCAGGCGACGGCGGTGGAGGAGGAGCGAAGCCTGTTCTTCCGCGTGGGCGCGGCGGAGTTCGACGTGTTCTCGTCTGAACGGCGGTGGGCTGTGATCGTAGGCGCGTGGCCTCCAGCGTGAAGGAGCGTCTGCGCAAGCAGATCGCGCAGTATCGCAGCACCGTGTCCGTGGGCGGCGGTCCGAGCGACGTGAAGCGTAGAAGCGACGCGCAGAAGCGACGGCGACGGCGGAGGAGATCGAGGCGGTGCTGGACACGAACAACGGGGTGGACGACTTCGACATGGGCGGATTGGAGGACGACGATGAGCTGTCGCCCAATCTGGAGGACGAGGCGACGCTGCAGAAGGAGCTGGAGGCGACGCGGCTGGACGTGAGCTTGGCGCTGAACGGCGACAACTACGCGACGAGCATGACGAACCTGCTGAACCAGACGACAATGTTCGACCCGCTGCAGCTGGGCGACGGCGAAGAGGCGAGTCGGCTGGGCGACGCGAACCAGACGCTGATCGCGACGGACGAGGGCGAGTACGTGACCTATGAGGATCTGTGCAAACAGCACATGGTGGGCGTGGGCGTGGGAGGTGACGGGTAGGAGGTGTTTATGCGGGGCGTGGAGCGGTTCACGCGCGAGACGAAGCTGGTGAAGCGCGTGAACGAGTGGGAGGCGCGAATCGTGCCGATGCTGGAGGAGCAGGATAGGCACGCGGAATTCGATATATCGAAGAACCGGGAGGAGATTGTGAAGGAGATGAAGGGGCTGAAGACGAAGGAGGCCTCGATGCAGCTGCTCTCGGAACACAAGCAGCCGTACGAGGTCTCGCGCATGTTCGTGTCGCTCCTGCAAATGGTCCCTGCGTGACGGGCGGATCACACGTAGGCGAATGACGGGAACATCCAGATCGAGAACGGGGGCAAGTGCAACGCGGTGAGTGTAAAACTACTGAAGGAGGAGGTTCCGAAGATCAGTGCTTGATTGCGAGGCTGTTTGTTCTACCCACCGTTTTGAATCCACGGAAGACGCCGGATTTGGGGGCCCCCACGGAGCAGGATCGGACAGCGCAATTCCCCTGGACTCGCTTGGCGTGAGTGATGCTATCCATTCAGAAGACCAACGCGTGGAGACGGCTGCTTCTCGGAAATGGGAGGCGATTGCGGCTGTCTTCTGCGGGCGCGAAGAGAGGCCTTTTCAAAGCCGACTGGCGGCGGTTGCAGATCGCGCCGCCCCACATGAAATCGAGGGGGAGTGACTCCTACAAGTGGATGGAGGCACGCCCTTCTCAACTGTCCCTCATGCCTAGAACTACAACAAGGACGTGATCCGCCGCCTGGAGGAGGAAGACCAGTAGGCGCCGGCTTTTCGAGGTGACGTTGCAGGTTTTGCACGGAGGTCCTTCGCTGCTGCTCGTCCACAAACAGCGTGCTGTTCGATGTTGCTTCTGGGGAATAGTCGCTCATGCGCAGGAGATCAGCGATTATTACGACGAGGAGAACGTGGACTCGCTGCCTTACACCGTTCGCGGCTACAGCTACTACACCCGGCAGAAGGAGGAGGATTACCTCCCCGTGTTCTGCCGGAAGCGCGAGGGAAGCGACGCGGAGGAGGTGATTCTGAATCTGAACACGGAGTTCGCCCAAGGGCAGGAGCGCCCCTCCCTCCTCATCGCGTAGCTCGGTGACGGTGAACAACTTCGTGGTGAACTCGGACAGCCGCTTCCTGGCGTACACGGTGGACACCTCGGGCGAGGAGCTGTACAACCTGTACGTGAAGGACCTGTCGACGAAGCAGGTGGAGGTGATCAAGCGGAACGTGTACTCCTTCGCCTTCGGGCTGAACGACGCGACCACCCGCGAGATCTACTACACGGTGGCGAACAGTCTGATGCGCACGAATCGCATGTGAGTGTGGCGGGCGGCGCTGAGCAGCAGCTACAAGCACGTGCTGGGAACGTCGATCACACATGACACGCTGGTGTTCGAGGAGCCGTCGGACTTTTACTACTGCGACGTCAAGCGCACCAACGACGCGGTGGGTGTTCTGCTGGGCTGTGAGGGTAGAAGTACATGGTGTTCTTCTCGGCGGCGAAGTCGAACTGCGAGGTGTACGCGGCGGGCGGCATGCTGAAGAAGCCGACGCTACTGGTGAGGCGCCACCCCAACAAGGAGGTGTATTTGGAGCACATTCAGGACTTCTTCGTGGTGGTGCGCACCTCGCAGTCGCACTCCTTCGAGGTGTTTCTGGTGAACGAGAACGACGCCTTCGGGTTTTTGTCGAGGCAGGAGGAGGAGTCGAAGCAGGGCAAACAAGAGGAATCAAAGCCTTCAGAGCTTGCAGACCCCGCGCCAAAGAAGGGTTTGATTGACTACTGCTTCGAGGCGAAGAAGGTGGTGCCTCTGACGCCGTCGCCGCCGCCGAAGAGCGAGGTGATCGAGGATACCTACCGCATCTTCGACATGGACGTGCTGAAGGTGGCTTTGTTTTATAGTGATGACGACTAGAACCACATCCTGCTGTACGAGAAGAGCTGCCACGGGTACCGGATCCGCACGCTGCAGCTGGACTTCTACGACCACAACCTGAGCATCTCCGAGCAGAAGCTGGACGTGCCGCACCTCGGCGACTTCACCGTCGGGATGAACCCCGTGGGCGCGGCGCGGCGGCGTGAGGCGTAGGACCCTTCCAGCCACTGCGTGAACTACACGCTGAGCAACCCGATCCTGCCGGGCGACACCTACGAGTACGACATCACCACGAACACCTCACGCCTCCTCCAGCACCTCCCCCTGCCCGCCGCACTGCACGAGGACGACATGGCCATCGAGGCGCGCGTGGTGGAGACGGCCGACCACCAGCTCATTCCCTTCACCGTGGTGGCGCCGGCGAAGGCAGTGGCGACCGCCCCCGTGCTACTGAGCAGCTACGGGTGCTACGGCGTGGACAACACCATCCACTACCACCCGCCCTTCCTGTCGCTGCTGCGCCGCGGGTGGATACTGGGCTACCCCGCGATTCGGTGAGTGGCTGCGAGGGCGTGTGAGCGTAGGGGCGGCGGCGACAAGGGCCCGCGGTGGTACCAGCAGGGCAAGCGGCGCAACCGGCTGAACGGCGTGCGCGACTTGGACCGTGTGGTGGGTGAGCTGAGCGCCACACACCCCGTGTGCCTGTCGAGCAACAGCGCGGGCGGCATTGTGGTGGGCAGCCTGCTGAACACCACGGCGAACCCGATCCAGGCGGCGCTGCTGCACGTGCCGTTCCTGCTGCTGAAGGACACGCTGGTGCGGCGCGACCTGCCGCTGACGATCACGGAGTTCGACGAGTGGGGCAACCCCGACAACGCGAAGGACCGGCGGGTGATTCAGGAGGTGTGTCCCTACAGCAACCTGCACAAGCGGAACTACCCCAACCTGTTCTTCACGTGCGGTAGGCGACGGGAGGGAGCGTGAGGCGTAGGGGTGAAGGACAAGCGCGCGATGTACTACAACACGCTGAAGTACATCAACCGGGTGAGGGAGCTCAACCTGGACAGCGACACAGTGCAAATTATGCGATGCTAGTGGGGGCGCGCGGAGCGGCTGACGATTAGCGCTGAAGGTCACTTTAGTGAGAACGATCCCAGTCTGCGCGTGTTTTCCGCCGCGGAGCAGATGGCCTTTTTGATTCATTCGGTGGGAGGGGACTTGCGTTTTTGAGTTGTTTGATAAATCACGCCGATTTTTGCCGCATTGTTTGCTTCAGAATCCTCATCGTCTGCGTTGCTTCAGGGCTTGGAAAGCGAATCATCCGAATCAAACCATGAGTGAAAGTGTCGAGGAGCTTCCGGATCGGCTGGATGCGAGCCTGTCGTGTGAAGAGCCCTCATCGCACGGAGGCCGCCTGCGCTCGATATCCGAGGTGTACTCCATTGGGAACTTGTCGAGCAGCAACGAGGCGCATGAAAGAGTCAATGAAGACGAAGTTCTGGCCGCGTCGGGATTTGTGAGTCCGATCCTGCCTCGACGGTGCAGTAAGGAGGAGGAGAGCGATATCCACTACACGGACAATGGAATCGTGCTGGGGGCGACGGGTTTTGACAAGGGCAAGCGGAAAGAGTCCCATCAGATCGAGCACCGGGGACGGCTGTTTTCCGAGCTGTCCATCTCGGACATGCCCACCGAGACGGACGATGAATCGCAGAGCGGAGCTCCCTCGCTTCTGGGCGTGGTGCCTCCCCTGGACATCAGCTTTCCTTGCAGCTACGAGGACAATATGGAGAGTCGCGGCCAGTCGATCCTCCAGCTACATCAGGCCGCCATCAAGCGCGTGCTCATTCGTTCCGGGTAGTGTCTCCTCTCTCATGTGATGGGTAGCGCACACATCTCCCGCTTCAACATTGTGTATTCCAAAGTGGGGTACTACTGGCCGCAGGAAACGATCCGCCACTGCCGAACGGGCCGCATCAAGCGCGGAATGGTGCTGAAGCGTCAATTCGGTGTATACTATCCCGACAAGACGCGCGATTTCGTGGCGCTGAAGATCATGGAGAAGGTGGTGGAGAGGGATGGGACTGACGAATAGAGCGCGATCAGCGAGTGCTTCCAGTGGAACGAGGACGACGTGCAGACGGAGCTGGGCGTGATGAAGGAGCTGAGCTGCGACGGGGGTCACGAGAACGTGCTGTTTCTGTACGACAACCTGGAGACGAAGGACTACCTGATCGCGGTGATGGAGCTGGTGAACGGGGATCTGCACGACATGCTGCCGTCCATCAAGGACACGGACACGATCAACTCCGTCTTCGCGCAGATCCTGAAGGGATATAAGTTCATCACCGACCACGGATATTACCACTGCGACCTGTCGCTCGAGAACGTCACCATCAAGCTGGAGCCCAACTACAAGGGCTCGGGCAAGACGCGGATTGTCGCGAAACTGACCGATTTCGGGCGTGTCCGAAAAATGGACGAGAACGGCCACGCGACGATCGACGGCGACGAGGTGGCCGGCAAGCCGTACTACCTGGCCCCCGAAGCGTACTGCGGGTCCTACGAGGCGGGTCCTGCGGACGTGTGGTCGCTGGGCGTGATCCTATTCATCATGATCACCAACAACCCGCCGTTCGGCATTGCGAACGACAGTGACGAGGTGTTCGAGCCCTTCTCCACCGAGGGGTTCAAGTACCTGGAGCCGGCGCTGCGGAGGGCGAGGGCCACGGAGGACCAGATCGGTGGGAGCGGCGGCGGCGTGTGAGGCGTAGAGTTGCTGTCGCGATTGCTGTGCATCATACCGGAGGACCGGCCGTCTGTGGACGACATGCTGAAGCTCCCCTGGTTGTAGTTCTTTCGTTTTTGCTGTCCGCTATGTGTTTTCTCTCGCGGTTTTTGCATTCGTGGGTTTCTTGCTGCATCTCTTTGTTTCACACGCGTTCCATGGCGAAGATTATTGCTGCTGGAATTGGCTCCGCTCGGATGGAGGAGCTGAAGCGCTCCGTTCTTCAGTTTCGGGAATCGACCGAGGAGAGTGAGGTTGTCCTGCTGGGCTGACGGATAGCATTTACATTCCCCGCTGAATTGATTTCGGAAGAGAGGAAGTACATCCACGGTCTTGTGAAGGAGTACGGCCTCTACTCACGCAGCAGTGGAAAGGGTTTGCTAGTATTATGAGTGTAACGGGTAGGGGAGAACCGAGCGATTACCATTTCCAAGTCGCCCATTGTGAGCAGCAATGGCTGTTTTACGAGTCTGTGTGACATTTCTCTCGGTGCTGCCATGCGGAAGGAGTTGAAGAAGGCGCTTTCCTCTCTTCCCACTTGCAATCCAGACGAGCTCTTTTCCTACCCCGTTTTGTATGAGAGGAATGAGAGCATTACGGGTAGCATCAAAAGGGCGAAAACGGCCACAACGGGAACCCCGAATGACAGGAACGAGGAAGCGCTGCTTCAAAACTTCCTGGAAACGAACAGCTTCCTGACCTCCAACGAGGGGAAGAAGATTCTCGAGGAGCGCTCGAATCTCCCCATTCTCCGCTGCTACAGCACCACGCTGGAAGAGGTTGCTCACAACACCGTCACCATCGTCAGCGGCAGCACGGGCTGCGGCAAGAGCACCCAGCTTCCCCAATTCATTCTCGACGACTACATGAAGAAGAAAGCCGCCAATCTTCCGCTCCCCAGCACACGTCCTCCCCACATCGTCATCGCAGAAGTGCACACGGCTCCTCTCTCTCAGGTCTAGCCTCGTCGCATGTCCGCCGTGTCGCTTTGCGAGCGTGTGGCAGCCGAGCGCCACGAAGCGCCCGGGAAGACAGTGGGCTACCGTGTGCGCTTCGACACACGCGTGTCGGAAGAGACGTGCATCGAGTACAACACGACGGAGCTGCTGATTCGCCGGCTGCTGAGTGAGGGCTTGCGGGACGTGACGCACGTGGTGATCGATGAGAGTCACGAGCGGAGCCTGTTTGTCGACTTGCTGCTGCTGCTGCTGAAGCGGCGAAGAAGGCTGAGGAGGAAAAGAAGAAGGCA
>ERZ827156.1709-NODE-1709-length-24866-cov-4.773488_pt1 | contig 24866 bp, 35 predicted proteins | sample MGYA00519919_ERZ827156 | MGnify/ENA primary metagenome ERZ827156 (study PRJEB31778, sample SAMEA3449269) | human gut metagenome | biome: human gut; feature: human-associated habitat; material: faeces | place: United Kingdom | collected 2010/2012 ...
GTGTGTTTGTTTCTAATGACAGTTTCTCAGCAAGCAGAGAGGTGGATGGAACCACTCTTCTCAGAAACAACAAACCCAAGTCCGATTCCGATGGACAGTATCATCGGAGATGATATCGTGAGCAGTGTGCGGGGTACTGTTCAGCATATCGTTCAATTGGCTGCAGATCCCGATGCACAGGAGGCATTGATGAGCATGGATGGTAGGCGTGTGCAGAATGCAATGACGGGTCAGGCTTTTTGGATAACCTCATCAAATACATGAATTACGACGACGAGTACATTCGTCTTGCTGCAGCACGTGCTGTGGAGTTTCTCTCGAATAATACAAAAATCAAGGAAGAGCTGGCGGGAAACATGGAGCTTCGGACAATAATGGTAACCATCGTCGCTGTCCGAATAAAGACTAGACCAGCATGTATTGGTCGGATAACGAGAAGGAGAAGAAGATCGCGGAGGGCTATTTCACAAACGTTCGCAAGTACTTGAGCCGCTCGCTCAATCCCGCAATGTCCAACCCGCTGTGCGAGTACGACATGTACAATGCAAAACGAACAGAGAACATTGAGTACAGCTTTGATGTGCGTTGTCTGGGGTGATTGTGATCATCAGATGATTGGATTGGAGGAGAGTGAGGTACGGGACGAGCTGCAGCGGAAGATCATCGGTATCGCGGGAGTGAAGTCCATCACCTTCAACAAGAAGAGCGGCCAGGTCATTGTGGACTGCTGCGAAGTGAAGGGAGAGTCCCTGAAGCCTGTCATCACAAAGTCGATCGAGTTGGCGCTGTGAAGGCGACTGATGGGTAGATCGTTGATTCAAAGTCCTGTGGAGGTGAAAGAAACCGTATCAAATGTGCCGTGCATTTCTCTGCGATAAGGAGTAGAAAGAGCCCGGTTTTGTGGATGAGATCATGGATTGCACAGAGACGGGCGACGAAGCGCTGACGAACTACGGCTTCAGCTCCATCGAAAGCCGCTTGGAGGAGAAGCGCATCGAGTTGGAGGAGCGGGAGAAGGCGAAGAAGCGGAAGAATTGGCTGATAAATACGGTGTCGAGGGTGCTTTCCAAGTGGTGGTAATTTTCATGAGTGTTTCCTTCGATGTGTTGATTATCAAATGAGAGTTTCAAAGTGAGTGAGATTATTGCGCAATTGCGCCAAAATGAATGTGATTCTCACAATACTCTCTTCAAAATTGCTCATCAACAACGAATAGCTTCCAAACTACCAACCCTCACGAATACCCTTTCCACATTGCCGATCATCCCCAAAGCACTCCCCTCACCACAACAACACCACTCAAACGACCTTATAAAGAAAACACACTTGCAATTGCATTACAAACCATAAAAGAACACTGGAGAAATCCATAACCACACGCTCAGTTCTTGCCCTCCTCGAACTGCGATGACGACTGACTCATCATCGAATCGTTGCATTCCGCGTCTTCGCTCGCCTCATTGTGGCTCACCAGACTCTTCGCCTCCGCGTCGTTGCCACGGTCCACAGGCATCATGAACGGCTCGGCGCTCAGGTTCAGCGGAGACGTGCACAGATGGTTCCCGCCAACTACGCCTCACTTCCCGCCAACTGTCCCACAACTCCCATTCCCCGCGACTTTGTATCCCGGACAGTCAGGGTACCCCGCCACGGTGTGCAGGAATTTGCAGTTCTTCCGCTGGCACTGGCCACGCAAAAAATCGCGACAAATCTGGACATTCTTCTACCCCTCAAAAACTCCCACCAGCACACACCTGCTTCACCCGATTTGCGTCCGTCGCTATGCATTATCCCGTTCCATCACACCTACCCTCATAGACGTGAAGGAAGCGGCAATTCTCCCCGCGCGTGCATTTCCCGTTCTTGAAGTCACGGCACGCGTACGGCAGCTTCTTCACCGGCTCTGGCGGTAGGGCAATGTCCGCAGCGGGCGCAAAGGAGGGGAAATCGGGGGGGAAATCGTCTTTGGGGAAACCACGAAGCTCCGAGTTGTGGCGCGAGTGCGAGAGGAGGCAATCGGAGGGGTTGACGGAGTGGGAGAAAAGCGAGGGCGCGTTGAAGGAGGGAGAAGAGTACATGCGGGAATGCGAAGGACGCTCCGAGAAGAGGGGCGGACGGTGCTGAGGCACGAGGGGCTCGATGTCGGAGAAGAGCGGCGGCTCGCTGAGGATGGGAGAGGAGAGCAGATCCTTCTGGGAAGAGGGGCGCATGCGGTTCATGCCGTCGTGAAATCGCGGAGCGGGGTCGTTGCCGAAGAGGTTCAGCGAGAAGGAGGGGGAGTGGTAAAAGGATTTGGAAGAATCCACGGGCGGAAAGGCGGAATGCAAATTCCGGCTGGACTTATGGAAACTCGCATCGGTGCGAGCAGGATTTTGCAAGTCCGTCATTTCATTACTGGATAGCTCGCTGAGGTAGTTATCGTCCCCGAAGCGGTAGAATCCATCCTCCAAATAGCCGTCGGGCTCGAGCAGGAGAGAGCGGACGCTCCGCTGCTGAGCAGAACCATTAAAAGCGGAGAAGCGATCTGCGTTCGCAATGCTAGGGTAATCGGTTAAGTTAGGCATGGGAAAATCCAAATCCTCTTGCTTGGGGGAGGAAGGAAGGCCTCTCGAATCCAATTCTTCTAGGCGTCAGGCTCCGGGGAGGCGAACCGTACGATCATAGATAAGGGAGTGGTAGCTAGCAGAACTATTCATCGTAGGTGTACACACAGAAGACGCAGAAGTGGATAATGACACAACTACACGGGTAACCACTCAGTAGCAGAAGAATACGAGGGCAAGGGCGATGCCGACCAAGTTGACTCTTGTTGAGAATTGGGAAGAGGAGGAAGGCCGCGGTTATTTGCAAAAGTCGTCGGCGTCTCTCCGGAACAATACGTTTGTATTCCGTCACACAGCGTGCATCATAGCCCTTTATTTCGGGATTCTGCCTTTGGAATCTGCAGATCGTCTGCAGTGCATAAGTGAGTCGGTGTGGAAAGCAAACAACAACAGATTGCAAGAGGCACGACAATCACTCTTCCTTCCATCGCCTTGTTGACCTTGGTCTGGCAGGCCAAACGGGAGCTACAGATGAGACACTGTCATTGCAATCACCTTTCATCCACGTCGACACACTTCTTGAGAACCTCCTTTTCCTTGTCGGTGGGACGAGGTATCCGGTCGGTCAGGTACTGGGAGAGCTTGATCTGGCAGCCACCACAGTGGCAGTTCCCTCCGCAGAACGCTATGCGTTTATGCTCCATTCTGCACCTACCGTTAATCGTGGCTCCGTTGTCCTGAGCGACTTCGAGGACGGTCTTTCCTTCCTCCGCAGTGATCTTCACCTCCTCGGTGGTAAACTCGTCCACAAACGTTTTCAGAGTGAACGTGACTGAAAAGTGAGCGGATGGGGAGAATGGTACCGCTGAGGTTTCTGGAGGCAATCGCCCCGCAGGCGCGAGGAGAGAGGCGAGCAAGTCCCTTTGCGGCAACAAACATAAGAGGAGAAGAAATGTGTGTAGTGATAACATCATTCCCTTTAGGAGAAGCAACAAACATAAGAGGAGTAGAAATGTGTGTGATTACAACATCATTCCCTTTAGGATCAGCAACAAACATCGGAGGAGAAGAAATGTGTGTGATGACAACAACGTCACTCCTTTTGGGAGAAGCAACAAAACAACAGAAAAGAAGAAATGTGTGTGATGACAACATCATTCCCTTTAAAACAAACAACAAAAAACACCAAAGAAATAGAAATGCACTATGAAAGCAGCGTCTTCTTCTTCGCAGGCACCGTTCCAAAGTTGCAGGGTTTATACATGATGGAGAAGACGCCCGTGCCGACGAGGATCGGAATACCCAAAATCACGCGATCGCTCACACCGATGATGTGGTCCTTGCGTCCGTGCAGCGCGGCGTCGAACAGGTGGTCCGCGGTCTTCTCGAAGGACGCCAGCGTCAGCACCGACTCCTTCATCTTCTCGATTCCGAATCGCGTCATTCCCAGCACCTGTCCCTTGAACCTGCCCCTCACCCCACTCCTGAAACACTACGTCATGCAATCCGCCAACAGCATCTGATGACGAATGTCGATCGACAGACCGTAGCTGCCATACCTACGCCTTATCCTCCACCGCCTCCCACACGTATTCGACACCTCCTGAATCAGCACGCTGCGCGCCGCCTCGATGCCCAGCACCGAGAAGATCTCCATCACGTGGTTCGTCACCGTCTTCGTGTGGTCCACGCCCACCGTGCCCATCACCGCCAACAGGCCCGTGCCGTCGATCAGCAGGTTCATGTGCATCGTCGGCTTCTCCACCTTGTTCAGCACCGCGCGATGCACCGTCGCGATGCCGTTCACGATCACCTCCGGCAGCATCTCCTTCAGCCGCTGCAGCGTGAAGTACTGATCGTCCCCGCGGTTGCGCGTCGCTACGCCGTCACCTCCCTACGGTGCTCTCACGCTTGGCAGCAGTCACGGCGGGTGGAGGCGGCGTGATGCGCAGGCTGGCATGGCCGGCGGTGATGATGTCCTCCTCCTTGATCTTCAGCTTCAGCTTCGAGTTGATGATCGACCGACGCACCGTCTCCGCCGAGATCTGCGCCTTACCCCCTTCTCGTTCACTTACGGGCAGGTACAGCTTCTGAATGGCCTCCTCGTCCAGCTTGATCTCCAGGAAGCATGTCTCGGGCGTGTACACTTCCTTGATGTACTCCGCGATCTCGCCCAGCAGCGTGCGTTCCAGCCGCCCCTTGCAGATGCGCGCCGAGATCTCATCCTACGCCTCACGCCGCCACACCGTCGCCACCTGGTTGTTCAGCAGCTCCACCGTGATGATGGGCGTGGAGATAGAGGGCGTGGCGTTGATGATCTCCTTGATGCGCGGCACGCCCTGCGTGATGTCCATCGACGCCACACCCGCGAAGTGGAACGTCTTGAGCGTCATCTGCGTGGCCGGCTCGCCGAACGACTCGCCCGACAGCGCGCCCACCGGCTCGCCCGGCTCCACGATCGCGCGTTGGTACTTGTGGTACAGGATGTCGAAGAAGTGACGCAGCTGCGTACCCGTCACCTCGCTGATGGGTAGCTGCCGACTGCGACGCACCAGTCCCGCGTTCGGCGTGCGGTCGATCGGGTAATAGGCGGTGGAGGCGGGCTGCCCGTGGTAATCATACCCGTCGTCGAGACCACTGTACACGCGCTGGAGCGAGGCCTTGGCGGCGATGGTCTGCACGAAGGTTGTGATCTCCGATACGAACTTGAGCCCGTGGGCCGAGTCGCCACACATCTTCACGAAGCGGTCCTCGTTCAGCAGCTGCTCGCCCAGCGCCAGGATCTCCGACGGCCGCAGCACTAGCGTGAAGAGAGGGTGAGGCGCCTACCCGGCTGGTGGAGCTCGTGGTTGTGAAACTGAAGCTGCACGACGGACCAGGTGCGGTCGAAGTCTACGGGGCCGTTGTTCGACTCCATGAAGCTCTAGCAGTGAGGAGAGGAGGCGGAGCGCACGGCGTTCAGACTGTCGTCGCCGTAGACGATCTGCACGATCTCGTTCGCGGAGGTGCGCACTAGAGTCGAACGGACGCCGTAACCCTACCCGTGTTGTCGTAGCAAATGCAGAGGTCCTCCAACGCCTTCATCAGACGCCGCTGCATGTAGCCTGTATCAGCGGTCTTCACGGCGGAATCCACGAGACCCTCGCGACCGCCCATGGTGTGGAAGAAGAACTCCATGGGCGTGAGTCCGGAGTAGAAGGAGTTGGCGACGAAGCCCTTGGCGCTGGGCTCCTTGGCGTTGGGGAGGAAGTGCGGGAGCGATCGCTGGATGAAGCCATCAGGAATGCGGTTGCCAGAGACGACCTGCTGCCCGACGCAGTAGATCATCTGGCAAATGTTGATGGCGGAGCCCTTACTACCGCAGGTTGCCATGATCAGCGGGAAGTTCGACTTGGGCAGGTTGGTCATGCACAGCTTGCCGATCGTGTCGCGAATGTCCGACAGCAGGCCCGAGCAGATGCTCTCCAGCGTCTGCTCCGCGTTGCAGCCGGGCCGCAGCGCCAGCTTGCCCTCGTTGAACTCGTGGATCGTCTCGTCCACCTTCGCGTAGTTCTTCGCCACCACCTCGTGCATCTTCTGCAGCAGGTGCTCGTTGGGTGACACGTCGTCCAGCCCGATCGTGAAGCCGTAGTCACGCAGGAACCGCGAGGTCAGCTTGGTCAGACGGCCCATCGCCTTCACCGTGTCCTCGGGCGTGAAGTCACGAACCAGCACGCACACCAGGCCCTTCTTGTTCCCGCCGATGCACGCCTTGTCAATGTTGCCGCACAGCAGCTCGCTGTTCTGGATCACCACGTACCCGTCGTTCGGACACATCCACAAATTCGCGTCCAGCTGCGAGGTGCTGAAGTTCTTCGCCTTGATCTCCAGCGACAGCAGCACGCCCTCCTCGGGGTTCGGCTTCAGCAGCAGGCTGAACACCTGCTTGCCCGTCCACAGCGTCGCGGGCTTCAGCAGCGCCGGCGTCGGGATGCGCACCACCTCCTGCGCGTCGCTCAGGAACGCCACCAGCCGGCAGAAGTCCATGCGCGAGAAGAAGACGTCGCGCTGCGTGAGCACGAAGGAGCCGGTGATGAAGTCCTGTGTGGCGGTGATCAGCGGCTCGCCGTTACGCGGGTTGATGATGTTGTGCTTGATGCCCATCAGCTCGCGCGCTTCGATGCGCGCCTCCTCCGTCTGCGGGATGTGGATGTTCATCTCGTCGCCATCAAAGTCCGCATTGTACGGCGCGCAGTCGCACTCGTTGAAGCGGAAGGTCTTCCAGGGCAGCACCTTCACCTTGTGGCTCATGATCGACATGCGGTGCAGCGACGGCTGCCGGTTGAACAGCGACACGTCACCGTCGATCAGGTGACGCTCCACCACGTCGCCGATGCGCAGGTTGGCCGCCGCGCGCTCGCGGTCGCCGTACATCAGACTGATGGGGCGGTTGTTGCCCGAGCGGATCATGTTCGCGCCGGGGTACTTGTTCGCGCCGTTGCGTACCATGCGGCGCAGGCGTTCGATGTTGAAGGAGGTCACACGCTCGGGGTAGGTCAGTTTCTTCGCCACCAGAATCGGGACGCCCACCTCCTCAATCGACAAATTGGGGTCGGGCGAGATGACGGTGCGGCCGCTGAACTCGACGCGCTTGCCGCTCAGATTCCCGCGGAAGCGGCCCTGCTTGCCCTTGAGTCGCTGCACGAGCGATCGCTTGGGCACGGCGGACTTGACGAGCGTGGACATGCCGGGCAGATCGCCGTTGATCAGCTCAGCGCAGAGGATCTGGAGGTGATCCCAGTTGTCCATAACGATGCGCATGTTCGCGCCATTGGCGATGGAGGTCTGCAGCTGCGCGTTCGACCGCGCGATGTCCTGCAGGATCATGGTGATGTCGTCCTCGTTGCTGCCGCTGGTGCTCTCCATCTGCACCGACGGGCGGATGGTCACGGGCGGCACGATGATGTCTGACAGCAGCAGGTTCTCGGGACGGCCCGCCTCCTCGTTGATCCAGATCAGCGGCAGGTCTTCCGAGGGAATGCGCTTGAAGAGGTCCAGGACCACTTGCGGCGTCAGGTCCTCCTACGGGGGAGATGGAGGGAATTGCATTACGCAGGCCTTGTCGACGAAGCTGCGGATCTCGCCGTCGTACTTGCAGCAGCTCTCGAAGGACGCCTTCTCGGCGGCCAGCTCGTCCTCGGTGCAGCGATTCGCCGGGATGATGTGCTCCTACAACTCATGTTGGGGCAGCAGAAGAACGATTCGGATGGAGGCCGTGCCCGGAATCTTCTTCACCTCTCCGTTGACGCTATGGCTACGGGAAACGGAAAGACGGATTCGTACCAGAAGGGGCAGCAGATGACCTTCCTGCAGATGTCGATCACCTGCTTGTTGTATTGGCGCTTGTGCAGAACGTCCGTGTAGGGATTGAGGAACTTGCGGAGGAAGTACTCCCGGTCCTCGTAGCTGAGAAGGCACCTTCCGCATTTCTACCGTTCAGAGGAGAGCGAACGGCGACTTTGCAGATGCAGCGCAAGATGCCGATGATCATATTGATGAAGCCGATGTGGAACACGGGCATGACGAGGTGGATTGTGCCGAAGTGGCCCGGGCACGTCGCGATGTTCTTCCCGCAAGTCTGGCAGATCTCCGCTTTGGACGAAACGCCGAGTCGTCTGTCCAGCACACCGTTCGCGGCTGGCTCTCGGTTGATTTGGTTAAAGATCTCTCTACGCATCAGCCAGAAACGCCCAGCCGCACGTCGCATTCACTTCAACGACGGACACCCGGTTCATGTCCATCCCGCTGAAGACGCCGTACTGAATGGCGCTCACTCTCTTAGGGCTAATCATAACCGCAGGGGAGGCGCGCGCTACCGCGGTGTCTTTCGCTCGGACACGACATCCTTTACCAAATATGACTTTTTCATTCGCTTTCTGATGAGCCAGTCACCTTTGTTTTGAAGAAAGCCCTGAATCCAAAAGTCCCCGCGATTTTGCGCAATCCTTGGGGAACCAAATTCTCGCTTCCCGTGCACCATGGAGGGACACCGGCAAGTCCAAGGGAAGAAGCAGGCGATGGAGACCCCCTTTCCGAGGGAAGAGCTCCAGTCTCTCCCCATCGCCCCCCTCCAGTATCTGACCCTGTTTTCGGACGCCTCCTTCCAGCGCAAGAAGATCAGCGACAGCGCCGTCAAACAGCTCGTGTTCACCCTCGATGTGCCTCTTTTCCCTGTTATTCATCGTAGGAATACATGAAGGAGCTGAAGAAGCGAAAGGACGTGATCGAGAGTAACCTGAGGGTGTTCTCGCGATTTGAGGACCAACTGAACTTCCGCAGGCCGCGAGAGACGAAGGACCTCATGCGTCTTGAAAAGATGACCGAAAAGGTAGGAATCGTTCATGCGCTGAAGAGCAGGCCTCCATCCTCGCCCTCTCCTTCAGTCCCTTCGACAGCGATCGGTTTATCCGTTTCGCGTGCTCCAAAGCAGGACTGTGGGATGGGCGTGAGGAGTAGAGTTCCCAGAAGGCTCCGTTCACCGCAAAGACAGCCGAGAGCGTCCAGAACGACGCCGACTACGAAACGCGCTCCACCACCAGCGACACACACCCGGAGAAATCGCAGCGATCAAGCTCGCCACCCCCGTGGGATATGAGTCTGCGCTCCCGCATGCACCCGTCCCAAAAGCATTTTGCTGCGCGCACCGTGTCCCAGACCAAAGTGGCCTCGATGAAGCCCAGCACACTCTTCACCGAGTTCTGGAAGGGGATCGACAGCATCTACAAGCCCTTTTCGCGCGAACACATCCAGCTGATGCTGGGGCGGGAGAAGGAGAGCGATGAGAGTGATGATTGCGAATCGCCTCCCGCAAACCCGTTGTCGTCCATGGAGTGCTTGCTATCCTGCTTGCTCGTGCCTGAGGGCGATTGTGAAAGAAAATGGCGGAGATTACAAGTAGACGAAGAGATGATCAAGCCCTCGAAGCGACTACGCCGAATCGAGAGTGATGAGAGCGTAATCTCGAGGGCTATACAACACGATCTGGTGATTCTGGACGAGTGTGTGGAGGAGGAGCTGCAATCGCTCGGAATGGTCGAGCCCTGCTCCAAGCTGTCCGCCTGCCGACCAAACGGGTCGATTGACCATGAGCTGCTCGTTTTAGTGGACGACGGGAAGTTGCTCTCATCTGTAGAATCAGTCGCTCAAAGAGTGTCAGAGCGAATTGCGAGTCCTCTGCGATTCCTTCTGCTCTCGCTTTCTGGTGGAACTGGAGACGGACAAAGAGATGAGGAGAGATGAGGAGGAGCTCCGCTATGCGCAAAACAACCTGTACATTGCCCATCACAGCTGGTGTGTTTGTTCAGGAAACAGTCCAGTGTACAGCTCTAGCCAGACTAGCATACGCCGCCTCGTCTCCGGAACGCAGCAGGACCGCTACAATGAAGAAGACGGAGAAAACCCACCCGCATCGCAGTTCAACGGACTGGAGGGATCCGGATTGGCCAGAAGGACCTGGATGGCGAGACAAACGCTCTACGCGTGACAGACGCGAAAGGCAGACCACTTCGAGATTCCACACCGGCGTCCAGCGCGACTTGAGAATGTCCAGGCACACCTCCCCCGTTACGAAGTGGATGTTTGGGTGGAAAATTGGCGATGCGAAGTAGGCCTTCGGCGGATGCATGGGGTAATCCTCCGGAAGCTTCAGCCGCACGTCGAAAACGCGCTTGTCGTAGGGGGTGTCGTCCGGAGCCTGAATCGTGCAGTGCCAGTCCAGAAGCGATAATTCATCTGGCTCCAGCGTGACTCCCTCGGCCACACTCTCCTTGTAGTGTTTGCACTCCGATTGAAGGCGACGTGCGTAGCTCATTCCTCGGTGCGTTCTGTAGGTGACAGCTACGGATAAGGAGAGGAAGGGAAGCAACGAACAGAACAATGAGAAGAGACGGACGATTCCAAAAGTAGGCCCTATTTTCTTTCAGTGCTGGTTTTCGGCATTGAATCACCGGAGAGGGGAAGCGAAATGGTAGAAGCAACGTACTGTCGACTGATCTCGCTCCTGTGCGTTATTTGCGTCTGTTTGTCGTGGGTTGAATGGCAGGGAGTTCATACGCAGCGTCACCTATCTGAAACTGGATGCTCGATACCAGTTTATTCGAAACGAAGTGGTGGATCGCAGTGTGCGAGCGATGGTACCGTTTCATTTCGTAGCCTCTTTTGATGTGCAACACGTGTGGCGAATCGGTGGTCAGCGAGAAATTGCATTTGAAGGGAGCCGTTCTCCCCGAGTCTGACGAATCGCCACTAGCGGTATCCAATCCTGAAAACAAAGTGATAGGAGAAGTGGCACCCTCTTCCGCATTGCGTGACAGTGTTGATGGAGAGCAACAGAGGGAGCAGATGGAAGAGGTGCCCTCTTCTGCATTGAGAAGTGGTATCGATGGAGGACAACAGAAAGAGGGTGCCTTGCAAGTGGCATCCGTCCAGAAGGAGGATTCTTCATCCACGCAAACGGACGAAGAGTCTGGTGGAGACAACGTGGAAACGATTCCCTCCATTCCAGAACAAGTCAACTCTTCTAATGGAACAGCCATTCTCAATCTCAAGATGTTCCTCCGCCGCCCCTCTCCCTACCGACCTTCCGATCCGCGGTTCCAGCAGGTGCAGGTTCGACGCTTCGCTGGCATGCAGGAGACGCCCTTTTCCCTCTACGACGATTGTGCGCATTCTTCCCCTCCCTCACGCCCAGGGTTCATCTTCAACGGCAACGCCATCGAGGTGACGATCGTGTCCGTCACCACGTAGTTCTTCTCCTCCTCCTTACCCCCAGCCCCGCGCGCCTCTTCTTCATCCCTCACCTCCTCCAGCGCTGGCAAGGCCCCTTCGTGTTCGTAATCTACTGCTCCGACTCGGAGTTGACCTCCTCCGTCACCACCTACCTCGCCTCCAACCCGCCCGCCCGCGTGACCGCCCTCTTCTACAGCCACGGCCGGAAGAACGTGTACGCGAAGGACTTCCCAGTGAACCTACTGCGCAACGTGGGAATTCGTGCGGTGCGCACGAGTCACTTCCTGGTGCTGGACATGGACATGTGGGTGAACGGTTGTGAAAAAGGGGGGGTGTGAGGGGTAGGCGACATGTACGGCGAGGTGCACCGCATCCCGCGGGAATTGATGGAGGATGAGCAGAGCCTGTTCCTCATCCCCACGATCTTCCTGAACAAGTACAAGATTCTGAAGAGCTGCAACTCGCTGTGGAAATGCGTGAACCGGTGAGTGTGGCTCCCGTCTGTGACGCGCAGCGAACGGAAGAATCTGCCCGCGTCCAAGCCAGAGATCCAGGCGTGCATGGCGAAGGGACGCTGTTTCCTGGGGAAGAACAAGATCTCCACGCACGTGCGAGCGGGGCTGTCGGCTGAGGCGTAGAAGTACGTGAACCCCGACTGGCTGAAGATCGACCCGTCGCAGGCGGTCGTGCGGATCAACTGCCTGCACAACCTGGAGCAGGAGCCGTGCGCGCTGGAGCGGGGCTGAAGAGTAGGTACTTCATCGTGAAGCTGACGGCCGACACGCCGCTGTACGAGGAGGGCTACATCAACTACGGCTTCAACAAGATCCAGTACTTCGAGCATCTGCGTCTGCGTGGCGCGCGCCTGTACCTGATCGCACAGAGCTTCGCCGTGGACATGCCGCATCCGGAGTGGGCGAGCCAGCAGGAAATGAGTTGTAGCTCTCAGTTCCGCACGGCGTACGTGTCGCGGTACGTGGGCAGGGCCGTTTCCTCGATGGAGACGATGTACAAGAAGCATCAGCGGAAGTGGGCGGAGAAGTACGCCAAGACGAAGAAGGTCCAGGTCTGTCGCCGGACCGAGACAATGTACTCTTTAGTGTGATGTGTTTGCTGCGAATCGCTAGCGGGTTGGAAAGCGTTTGGAACGAACACGGGACGCACAGAAGGGATGGTACCGCCTGCCTTGCGACCAGCAGGGAACAACTGTGGAAAATCAGAATTGAAGCCAGCAAGTACTGACAGGGGGGACGAAGGTGCGCATGACAACCTTCTCGAGGAAGGAGTCCACTTCCGAGGCAAAGGACTTGACTCCAGGCAAGACGGCGCTGGGAGTCATGGACATAAACGGTCCGGAGACGCTGGTGGTACAGGACGAAAACACGTCATTTCCAGTCGAACTCTCACAATACGATTCCTGAAAGTCGGAAAGCATAGGGTTACACAGTTCACCGTCAGCGACATTGTCGTTGGATGAAATAGATAATACAGGGGAAGCGGAACGGATTTGCGTCGGTGCGGGCTGCTCGAAAGACTCCTTCCGCACGTCCTTCGCAGAGAACTTGCCGGAAGAATACATCGCAACCGTGAAAGACACTTGATCTCCGATGGACAGCCCATCGATAATCTCGCGTGGCGTGTCGGAGTAGCTGAATGTTATGTCGCGGATTCCGTGAATCTTCGATTTCGCGCGAATATATCCGTATTCCTGACGCAGGTATTGGATCTTGCCGAAGTACCTCTCGTTGGCGGAAAATGTCAGGGCTCTCGACTTTTCTTCCGTAAAGACGACCATCGGGGCGAGGAAAAGAAACAATGACGACAGCAGTAATCGCACACAAACCAGCGACGTAAGAGGCGTTTCATTCTACTCTCCAGTGAAGTGTACTGTCTTCAAAGATCGCGGTTCATGAGGGAATGGAGAGTGCACAACGAATTGAATCCAACAGAGGACTCTATGAACTCGTGGAGAGCCAATGTCGTGAGGATCGAATGGTTCGGTATGTACCCACCGTTTGGTTTCTGCCTGATGGAGCCATGCCAATAACCGAATGGAGGCGGAAATCCGCCGGAGAATCAATAGTGTGTGTTTCGGATCCAACTGCTGTGTGTATGGATTCGGCAGGCTGGGATGAAGCGAATGCTAGGGAGTGTGGCCCAATGGATGATGATTGCAATGCAAGTTCCTCGGCATCGCTACGGCGTTCTCCGCAATGGGTGGATGCTTCAGTGGATTGTTCAGCACCCATCTCATTATAACAGGGTTCATTGCCCATCACCCGAAAATTGCATCTCCATCCCATCAATGCACAAGTCTGTGACTCCTCTGAATACTAAACACTTCCTCCCCTTCTCTTCTTCGGGAAAGGAGGTGGTTTCCACTTTCGAATTCGCCGCGTTCCATGGACCATTCCTTAGATTCTTTTTGCTATGGATTCGAATTCGTCCAATTCTCCAGCCGCCCCAACCGCTCCGGAACACGCGGAGCCTGTGGAACCCGTCAAGGCGGAAGAAACGGCAGTAATGGTCAACGCTCCTGCGGACAATCAATCAACCCCTGTTGACAAGAAGCCGGAGGAGGGTGAATCTCCTGTCAAAACCGAGTCCGATACGAAGAAGGAGGAGGTCAACGGCAACTCTGCCGACTTCATGGCTCACGACTCCATCGGCAAAGCCATGTGGAAACTCACCTACCCGTCCCTCATCGCGAAGGTCGTCTCCGCCATGTACGCTGTCTGCGATTCCATGTTCATTGGCCAGCTCGCCGGAGAGACCCAGGATGAGCGCACACTCGCCCTTGCCGCAGTGTCCTTTGCCATGCCCCTCGAGCAGGGCATCATTCACAGTCTGGCGATGATGGTAAGCAACGGCGGATCCACCGTGTTCGGCCAGTCCCTCGGAGAAAAGAATGTGCAGAAGAGCAAGCGCACGGTCGGAAACACCTACTTCATGGAGATCGTTGTGGCCCTCATTCTCGCCTGCGTTTTCACCTGGCTTGTGAAGCCGCTCCTGAAACTGGTCGGTGCGACCGAGGCCCAGGGCGTTCTGGACATGGGCGCGGAATACATCACCACGCTCTTCCTGGGCAGCATCACCTACTGCTTCTACATCTCCTCCACGGATCTGCTCCGCGGCCAGGGCTCCGCCATCCTGTCCTGCTGCGCCTCCATCACCGCAGGTCTTCTGAACATACTGGGAGACCCTCTCTACATCAAACTCTTCGGCGTGTGCGGCGCCGCTGTCTCCACCGTGATCGCGAACCTCGTCAGCTCGATCGTCGGTCTGTGTCTGATGAAGAGCAAGAAGGCAGCGGTGCGTCTGGAGTGCGCGGACCTGAAGCCGAACTGGGCGCTGGACAAGCACATCATGATCACCGGCATGTCCGGCCTCGTGTCGGGCTTCGCGGGCGCCTTCGTCAGCATCATCAGCAACCGGCTGGTGCTGCGGTACTCGCCGTACCCTCCCGACGACCTGCACACCAGCGCCATCATCGGCGCATGGGGCGCCATGAGCAAGGTGTACTTCATCAGCTTCCTCCCCCTCATCGCGCTGGCGCAGGGTGTGCTTCCCCTGCTCGCCTACTCCTTCGGAGCCAAGCTGCACAAGCGGTTCATGGACTGCGCCAAGCTGATGTTCATCTGGGAGATTGGCATCACGGTCGTGTTGGAGGCCGTCATCCTCATCTTCGCGCCCCAGATCGCCACGATCTTCTCGAACGAGCCGCTGTTCATCGAGTTCTTCGTGCCGGCAATTCGCATCATGGTCGCCCCCGTGTTCCTGCAGCCCATCGTGATGTCCCTCTTCCCCATGCTCCAGGCTGTCGGCAAGGGTGGAGCGGCCGGAATGCTGCTGGGAATGAAGACGTGCATCATCATCCTGATCACCCAGGTGCTGATCAGCATGATCATGCAGAACTACTGGGGCGCTGTGTACGCGTATCCCGTGACGGAAGTGCTCAGTGCTCTTCTTGCCCTATTCCTCTACCAGAAGAACAAGAAGTCCTTTTATGGAAGCCAGGAGTTGCCCATTGTTGCCTCGAAGTAGTGCTGTTTGTTTTTCACGCCTCTTTTGTTTATCGAGGATCGCAATGGTTGGGCCCACACATCATGGTTATTGCTTACTTTGGCGTGTTTGGAGGCAGTTTATAGACACTTTTGCAGAGCGCATGTACCAGAAGCGGATAAACATCGAGATTAACAAATTGACAGCAGTATGTCTTGTTTCGTTCCGTCTTATGGTTCTAGGATAAAGAAGCGGACGTCGGCATCTACAAAGTGTTTGACGACAAAAAGACCTTCTACGCCTTCATAAGGGGTCCTTCTGACTCTCCCTTTGAAGGAGGGTACTTTAAGGTCTTCGTACACTTGAAGGAGGACTATCCCTTCTCTCCTCCCTATATGAAATTCATGACAAAGATCTATCACCCCAACATCAGCAGTCAGGTGGGAAGAAACGGTATATCATTAGTTGTAGACAGGAGCTATCTGTTTGGACATTCTGAAGGACAAATGGACGGCGGCCATGAGTATCACCACGGCCCTGCTGTCCGTGGAAGCGCTGCTGACTGCGGCCGTTCCCGAGGATCCCCAAGTGATGCTCATCTATGGAATATGACACGCAGGACTATCCAGTGGCAGTCGTATATACGGAGAATCGGGATGAGTACAACAAGGAGGCGAAGAAGTGGACAAAGGAGTATGCAACAGAGGCAGTGACGCCCAATGAAGAACTGGTAGGGATGGATTCGTTGGTTTGAGGATAGATTGAGAGACTACTGAAGAAGTACGACCTGCAGACCGTGATGAAGAGGTTGTCCATGAACATCTGGGATGAGAAGCGCTTGGAAAAGCTGCTCGGCGATAAGGAGGGAAGTCATTAGTATGGTTTTGCTGTTCCTGTTTGTTTGAAATGGCAACAGAATTGAATGGGTTTTGGTGACGTGGAGACGGTAATGAGTAGGACGAACGAGAGACGAGCTATTGAAGAGCGCCTTGCTGGAGGATTACGAAAGGAAGAAGACGGAAAAGGCAACGATAGATGGGGAGGAATATGAGATTACTACCTTTGAAGGAGATCATTGCGATGAGCATTTGATGAAGAATGTGCGGAGCGGACGATGTGAGTTGTATCGCAAGGGAATACTGATAATGAGTTGGATGGAGGTAGATGGGAAGAGAATGGGTCACTATACCATGTATGAGAAGGGAAAGGCGGTGATTCGTGGAAACTGGAGTTTTCTGTGTAATAACATGGAGAATCGGTGGGTTGAGAATTACAAGAATGGATTGCAGTTGGTAATAGGCGTGGGTGATTCGAATCAGGTAATCTACAGAGGTGGCTTTGATAGTGTGGAATCGATGATGAGAGAAGGAAAAGGAGTGGAATTTGATGAGAAGAGTGGAAGAATGTTGCGATATGGAGTGTGGAAGAATGATGAATTGTTCCAGATTTCTCGAGAGTTTGAGAGTGAAGACGTGATGATCGAGTATGCGATTGAAAAAGGAAAGGAGAATGTGAGTATGTTAAATCGTTATCCCGTGTATGAAGGAGGATATGTGCTTGATGAAGAGAAGAGAGTGTTTTTGAGGCATGGATATGGATGTGAGATTGAAGGAGGAGTGGCGGTGAAAGAAGGAGTGTGGGAGAGAGGTGTGTTGAAAGAGTCTACAGAACTGTTTGAGGGTTGGTATGCGAAGATGGATGATTATGACTTCACGAAATGGAACATGAGTGCTGAGATCCATAATCGGATGGAACTGGAGAATGTGTCTAAGAGAATAATCGAGCTTGTGATTCCATCGAAGTGTTGTAATGAGGAAGAGTTGAGTTTGCTTGATGTGAGTGAATTGAAAAGGATCATGAGACTCGATATTGGCGATTATTCCTTCCATAACGTCAAGGAAGTGAAACTGATGGGATTGAAGAAGTTGGAGAGAGTCGTGATTGGAAAGGGCTGCATTGGAGAGTATTCCCCGGGCACTGTTGATGATGGAAATCCAAAGTGCCGCTTCTACTTGAGGGATTGCGAGAAACTGAAAGAATTGAAGATTGGTCCTGATTCTTTCTCTGACTACTCTGTGTGTGAGATTGACCATCTCCCTTCTCTGGAAGTGATAGAGATTGGAACAATGGATGAAGCGAGTGCCAATTTCTATTGTGCTTCATTGGAATTGAAGAGTGATTCTCAATGAATGACGTGACGACTAGACTTGCCCAGTTTGAAGTCTCTTCTCGTTGGTTGGAATGCATTCCACAATTGTCCTCGTGTGGTGTTTAGGAGTGAATGGATTGAAGAGAGAATGACGAATAGACTTGCCTCAATTGGCTTCCATTCAAATCAGTGATACCTGTTTTACAAAAACAGAACAGTTGGATTTGATAGGATTGAATGCGTTGGAGAGAGTTGTGATTGGAAATGGCTGCTTCACAACAGCTGGATACGATACTATTGAAGATGCTAAGAATCCAAATCGTCGATTCTACTTGAAGGATTGTGAGAGATTGAAGGAATTGAAGATTGGCTGCGAGTCCTTCTCTGATTATTCCGTGTGTGAGATTGACCATCTCCCTTCTCTGGAAGTGATTGAAATGGGAGATTTGAATACAGAGAGTGAGAACTTCTATCATGCTTCCTTGGCATTGAATAGTGTTTTTGATGGAATGAAATGATGAATAGACTTGCCCAGTTTGAAATCTCTTCTGTTTGGTAGACGTTCATTCGTTCGTTGTTGTTATGTTGCATTTGAGAGTGATTGGTTTGAAAGAGACTAATGAATAGACTTGCCTGAATTGGCTTCCATTCGACTTGGAAAGAGTGTCTTCTTCTTCGACTGGGATGATCCGAATAGTGGCATCCTTTACATGAAGAGTCGGAAAGCCCATATTGGGTCATGAATAGATCTGCCTAGACTCGCCGTTCTCACGACTGAAGGAAAGAAAGATGATAACAGTTCGTTCACCAATCCATATGTTATCGTTTTTGAGGGTAGTATTTACCGCGCCACATTATGAATAGACCTTCCCCGACTCACGACTGTTGTTCTCACGAATAGTGCTTTCAAGAACAAGAAGAAAGTAACAGTAAGGAGTCGGTCTGTAGGATTACGTTCATTCATAGATGCTGGTGTTCTTGTTCGTTATTTCGATTGATTTGTTTCTTTTACACTTTCCCCATCCAATCGCGAAGGAGCAAGTGAATCCCCGCCTCTGCAGAAACCGAGTGAACGCAACTGTTCTGTGTGGGAGAGAACAATAGACTCAACAACAAACACCCCACCACGTAAAGTGAATTGGAATATACTTGATGCAGAAAAACTGATTCTCGAAGCAAACCTTCACACGGAACGAAAACGACAATTGCATATCATTCGACGCATAATCATTCGCCAGACCCTCTGTGCTGGGATAAAACACAAACTGGATGTCTTTCTTCCGAGGACAATCGCCAGTCGCAATCTCGATGGTGTCACGCACCAGCTCTACGACCTCACCCCTCTATGCCTCTACTACGCAAGGACCGCTTTTCACCGTGAATGACTACACATTACGCCCATCATCAATTCACACCCATGGATTCGTTTTGGACGATACCTACGGAAATGTCCTTGATGGCCATGTTGCACTGGTCCACTTTGATCGTTCCCGAAATGCAGTCGCGCATCTGAAGATTCTCAGAATCGAGATGGCAGGAGATGTGCACCTCAGGAACGAAGTCCGTGCTGCTCTACGCCTCACATATGCTTCCAGGCCAATACAGCACACAAGAGCCCATCATAGTCATTAATGTTGCTCTTGCTCAGAAATGTGTCTACTACCTTCGTTTGCAGATTCTGCTATCGCTCATTCCAATCCGCCACGCCAACCTCCCTTTTCACAATCGCCACTTTCGTTGCCTTGGAGGTGTGGAGGCAGGATCTGCAAGACGCGGTAATCTCGTAGTAGGTTATAATGCCGTACCCGACATAGGAATCGGGAAGCGCGATCTATCCTGAAGCGGAATGCACGTACAAACGTTCGTTTCTTCGATTACCGATGGCACAGAGAAGGAGAAGGGAGAACGGCCTCCGTCGGACAGATCAATGTCCTTTTCCACTTCGTAGAATGTCACTTTTCTCTTAGAAAAGAACCCCATGCTAGGACTAACAGGCAGCGGCAAAAGAAGACTGGGCATTCAGAATCGCGATTCCAGAGCAACGAACTCTCCCATGGTGTGGTGCATTCGATTGCAAGCAATCGAGTCTCGATACTTCCACATAACCACTAATTGTGCTCTACGACTCACGCTCCTTCTTTCCTCGCTCACGTTGAACACTTCTCTATCGAGAGAGAGTGATAGGCGCATGGACCCCACTCCGATTCACAAAAGAGTGTTCCAAAAACACAATTCCTTCATGGGATGACAAAAAGAGGGCCGTTTCCATTGCAGAAAATGGGCCCGAACTTTGGATTCCGGGTTCAAACGGGAAGCACATCTTTTGGAAGCCGATTCAGGAAGCAAACCATTCAATCATGGATGATACCCGACGAATGAGTACTCGCAACCCTCCAAGACGTCTGAGTACCGCTGTTCGCGTCTCCATCGCTCCAAACGGGACCACAACCACGCAGTCGACTTCCCGAATGTCCACCATGACATCGACGCAGCGCCGGTGAACAAGGGGTGAGGGATGTGATGACTAGAAGAACGACCGTGTTTGACCCTTCGTCGACAGGACTGGAAAGACATCTGAACAAGGAGGCACTCGGAGCAAACATTAAGGCGATCATTTCCTTCCTGTCTCTCCACAACTACAACCAGGAGGTGAGCACGGTGATCCTCCGCGGTCTGAATGACTACGATTTCGAATCCATTGTCCGCTTCCTCCTGCGTCTGATCGATCCCAACATCGCCTTTGAGGGCAATGTGAAGGAGGAGTTTCCGCGGGTCATGCACATGCTCGGATACCCGACTCAGTTCCCGAAGAGCATGATGAACAGCTACTATGCTCCCTACTACCTCCCGACCATCATTGCGGCCATCAAATGGCTGACGCAGGTGGCAGACGTACTCGTTCTGTGGATTGTGTCACCTAGTTTGTCCAAACGACCAGCGAGCTGCAGCAGCGCAACCGCAACACGGGAGAGGATTTGCTCTATTCCAGCATGAAGCAGGCCTATCAGTTCTTCATGGACAACGACGATGAGTCGAAGGACATCGTGATTCAGGAAATCGCTGATGAGATGAGTGGTGGCGAGGGACACACGTCACGCATAGACCAGGAGAACCAGACGATGGAGAGCGACCTCGCGCGTCTGGAGCTGCGCAAGCAAGATCTGGATGACGAGGTGAAGGTGCTGGCCAACGTGGGAAAGGAGATTCCGCAGGTTCGCTCCTTCTTGTGTTTCTAACGACAAGCTCCAGGACCAGGAGAAGGTGCTTCTCCGCGATCGCGAGAAGTTCCTGCACATCATCGACGGGGACAAGCGACTGATCGCCAGCGACACCAACAAGAAGGAGGCGCTGCAGGCGCGCCAGAAGGAGATGGGTGCGTGGTGATGATGGGATGTGAGATGCAGAGGAGACGCTGAAAGCACTGCGCGAGAAGAACGAGGGACTGCGGGTGAAGATCAACCAGCAGGAGTTCAGCCCCGAGCAGATTGACCAGATTCGCAATGCTGCCAAGATGTGGCGGGAAAAGATCGATGATATCACGGGCCAGAAGCAGTCGATCACGATGCGGATCAACACGATGCTGGTGGACATCGACAAACAGGCGTCGCACATCGATCAGTTGATCTCGCAATACCACAGCTGTCTGACGGCCCTGCAGCTGCTGCCGCCCTCTACAGAGATCGCGAAGGGCGTGGACTACCACCTGACGTTGGAACACGTGGAAGATGTGAATTCCGCGACGGTGCGCAATGCACAGCAGTATGAGCGACAGATCGTGAGGAACGATGTGCTGGTGAAGCTGGAGGTGAGGGTGTGCGCTTTACGTGAGACATAGGGAGTATTAGCGGAGTACCGGAAATCGCTGGAAAAGGCGGTAATGAGTTACAACGAAGAAGTGTTGAAGGTGGATGTGAGCGCGGAAGAGAGCGGTGAGGAGTAGGACAAGAGGCAAAAGAAGGAGGCGGAGTTGGAGGGAATCAAGCAGAAGATTGACGCTCTCAAGATGCAGTGTGACGAGTTGGAGAAGCAGCGAATTGAGTTCGTGAAGGTCTGGCGTGGAAATGGAGCTTAAAGGGTAGCAGGGACAAACGGATCAGGTGGCACAGGACGGAGATGTCGACAAGCTTGCGATGGAGAATATGGAGCTCAACTCGCAAGTCAAAGCCAAGGAACGAGTGTGGAAAGTGCGGGGGCGTGAGCGCTAGACGGTGGAGATGCTCAGGGAGAAGAAGGGAGAGAAGGAGGAAGAGAAGAAGACCGTGCAACAAAAGTGTGACGAGGAGGAACGGAAAAAGCAGGAGATGATCATTTCGCTGCTGGATTCCGTCTCCAAGTACAAAGAAACCATGGATGTGAAACTATTCTCTCTGTGTGATGCCTAGAGTGAAATGCAGCGCTTTCACGCCTTTTGTGAGAATCGTAGTGCGAAATGGTCTGTTTGTTTTAGAGCGAAGGCTTGAACCGCGGATGCGCGTTCCGTGGTCGGTGACTCCTTGATGCTCAACCCCTTCTCCAATGTCTATTCAGAATAAAACCAATTGATACGCGATGTCGGCTCCTTTACCCAAGGTGTTTGTGCAGGACTTGCCTCCCAAGGGCGGATATCCCATCATCAAGTGGGTTCTGGGAGGGATGGAGAGTAATCGCTAGTCCCAAGAGATATCTTCCCATTCGTGTGACGGGCGCTACCATGTGGCTCATTGGTACGGCTACCGTGGGTTTCGGCATCTGGAGAATGATGTACGGTATTCGCAAGATGAAGTAGGAATCTCGGGGGTTCGGTGATGGCGTTAGCGAAATGGACCAGGAGAGATTCAATGCTCGTCTTGCTATGGCTCCGTTCCTTCAGGCTGAGGAAGATATCCGGTACCTGGAAGAGGGGTGAAATGAGGTTGTAGCTACTGCGCGGAGGAGGACGCCAAGTTGAAGAAGGAGGCGGAGGTGATGAAGGACATTCCGGGATGGGAAGTGGGCAAGAGCGTGTACAACTCTCGCAAGTGGGTTCCTCGTCCTCAGCACTAATCGAAACAACACTCATTTTGTTATATTTACGCTGCTGTTTGCTACAAACAAGCGATCGTTACAGCTGCTCTCTAAGTCTCGCCACGTTCTGCTCGTGCGCCTTGTCCTCGTACTCGATCTTCTTCTCCACCTCCAGTTGCCGCCACGCCTTTCTCGCCGCCTGCTTCAGCGTGCGCGCATCGCAGTCAGGCTTCTCGCTCAGCACCTTCTCGCGGAACTCCTTCGTGAACACGCCCTCCGCCGTGATCGGATCCGCCTTCTTCGGCCTACCCCTCACTCCCCCCGTTTTCCCCCACTTCACAGTCTCCGGCACGTTCTTGTTGTGCTCGTCCGCCATCTTCTGGTACTTCTCCTTCTTCTTGTCGCTCATCTCTCTCCACGCGCTGGCCGCCGCGCCGCTGCGCTCCTTGAACGTGGCGTCTACTCTTCATACTACCATATCTCACCCACCGGGATGCGACTTCTTGAAGTCCGCGGAGAAGGCCGTCACGAACACGTTGTAGGCAGACACACGCTTCTGCTTCTTCTCCTTCGCCGCGTCTCTGCGCCTCACGCACCACCATCACCCTCACTTCAACTCGCCGCTCTCAATCAGCTCCTTCTTCTTCTCCTCTGCCTTCTTCTTCTCCTCCTCCGCCATCTTCTGGTATTTCTTCGACGTCTTCTCGTCCGCCTTCTTCCACTCCTCGCCCAGCAGTCTCATCATCTCCGTCGGCTTCGCGTCTATTTCTCATTCTCCCTTCGCTTCCCCACCCGGATGTGCCTTCTTCACGCGCTCGCGGTTCTCCTGCGCGAACAGCATATACGCGCTCTTCGCGTGCGGGATCTTCTGTCGCTCCGCCTTCTTCGCCGCCTTCTCCTTCCTCTCCTCCTTCCTCTTTTCCAGCTCGCGCTTCTCCTCGTTGTACTTCTCCAGCTCCTCCTTCTCCTTCTCCACGTACTCCGCCTTCTTCTCCGTGTCCAGCTCCTTCCACAGCTCTCTCAGCTTCTTCGACCGCTCCTTTCTGTCCTTCAGCGAGTCCAACTCCGGGTGGTCCTTGCAGAACATCTGATACGCGCTCTTGCCCTTCATAGGCGACGCGATGCCCTCCTTCGCGCGCTTGCGAGCCGTCGTCATCTCGCGACGGGTCATCGTGTCGGGACTAGGAGTGACATATGGGCCCTGTCCCTACTGACGCTCTCTCCACGCCGCCATCTCCTTCTCGTACTGCTGCTTGTCCTTGTCCGACTGCTGCTTGTACTTGTCCTGCTCCTCCTTCGAAAGCTTCTTCCACATCTTTCCGAGCTCCTTCGTCAACTCCGTCAACTTCATTTCTACTCCTCACTTTTCATTGATTCGCTCACCGGGGTGCGCGTCACGAACCTCCTGGCGGTGCTCCTGGGCAAAGAGCATGTAGGACGTCGAGTACTTCTTCGGCTCGGGATCTTCATCGCTCTCCGTCGCTTCGTTGTCCGCCTTCTTCTCCTCTTCCTTCTTCTCGGCCTCCTTCTTCTCGGCCTTCTCAGCCTTCTTGGGCTTCTCCTTCACCTCCGTCTTCTCCTTCTCCTCCTTCTCCTCGGTGGCCTTGGTCTCGATCACCTTCGTGGCCTCCTCCTAGCCCTGACCTTCCGACATCAACACTACCTTCAGGAGCTGCTTGATTTCATTCTTGTTGCCAACCAGTCCCTTTCTGGGGAGGCCGAACTTCTTCTCGAGATATTTTCTCACGTCCTTAATCGTCGCATTGCTAATCCTCACTCCCGCTAACCAGTCCCACCTGATGTCATCGAGAGTGCTCAGATACTCTCTCACAAACTTTCTAGCTTTCTCCAACTCAAAGGCGGGCATATCTACAGGTCCCTAAGCAACATTGCGCCACAATTGGCACCAACTCAGAGAACCCCACAGGGCGACTGCAGACCCCGTGGGCCATCCCAAAAAATCAAAACGGATGCCTACTGCAAAAGGATTCACTTTCAAAATCAAAAAAGTGAAAGTGAATGGCATGGATAGGAGATCCAAGTGGTACCTACCCTTGGCTATCAATGGACTCACGCTACTGGACTCTTCGCTTGCATTTCCCGCGCTTTCCGCGCTTTCTTTGCTGTTTTCCCTGTCTCTTTGCCAATAGACTCCTCTTGTGGTCGTAACACCAACCACGAGAGGAAAAGAAACGAGGCGGGATCATGTGTTCATCTGTGTGTCCAATGGATATGTTATTCACATCATCAACTCTACTCCATGTGTACATACCATAGAAGAAGGATTGAGCAATACAACTCCATGATGTCAATGATTGTCACACAAGCCTTGTCATTTTCAATCCCAAGCCTTCTCCTCTCTTCTGTCACTGGATGCAAAAAAGGGGAGGAAAAAGAACTTCCCACGCCGGGAATCGAACCCG
>ERZ827156.1714-NODE-1714-length-24818-cov-4.388644_pt1 | contig 24818 bp, 36 predicted proteins | sample MGYA00519919_ERZ827156 | MGnify/ENA primary metagenome ERZ827156 (study PRJEB31778, sample SAMEA3449269) | human gut metagenome | biome: human gut; feature: human-associated habitat; material: faeces | place: United Kingdom | collected 2010/2012 ...
AGTGGAGCGAGGTGAACAGCTTCGAGAGCGTCAGTCGCTATCCTGTCGTTATTTGTAGGTGTTTGTTATAAACAGAGAAGTACTTTTCTAACAGCTCAATAATCTCCTTCATCAGTTTCTTGTCCGTTTCAGCATCACTCTGGAGGCTCAAGCCCAGGAGTCCTTTTACTAGGGCATCCATCCCCGTTTCATCCTCATACTCAATCGACTTCTGTGCTTGTCCCTTCATCTCTTCAGCTCCATTTATATTCGCATCATAGTCCAGCTTCAGGATCACTAGCATTCCCTTCAGAATGAGTTTGCACTGCTTGATGATCTTGATCGGATCCGGGTCGTTTTCGATGTCAAGATCGTTCCACTGCTTGATGATCAGCGGCATGGCGGCCTTCGCTTTTTCGCTCGTCCACTTCACGTCATTGACCTTGTGAAGCATATCTTGAGTATCCTTCAGGATAGAGACAGTCATGCCTGCGGCAATTGCGAGAACAGCTTTCATGTTTGCTTGGTGAAGTAAATAATGATACCTGAGGGTATCTATCTGTTGAGTGAAACGCCCTTGCCGTATCAAGTAATACTTCGTTGCTTATCTGAAAGATATTAACTGGATATCTGAAAGACTGAGCTCTTCTTTTCCGTGTGAAACAAAGAATGCACAGCCTATCCATTCACATCAAACTTGGAGACAATGCGGATGATGTTATCGAGGGTGATGATGAGATAGAACCGTCCCGACTGCTGGACATATAGAAGAGGAACATTACTAGCGAACAGCACAGTCGATACTTCAATCACTCGCTGATACTTCTTGATGATGTCGCTACCTCTCACACATCCATCAATCACAAACTTGCTAAGGGTGCCGTAGATGTGGCCCGTCAGATCCGAAAACTCGCAATAGAAGCCCGTCTCGGTCTTTCGCAGACTCTCGATTTGAAGGAGGATTTTTCCTGTCCGCATCATGCGCCTTGCTTGCACATCGTTAATTGTTGTATTCTCAGGAGAATTGGCTATGATAAATACTGCACTTTACAAATACGGATTAGCAGCCTCTCCTTCATGAGAAGCGCCTGGGCAAACTCCCAGCGCGTTTCGTAGTACTCCACGCAAATCTACTCAAATGACTCCATGGAAAAAGCAACCACTTCTTTATCGATGGGTGGAGCTTGTTGATTTGCTCCTTTCGGACTTTGCGAGATGGGAAGGGATTGAGGAGGGAGTGTCTCTGTATTTGGAATTTGAGAGTTTGTATTGCAATTTGATTGTTTTTCGGGGTATTGTGAGGGTATGTTGAGGGAATCTCGTTTTTCTGCACTGTTAGGAGAAGAGCAATAGAGATACGGGATTTCTTATCTTCATCTGTTAGAAACTCTTCGACATCGAGAATGGCGTAATCGTCATCCGGCATTTCCGAATTGTGAAAGAACAGTTCAAAACAAACAGTTGTTGATAGTAAGGATCACATGATACAGAGGCGTGCACTAAAAGAGATAGCGAGACAAGGAGCCAATGTCTATGCTTCAAGGAGCCACAGCAAACGAACTGTCAAATTCAACGTCGCTTTGGTCGCTGAATACGATTGGGGTAAAGTAAACGTCAGAGAGAAGGGGCATATCTAATCGTGATTCTCTCCTTCTTCCCCCACTGAAGAGCCGGATGTGGTGAGGCGAGTAGAAGGTTCCGCTGTTGCTCTTTCCGGGTGTGGTGGTGAGCGTCACGAGCTTCGGCAAGTCTATTCCTTCACATTTGCAGCTTCACTCACTTCGCATGATCAAAGTGGATTCCTGTGACGACGTGTAGAAACTGAAGGCGCTGAAGCCGAAGCGAACGGTCGTCAGTTCGGGCAAGTCTATCGAATGACGACAGACCGCAAAACCAACTCTCGAACACTACCTGCTCACAGTTCTGGAAAGCGAAGGTGCCGAACAAGAGGGATTTGAGCTTTGGGAGGTCTGATCGTGATTCTCCGTTCTCTCACTCACTCTTCAGCTGAATCGAGCCCAGATAGAACGCAAAACACTGATTGTCGTTGATTAAATCTCCCATCTCGATGCTCTCAAGCGAAGCCACCTCCTCGATGACGCAGTCCATGAACAGGGGAAAGCTTTTGAGTCCCGTTTTGATCTGAGTCAACGAGGGGCAGTTTCGCACTTCAAACGTCCCGTTCTTCCCATTGAAACAGTTGTCGCCAATCGTGATGTGTTCCAGTTTCGGCAGGTTCACCGCGGTGAACTCATTACTGTTGAACAGCACGTGACTGCCCAGCTCCACGCTCTCCAGCGCGCTGCACCCCGCCACGTCCAGTTGAGTGAACTGCGCCAGTGACCCGTCGCCCACCACGAGTTCCTTCAGCGCCGACGACTGGGCCAGGAGCAGCGTGCCGTTCTTCTGCGTGAAGCAGTTCTGCCCAATCACCACTCGCTCCAGCTTGCTCATCTCTTGTAAGTTGATTGCCTCCGCGTGGAGGAAGGACTCCGCGCCAATCTCCAGGTACTCCAGGCTCTGGAAGCGACGCAAATCCAGCACGGTGTTGGCTTCGTCGTTGCAACGGCCCGCTGGGATGATGATGTAGGAGGTGTCCTCCTTCACCTCGCGGGTCGTCCAGCACACCGCCGTGGACGGCGCCTCGGTCGGCGAGGGCGGCGAGCGGAAGAAGACGAGAAGGACAATCAGGAGGAGAATGATCAGAATCGCGGCGACATTCACGCCGACCAGGCATTTCAGATGACTGGAGACGAAGTGCGGCTTCTTGCGTGCGGCTTGTCGCTTCAGTTTCGGCGGGAGGGCCTTCGTCTGGAGGCGTGGGGTTTCTAGGCGTGATCGTCACGACCATTCCCTGCTTTGGAATTGAACCTCGCCGAAGTGCTCGCAGCAGTCGCCGCTGCACAGGAGCCGCTCCCACTGGGGCAGGTCTAGTCTCTCACTCGCTCGTCCTTCTCCCACTCTTGAAGGAAACACTGCCCTTGCAACCTTCTTCGCCTTTCCACACACCCTTCTGCGTGGTGACGGAGCGTAGGGAAGAGCAGTCTACGCTTCAGCGGCGCTGTGAACAGTCACCCTGAATCAGCACCTTGTCCGGCCGCTCGAAGCTCTGCTCCTCAATCGCGATCTCCGTCAGGCTGTCCGCGCTGTCCACAGTGAAACTCCCATTTCGGAAGCAGTGTTTGCCAATGTGGATCGTCTTCAGTGCGCGGAGCTCGCGGACCAAGAAGGAAGCGAAGTGCTCGAAGGAGTGGTCGCCGATGCGAATCGACAGCAGACTCGGACAGCTGGCGACGATCATTTCTCCCTCCTCTTGGCAGAAGGCGAACTTGTCGATTCGCACGCTGAAGAGAAGGGGCATGTTCGTGAGACTGAGTCTCTTCACGCAGCTGAAGCAATCCAGACCAATGTCCAGCTTCTCCAAAGACTGGAATTTGGCAAAGTCCAGTTCCGGATAGAGGTAATCAGAGCATCGCAGAACGGTGATGAGTGTTTGGTTTGACGGGAGATTCTGAAACTCCGTAGCGTTTTCGACAATGCCGTTTCGCTTCTTGACTTCCTGTTCAACCCGTGCTAGCATAGATTCAACACAGTCTCGGATGGCTTGCTCCTCCTCCACTTTCTTCTTCTTCTTCTCCTCTTCTCTCTTCCTCTTCCCTTCCTCTAGCCACTCGCGGAACTTCCCCTCTTCAGGCACAGTAGGATGCACAACATTCTTCAGGCCACACGGAATCGTGATGGTCTCCAAAGCAGGAATGTTGTGCACGATGAGATTCTGCACGTCGCAAAACGTGTCCAATCCAACGGCAATCGTCTTCAGCGCTGTCATGCCTACACTTCAATCCTCCTTCTCACTCTTACCAGCGATTTCGAGAGAGGGCACTCCATGTGTCGAATGCTCTGTTTCTTCTTGCTCCGCTGTCGTCGCATCGGGAAACGGGACGGCGTGTCCCAAGAAGGAATCGTTTCCGATGTCGATCGTCTCCAACTCGTTCAAGTCTGCTTCTCAACCCGCATCCCGACTCATACTCTGAAATACAGCAACGGTGCATTCGCAGAAGCAGTAGTCACCCAGTACCAGCTCCTTCAGAGGACAATTCTTCACACAGAACTGCGTCCACCGAGAAAAGGAGTAGTTGCCCACCTTCAGCGTCTTCAGTTTCGGACAGTCACTCATTTCAAACACGCCGCCACGCCCGCTCAGACTGCAGTTTGACCCAATACCCACCGTTTCGAGTTGCTGGAAGCCACGCAGTCGCAAGCACGTGAGGTAGCGAAGGCAGGAGTTGCCGACGTAGAGAGTGACAAGATCAGGATAGATGCCCAGCTCCCACTTCTGGAGGGAGGTGTCGTTGCACTTGGCGGACAGGATCTGGATGGTTTTGTACTGCGGAGAATCGTCCAGAATGTCGGACAGTCCGTTGACGCACAGCGTGGTCGGCTTTGGAGCCGGTCGAATCGAGACAGGATAGATGGACTGGCGAATCTTCTTCACAATCTGCCGAATGTGCGTGGAGTATCCGTTCTTCTGGATGCTCGCCACGCTCTCCTGCACGAAGGGGTGCTACGCCTCAATCCGCCGAAGAAGCCACACGTCGATCAGTAGGTCCACGCTCCATCGCTGCTCCACCTCCTTCACCAAGCACTTGCTCACAAAGTCCACAAATGCGTCGGACCACCTTCGGGAGAGAGTGGGCGGTGGCCTAGTGAACTCTGCCTGTCCGACGCCCGCCACATCCAAACCCTGGTAGGGGTTCTTTCCGTCTGCCATCTCGATCAGTGATATGCCCAGCGACCACACGTCGCTCTTCATCACCATTTTGCCGTCGAACACTTCCGGTGCAAGATACCACGAGGTGCCACAAAAGGTGCCTCGCGAATCAATCGTCGACTTCAGATTCGCAGCAAGACCAAAATCGCCCAGTTTGATCAAGCCTTTTTCTGAAACGAAAAAGTTGTCCGGTTTGATATCCTAAGGAAAGAGAGACTGAAATGGGAGTACTCCATGAACGATGTGGTGAGTACGGATGCTTTTAAAGCCCAATAAGCAGCACGCAGTAATATCCCGCAGTTCATCTTCGGAAAAACCTTTATTCTCCTTGATGAAGTCATTTAGCGATCCGCAGCTGCAATACTCCATCACAATCTACTTGTGATCGAAATCATTCACATAGTACACAACTGAACTGTTTGTATCGAAAACTGTCATAAAAAGAGACAACAAAGTCGGATTGAGCCAGCCTCATTGTATACTCTTCATTCTCCGCCATTGTAGTCAGCGACTTGCCTTCTGCTGTTTGGTGCTCCTTTTTCAATTCTGTTTTTAACATCGCCTTGACGACCACAAGGTCGTTTGAGTTCTTGTCAGTAACTAGCACTGCCATACCGAATTGTCTTCTCATGAGTGTAATCAGCAACTGCAAACCCCTTCCCAAGAACTCTCTCCACAATATATCTCCTATTAATGACTGTTCCCTCCTTGACGTCATCTTCCTTTATATTCATCCTCCAAATTGGACCGACAGAAGAGCTGATTAGTGCTTTACATACACTGAATTGGTGTCGAACAGGCAAAAACGATCTCTCTTTGAAACAAACAAGCAACACCTTCTTCGAAATCAAACCCTCCAGGAAGTTGAACGTGTTTCCATCGGGAATCAGCTCCAACTGATTCCCATCCTTGTCCACTCCCAGCAAGAAACCGTGCTCGTTTATGCCCTTGATAATCACGCTTGTTGTGGTGTTATCATCACGAAGGACATTCACCTGCTGATTTGTGTGGAGCCATTGAGCGTAATAACGATCCAGGAAGGGACCCAATCCACTCTTCGAGAAACGATCAAAGTAACGGTTCCAGATCTCCATGAAGCGACCCAACAATTCACCACTATTACTCAAACCATTCATTTAACAATACCGTGAAATGTGAATCACCTTGCCCGTCTTCGCCTTCACTTCTTCCTCCAAACAGGTGGTGGGCTTGCGATTGCTCACATTCAATCCAGCGCCCGAAACGAGGTCATACTGTCCGTTCAGGTACGTCGCATAGCTGATAATTCCACAAATCTTGGTTCGTTTGTTGACGTAGATGTCGTTCGGCCATTTGATGTTGATATCGAGTTCAGACAGTCCCTTCAACTGTTTGATGGCTTCACACATCACCAATGCAATCAAGTACTGCATCTGGCCAACGTAATCGCTGTTCTGCACAATGCTCTTGAAGGAGAACATGAGACATCCTTCAGGTGAAAGCCACGCATTGGACTTGCGGCCTACTCCTCACTCTTCTTCACAAACTACACCCTTTCCACTGGTTTGAATATCGGCGGTACACACGATGTTTTGGTACCCCTGACAGTGTTTCATCATGAATGTTTGCGTGCTATCCAGCATATGCGAGTAAATCAGAATGGTTGAGTCTCTGCTGGCACCGAGGTGGTTGAAGAAGTCTTCAATGTGGAAGCCGATATCTGCTTCTTCCTCGGGATCCACTTCTTCAAGATTCTCGGATTTGAGCTGGGTGTACTCTTGGAGGGATAGAATACGGAATACCCGCTTCCCCTCGTACTCCTTTATGCAATCACTGAAGAGATAACTGACTGTCTCCTTCAACGATGGATTGGTAAACACCTATTCTCACAATAGGTAGAAATGCTTACAACATAAATGGGATCTGTAATGCCCTCGCTCGTCTGAGCAGATTGCAGGATTGACTTTCTAGGGTTGAGACGGGTTTCTTAGGTTCCACTCGATGAGTCGTTTCTTTGTGTTTGCAAATGCCAGCTCCATACTGCAATTCTGCTTAAAACGAGAGGGGAATCACTATTCCTTGATGCTCAAGATGACGTCATCCACTCTCAAACACGACGTAGGCATTCCACAATTCCACCATCGAAACACAATTCCCTTCTGTGCAACAAACAGAGCAAATCTTCTTCGAAATCAAACCCTCCAGGAAGTTGAACGTGTTTCCGTCGGACAACAGCTTCAGCTCATTTCCATTGTCATCCACAGCAACTAGGAAGCCGCTATTATCGATTCCACGGATGGTCACATTCGTGAATTTGCCATCCTCGCTCAGCACGCGCACTCGCTGGTTGGTGTGGAGCCATTGAGCGTAGTAACGATCCAAGAAGGGACCCAAGCCACTCTTCGAGAAACGATCAAAGTAACGGTTCCAGATCTCCATGAAGCGACCCAACAATTCACCACTATTACTCAAACCATTCATTTAACAATACCGTGAAATGTGAATCACCTTGCCCGTCTTCGCCTTCACTTCTTCCTCCAAACAGGTGGTGGGCTTGCGATTGCTCACATTCAATCCAGCGCCCGAAACGAGGTCATACTGTCCGTTCAGGTACGTCGCATAGCTGATAATTCCACAAATCTTGGTTCGTTTGTTGACGTAGATGTCGTTCGGCCATTTGATGTTGATATCGAGTTCAGACAGTCCCTTCAACTGTTTGATGGCTTCACACATCACCAATGCAATCAAGTACTGCATCTGGCCAACGTAATCGCTGTTCTGCACAATGCTCTTGAAGGAGAACATGAGACATCCTTCAGGTGAAAGCCACGCATTGGACTTGCGGCCTACTCTTCATTCTTCTTCACAAACCACACCCTTTCCATTCGTCTGGATATCGGTGGTGCACACGATGTTCTGGTATCCCTTGCAGTGATCTAGCAGAACGGTCTGTGTACTGTCGAGCGTGTGAGCATAGACCAGAATGGTGGAGTCTCTGCTGGCACCGAGGTGGTTGAAGAAGTCCTCAACGCAAAAGTCCTCACATTCATCGTCGTTATCGCTGACTTCCGTGAGGTGTTCGGAAGCAACCTCCTGGTACTGTTCCACAGTAACAAACTTGATGCGTCTCTCTGCACCACACATCTGGATGGACTGGGGGAAGATGGAGGCAGCATACTGAAGCATTGTCGCATTTGCGGCGATCTATATTCAAACGGGATAAGATTACAATACAATGTAGATATCGTCATTGTTGACTACATCTGTGGCATGTATGGAGACAACCGCAGACTCTCTACAGAGTTATCTCTTCGAGAGGGATTGTACTCGATCATTCTCTTCTTTGTATTTGCAAGCGCAAGATCCATTATTCTGTTGCGTTCAAAAGGAATGTGAAGGTGAAGAGTGTGTTCTAGAAGAGTGACTCGCAGCACCTTCTTTTATCTCCAGGAACGACAAGGACGTGAGATACTCTGTTTTCAAGGGAGAATCGGACGGCTATGGAATCGATCTTGATTCAAACAAAGCATTGGTTAGTATCAATCATTGCATCTACTGAAAAGCGGTGTTTTGATACGGGTAGGGAACAGGATATACCAACAACGGAATGGCATTAGTCGATGAAGGCACTTTGGACTGTGCGGGGATAGGATAAGTGCTATATGCGGGCTACGAATGAGATCGTCGCAGGGAAACTACAAAACACCCCGGCATGTACGCAATCGGGTAAGGTTGGAGGAAACAGCTAGAATCGTGTCGCACCATGTTCACGTGTTGTGGAGGCATGCATGGAATGCGAGAGGGAACACAATGGGAAGGCACAGGATGAATCACATTGGGAGGGTTCGCGTGTGGTACAGAATGACTGGTATGATGCTGAGAACCGTGATAGCGCGGATGCTGAGAAGGCCTGTCAAACGGACAGGAGTCCGAAGAGCCGTCCAAAACGGCGTGCGATGGTACAGAGTGTGATACAGGTTTCGGCACGTCTGTAGGTGAGGAGAAGAAGAGAAGAAGACCGAGTCGGAGGCGATTGATTTCGTCATTGACTTCTTGCTCCTGGGAGTTAGGGGGTGATAGGAAGCTAACGAGGTGGTGTAAGAAACAGAAAGACTCTGATTCCGTGGAGTCGGAGGGATGCTGCTAATGCGTGAGGCGAAGGACGAACAGATACCGGAGTTGGAAAGGACCGCTTTGGGCGTTTGAAATTGTGGAACTAGGATGAAGTGAGGCAGGAAGGAGTACTCGAGAATAAGCAGGTCCATTCGTCTTATGGCGGTGCTTAATTTTGTGAGGCGCACATCTGCAGATGAAGGCTACGTCATCTTGGAAAATGATGACATGCTCCATGAAGGGAGGGGCCTTCTACCCATCAAATGGATTGCTTCGAAACTACAGAATCGGAGGGAATCTCAAGTGTGAACGAATTCCAGTCCCTTTGAAGAGAATACACACGACCACAATAAGTGGTTCCGTTATGCAACTACCGGTAAGGCATGAGTGTTGCGTCCACGATAACACTGGCATAACCACCGACAAGCTGGGACAGTACGGAAAACAAATGCTCACAAGGAATGGTGCGACTCCCTCCTTTACCTAGAAAACTGGAAACAGTACCACTACGATAACGGGAATCCATGGGTGGTCTACGAGATGATTCCAAATAGGGATATTGTACACAGGATCGATAGTACAGGATGCGTATTATCTTCCTTCTCAAAGAAAAGGAATTCTTAATCGCGAATACGTTGAGATGATCGTTTTTGATCGAACGCAATCCGCATTTCTAATCCGTGGGATGGGGTGGGATGTCCTTTCTCCATTAGGACATGTTCTCTGCAACGCACTGCATTGTTGGAGAAGAACAAAGCACAAAATGGAATGGTGTCAAGGATGGGGATGGAACAAAAGCACGTAAAAGAAAATGCAATCGTTAAAGACACCACTTAAAATCCCATATCACTCAACCACTTGCGAATCTCCTGCGATCTGTTGCCCTCCACGTGGATGCTTCCCGCATGCACTTCAACGTCACTCTCCGGGCACACCTTCTTGATTTCCTGAGACATTTTCTGCGTATAAGGGAGGGAAGCGGAACTCACGGTAATGTCTCCCTCAATTCGACGAACGATGGTCAAACGGCGCGAACCGTTGTTTCTGTACTCTATGCGTGACCGCTCTCTGCCAGTGCAAACCGGAGTAAACGGGGAGGTTCTTTCCCAAGGTCGTGCGAGTAACCTACTGGATAAGGGGAGAGAACAAGAAAGCGCGTACAGCAAAGGGCGCATCCTCCTTCTTGGTGTAAAGGAGAGGCTCTCTGGCAGCGGCTTGCGCGGCCAGCTCCTTCGCGTTCGGGGCCTTGGGTCTGCCGACCATTCTCCTGATCTGGCGCTTCGATGGGCTGTTGTATCGCAGGAACTTGGCGATTTGCATAAGCGAATTTCGTTCCATTCTATCTTTCGCTAATGAGAAGACTCCCCCAAACAGTGAGTATTTGACTCTCTCTCCCGATTCCAAAAATCGGGCGCAATTCGGTGTTGAGAATAAACAAGGGAAGGAATGTGTTAGAAGTACTCTCCGTACTCGCTTTCGATAAAATCCGCGGTCTCGGAGAGAAGCAACGAAGACAGGGACCATCCATACGAAATGTCTCCTTCAAAGGCAGTTTCGCCGTCTGCCAGACGTCTACACCACGACTGGATATTCGACCTACGCATCACCACAGTCCACTATCGCAACAGTCCCTGGCAAACGTCCGATTCGGTTCCCAGCACGGCGTTCCACAAAAGCACGGCCCGCTCCGCTCGTCTCGACAAGAGGAGCATCGACAAAGCGAAGGGGAACGACACGCAGAAGGGAAGACAGTATTGCAGGCAATCCTCCTTTCCGAAGGGAATGAACGCAGATCCGGAGTTCGTATCGATAGAGTACTTCTTCACAAAGGCCACGAAAAGCGGCCAGTTGGCCTCGTCCATCACCATATCGTAATCGCAGGTCAGCATCACGTAGTACACCGACAGCAGCGATGTCAGCTGCACCCGCTCCACACTCTTGGCCGTCATTAGTCCCCGCAGCACCAGTAGGCGCTCCAAGAGCCATCGCTCGTCCACGGACAGCGTGTCTGCGGCAAGTAACTCCTGGCAGTGTGACTCGCTCAAATGCTATGCCTCACACAGCACCGAGATCCCCACGAATAACGGGAAGAGGCAGAAGTGCCATGCGGAGTTGAACATGCGGAGTTTCAGACATTGCGTCAGCATGGCGAAGCAGAGCGCGTCCACATTTCCCTCCATCCCCTTTCTCCCGCTTTCCCGCGGGAGTGACCACTTCCTTCCCTCCATCTTGTTCGTCTAGTCCTCACTCTTCCCTCCAACCGCCACCGCCGCCAGCGCCAGCAGGTCGAACAGCCGCGAACGCGACACGTGACTCAGTAGGCCTTCGCTCGCGGAGCACCACGGCAGAATCGTCGCGACGGAGACCGAGGGGAAGAGAGAGTGGTACATGGCGGCGGAAGCAAACGACTCCAGCGCCGCCTCGACAGCCGTCAGGCAGGGAGCGAGCTGGTCCATGGAAGAGGAATGGATGTGTTGGACCAGCTCCTGCACCAAATCGTCCCGATTTCGGGCAGTCCATGCGATGGGCAAGAAGTGCTGGAGAAGGAGGAGGAGAAGCGAGAAGGTGAAATCGCCGCTGTACTGGTTCGACCCGCACAGGAACAGGAGCAGCTCCACCAGCACCGGCTGCACGGGCGACGTCGCGTGTTCCTGCAGCAGCTTCAGCTGCGCCGCGGCCGCCGCATCCACCTGACTTGCGCCGTGAGCCTCGAAGGTGGTCAGAAGGATCTGTGCCGCAACGTGCAGCGCGTCGGCGTTCGACTCCTTCAGCGCCTGCTCCATGCAGCGCAGCGTGAACGCGCGCATCACCGTCTCTTCGGGCGTGTGATAGCTGTCGTGGAGGAGGTGAACAGCTTCTTCGATGCGCGGCAGAGGAATGCCCGCGTGGTAGGCATCTGAGACGAGATCGAGGAGGCTGTCCTGAAGGTGGGTCTCGAAGAAATCGAGGTGGAGAGACTGCGTGACGGAGAGAGCGGCCTTCAAGCGGGAGTAGAGCGCGAAATCAGGGGAGTTTGTGTCAGAGGAGAGAATGGAGAGAATCGTGTCTGTGAGCTGGACGCGCGTGGGAAGGAAGGAAGCAGAATGGAAGGAGGAGGCTTCGGCGTCGAAGAAGCAATAGTGCGCAAAGTCCAGAAGGTCCGATCGAGGCAGAAGAGGCAGGAACGGAAGGATTGACGCGATGTGCGCGGTCCAGTCAAAGTCTAGTCATGACGAAGACGACGAAGACGAACCCTCCTTCTCCGGATAGACGACCTGACTCCACACGAAGCAGTGATCCACGATGTGTGTCGGCAACTGCATGTACGCGCACAGCTCCTTCAGCTGGGGGATGGTTGCTTCCGTCACCCGTTCGCGTAAGAAGTCCACCCACGCCTCCTCCACGAAGCGGATGGTGAGCGGCGGTTCGCTGGAGAACTGGAAGAAGGAGCGGATGTCGAACACGAGCATGGTCTGGTTGAGAAGCGTCATGAAGTGAAGGACCGTAGCGATGGAGTCGGCGGCTTGCGGCTCGAAGCGCTCCAACTCCGTCAGAATGAACTGAATGGGATCGATGGAGGAGGTGGTTAGCGAATCCAGCAGCGAGAACAGGAAGGCATGGTAGGCGGGCGCGTCGTGCTCGCACAGACGCTGAACGACGCAGTATTCGTGGCACTGCTTCTTCATTCGCTCCATGTTCAACAGAGGATCTACTTCTCAGCCATGCTTGCTACACGCACTCGTAAGCACCGACTGCAAATAGGCCCTCAGGTACTCCCCGTTCTCTTCAGCACTCCCGTCCAAGCACGCAAAGGCGAGCTCGTTCCGTCGCTCGTTGCGGCTCGTGATGGCGCGGAGCAGCACGCCGTGACGGTACTCCCGATCGCTCACACAGCGGTTCACGTCGAAGCCCTCCTCGTCGCTCAGCTCGCAGAGAAGAAGGTACTGCTTGAAGAAGGAGAGCAGAGAAGAACAGGACGGAATGGTCTGAAGAAGGGTCGTTGCCTCGCGAAGAGTGAAATTGTGGGGGATAGGGGGCGAGGAGTGGAGAATGCTCTCGTTCAGCAGGAACCACTCGCACAGCAGAATCACCGCGTTTTGCGGAATGCCAGGAATCGCCCCAATTTGTGTCAAGTCGGCGGACAGCGATCGGAATACGGGGAACGCAGGCATCAGCAGCACCGTCTGCTCCAGGCCCCGTGCGTCTGGCAGCATCGCACTCAGCAGCAGGTGCAGAGAAGTCACGGGGGAAGCCTGCGGCGCGGAGACGACGGAGTGAAGGAGAGAGAGTGTGTGAGGAGACAGAGGTGCGCGTGGTGACGTGAGGAAGAACGGGGAAGGCGATGCTAGGGAGAAGAGGGGATCCTCCTCAGAGGGAGAAACCCGGTCCTTTTTCTGCCATTGCTGGACAAGGTCGGAGGTGTTTTGCGGCTTGGGTTCGGTCTTGATGATCAAGGAGTCACTGAACGTCTGTCCCAAGTCGCCGAGATCCTCCTCGGAGCAGTGCTCCAGAACGAAGCCGAACACGGGCAATAAGTCCATCCGCTCGAGGTCCTTCAGCGTCTTCACCGCCGCCAGCATCACGCGACACATCCAGTGCTGCTCCGAGGGTGACAGCAGGGCGACAGTGTCCCTGTGCTTGAGGATGAACGTCAGGAAGTAGCAAGTGTTCTCGAAGTCCTTGTTCAGAAGCGACTGCTGAGTGAAGACCACGAAAGACTACACGTCACGCCACCGCCGTGTTCCGACGTGCAGCACCGAGTACTCGTTCAGTCCGATGTCCTCCAGAATTCGGCACAAATACGCGCTGTTATCGCGGCGGTAGGCGTTGTTCAGGCGGTAGATCCTCTCGTCGCAATTCAGCAGCAAATCCGCCGGCGAAACGCCCGAGTCGTCTCCAGCGACGGTGGGTGTGGTAATGAAGGAATCGGAGCGTTTTTCGCCGCTGTGCTGATTCCACCGTGACACGCATTGCGACAGTTCCAGCGGTGACAGCGTGGGCGTGTGGGAAGCAAGAAGGGACAGAGCCGCCACTAGCGGTGAGAGGAAGAGAAGGAAGCGACAGTAGTTCTGATAGGCGGTCACAGCAGCCGACTGCGTTTTGACGAGGTTCAGATAGGAGGCCTTGACCTGAAGCGCCTTGCTGTCGAGTCTACGATTGAATGGAGTGGACATAGTCACTCGCTCATACTCTTCACCTCCTCGTCCACCACGCGGAGGATCATCGAGTCGAACCACTCGGTCTGGACGTGCTGCGAGATGAAGGACGCGGTGTTGGACGCCTCGTACGAGGTTTCCTTCAGCAGGAGAGGGGTGAGGAGATAGTAGGGCAGTTCCGCTGGGAGGAAGGGGAAGCAGGCGGGCAGGAGCTGGAGGAGGAGTTGGAGGGACTGGGAAGAAGAGTGCGAGGTCAGCAGCTTCTGCGCGTGGCGAGAGAGGAGGAGAGAAGACGGGCGTGCGAGAAGGTCCGTGATCGAAGGAATTGGAAGAGACGACAGTGGACCCAACGACGCGCAAAACGCCTCGTCGGAGGACAGAATTCCCGCCAAGTCGGGGATGGAGGGAGAGGTGACGCCCAGCGTGTCAAGCACCACCAGACACTGGCGTAGATGCTGTAGCTGTAACACGTGGATCGCGGGCAGTAGCGGATGGGCGAGAGCCATCTCCACCACCGCCTTCAACACGCTGATCTCGTCGAGAGTGAAATGCAGTGTCGTGTCCATCGCGTTCGTCTCCAGGAATTCCACAAATTGGGCCAATTCCTGCGACAGCATCTCCGCGACGCCCTTGGCCTTCTGGTACTGCAAGAAGCCGAAAAACAGCCTCTTTTTGTCCTGGCCGTGATAGTCGGTGATGAAGCCGAGAATGGCGTCGGCTTTAAGACCGTTCAGATGCAAAGTGCATTCCACCACCTTCTCCACGTCGATGGTGGGAATGGTGAACAGCGACTGGATGATCTCGTGCGTGGAATAGTGCATCCAATCAGAGAGGGTGAGGAAGGGTTGTGGCGAGGAGTCGAGAAGAGAAGGCGACGCGAGCGAAAGAGACGCGTCCAGGAAGAAGAGGAAGAGTTGCGTTCGGTTCACGAACTCGAGCAAGGACACGTCCATGGCAGGCAAGGCGGAGATGGCCTCCTGCGCCAGCTCCAACGAGAGAGAGGTCAGCCCCGTTTCGCTGTCGATTTGCACCGCACGGTCTGTGACCCATTGAACGAACACCGCCACCTCCTTCTCCTTCTCTATGTCTCACCTCACTCGTTTATTGCTACCCCAGTGCTCTTTCATCTCTCTATAGCACTTTAATGTTTCCTCCACCGCGCACACATCATTTCTGTCATCACACACATCCTCCTTCTCACCCTTCTCACACCCTTCCCCTTCATCACCCTTCTCACACCCTTCCCCTTCATCACATGACCCTGCCAGCACCTCCAGCACCGCCTCCCGCTCAAACCACTCCACTTCAGACCCCCACACGTCCACGCGGTGCACTTCGCCCTGCTTCGACGAGCACACGAACTCGCCCTCCTTCAACTCACTCGCGCCCTCCGCCTCGAAGCACGGCAGAATCTGCACCACGCTCTCCGCCGCGCACACCAGCGGCAGAGCGGCCGCCACCTCGTACCGGAAGGGCAGCACGAACTGTGGGAAGTACTGCGCCGCCTTGACGATCGGCGTCAACTCCTGGTGTCGCGCCCACCTGCCCGTCAGCCACACCCATCACACCCACTCCACACACAGGTCGAAGACACTGTGGGCGCAGTACCGCTCGAACTCCACGCAGTTGTAGTCGCTCAGGCTGCGGCTGCTCGCCACCAGCACCGCGTTGTACAACCGCAGGCGCTGCAGTCGCATGCACAGCGCGAACTTCCGCAGCACCACCTCGCGCAGCGCCGCGTTCGCTGCCACTTCCTCCGTTGTGTATGTGTAACAACTCGCCGCGCACGTCACCGCCACGTCGCCGTCGGCACCTCCGCTGGGCGGCGTGTAGTACCCTCGGGCCTTGAGGAAAGCGTTGCAGAGTCCCAGTCCGAACTTGAGCACGCTGGTCAGCGTCTTGCGGTCGGCGAACTGCGTATGGCAGCACTGGTCCAGCACGAAGGAAAGGTCGCTGATGCGAGAGAGGATCTGCTGCCAGTCGGCGGCGGAGGAGAGCGGAACCGCGGGGGGCTGGAACACAATGGGAACACAGTGCAGATCGGGTGCGTACCCGAACAGCGTGCACCATTTGTACTTGTATCTACTCTTCACCAACACCCGGTCGTGTACATCAGATCCGTGTCGAAGTGATACTGTGTTGCCAGAGCCGCTGCTTGACTCATCATTCGGTTCTCAATGCAGTTCAGGAACTTCTCCTTCGGCGTCACCCCCTCCAGCGTCACGGCGGAATACACACGCGTGAGGTGGTCCTTCCCGTCGCAGTCCACCATCAGATTCCGTGCGCACGAGATCACGATCGCACGATGATTGGCGCAGCGCGCCAAGCAGCCCACGTCAAACCGTTCCCACGGCGACACCATAGTCCAGTCCGCGGCGCGCATCACACACACGTCGCCGTTGAGCTGACTGACGAGCACGTGCTCGGCATCCCACCACCCACAATAATTCGAGCGCGTGTAGTCCACGGGGTTCACCACACTCATCTCGCTCATGGAGACGCTGTCGTCGTCGCACGGGAGAGGATATTGACTCTTCACTGCGATGGCAGAAAGAGCCACGATTACGGCCACTCCTCCAGAGGTCAGGAGAAGAAGGGACGACTCGTCTGGCGACAGTAACGCGTTGAGAAGCGAGTTCGCAACGTGGCGTTGTGCGACTCGCACCGGCGTGGCAGGCTGAGGCGACTGGCGGAAAAAGTCTCGATTTCACACAGCGTTTCCTGGCCTACCGAAATAGCCCTTCTTCTCCACGGGTTTGCCGGAGAGCGTCGTCACCGTGGGGATTCCGAGAATCGTGGCGGAGGAGATGGGCAGCGAAGCAATGCCGAACTGCTCCTCCAGCAGCGGCGAGTTGCTTCCGCGCACGCTTCCTGCGACGAGAAGGCGCTTGGAGGCGGCGGCGAGCTGCACGCGGTAGGGCGGGGCCAGGAGGGAGCCGACGCTGAGGGCGGTGCCGTCGGGGCGGACGGGCGTGAAGAGGAAAGTGGAGGGGAGGGAGGTGTGAAGGGTCTGTGGGTGAGGTGGAGGTGGGAGGCGGACGGAGCAGTAGAGGTCCGTGACCAGGACGGTGCCGCTCTTGGTGAGGGCGAAGAGGGTGAAGGCGGAGGGGTCGGAGCCGGGGCAGAAGCTGACGAGCGTGTTGTAGATGATGGATTCTCTTCCTTCGCATGGACAGGGGCCACAATAGATTGATTTCATGTTGTAATAAACCTACAGTTAAGCACAAGAGGGAGAGGAACGTTGATATCCTGGGAGAAGCGATTTGTGAGGATGAATGAGGAATTGTTCAGCCAGCAAATGAAGTAGTCATCTCTACGGCGTGTCTCGCTGTCACTCGGAATGGAGAGCGTCTCCTTTGCACGAATCGTCCATTCTTTGCTATCTGCGTGCTATCTGGTTAGACAAATCAAAATCGTTGACGTCGAGAAGGAGGAGACTTTGATCGCATACCAGCACGGCCGCACTCCCATCGGGAGACAAAGACAGATCGTATGCAAACTCAATTATGACTTTCGACACATCCACAGTATGTTCATTCTGATAGTGAAGGAAAAGGGGAAAAGCCACAGGTTGTGCACGTAGAGACAGGAACGACTTTCTAGTCACGGGAATCTCTTCCACGTAGTGAATTTTCCTCGGCGACTCTTCCAAATGAAGAGTTGATCTCCCCGAGTTGAGGGAAAAGTCGTGCTCTCCCTTTACATATCTACATTTCACTCAGAGTAAGGAGCTGTACAGAAAGTCACTGTCCATACCATCCATGGTAAAGAGAACTGAAAGAAATACCCTTTGATCGGGTTTTGAAGATCATTCTTCCGTTCTGAGAATGGTGGAAAAAAGGACACAAAGGAAGAGAGGGATATAGAAGCATCCCCTCACCGGAAGGGAACAAAAGGCTAGATGGTTGACTCCATTCGTGCAAATCATGTATAGACTGCCGATCACGCTGTTCTCTGCACACTGTGGAACTGGATCCTGTTTGTGATTGACAACAAACGCGTAGATCTCATTTGGAGGGTTCCAGACTCACGTGCCGACATCGTGAAAGACTACTGTGCATATCAAGCGATGCATTCTCTGTACTCCGCGGAAGAGAGGAATCACGAGAAGGATCACGATGGGAGTCGTTGGCTTTTACTTTAATTCAATTGCGTATCGGAAATCGGTATCGATTTTGTCCTTCCTTGCTCTTGATGTCGGTCTGGCGTTATGCCTTCTCTTTTCCTTCCAGCATCATCAGATTGTCATAAGTGTCATGACGGCAGCATTCCTTGTTGTATCCATCGTGATACAATCCATCTCCTCCAAATCCATCCGGTTGTACCTCTGTTGTATTCTTCTCTTGTCCGTGTCTGTACTGCTTCTCATCCTTTCCTGTATCCGGTTGAGTCTGCTCCTCATCCCCATTCGCTGGTCCTTTTCCCTCGCTTTCATCAGCACAACGAAGAAGGTCATTATGGAAGTGCAGTCCGTGGCAATTCTCTTCTGCTTTGCTTCCCAACTGCTCATCATCACTCTGATCCGATGTTGCGGTCTTTCTCTTCCTCACTGGCTCTGCGTCGCTCCCTCGTGCTGCCTTCTGTGCATGTTTCTCCTGGCACACTACTTCATTCAGGTCGTGTTCCTTCTCCACGTACTCTCTCTTCTCCGCTTGAATGGTAGAGGCGGGGCTTCTGCTCCTATCTTCATCCCGTTCCCACTGCCACTCTTCCCAGCGCCTCCTCCATTCCCTACTTCATTGTGTTTGCCTCCAAGCTATGCCTCTGTGTGTGCTTTGTTGTTTTGGTATTCTACGCCACTCAAGAGCCTTCGCGGTTGGTCGTGGGGAGGATTTGGCAGTGGTGCTCCATCACTCTGCTCCTCTTTGGCATTTCATCCACAGCCATGTTGATCACTGCTTGGGACGCTGTTGGAAAGGAGAACCAGTTATTACTCACGGAGTCTGTTGTACCATGGTGTGTTTCTTCGTAACAAACAAAGAACAAAACTCTTAGATAACACCACAATCTAGGATGGAGGCAAGAAAGAGGACAAACTCTTTATAATGAGATACTTTCCCATGCTACTCCATCGAGGCAGTGTAACAGAAGTCAGAGCAGGCATGTCTACTCATGATGGCCACTCTTCGTTCTTTCTGTTCATGAACACTACTGAAGCACTGCAAAAGGAATAGGTATTCTTGCCCTCCGCACAGAGAGTGACGAGCGAAGGCAAGTCTAGGCTGTGATACCCCGTCCCGCGCTCAAACTGTTCATGTATAATAGAGTAGTGTCATATGGAGAATCGAAGAATGCAAAGGCATGATACCCAACACGAATAACAGTCAATTTCGGCAGATCTGCATGTGAAGAACACGACGAAAAGCACACTCTCAAACACTACTTTTCCGCAGACGAAGAAAGACTTGGCGCTCACAAACACGTGCTTCAACCGAGGCAAATCTATAGTAAATGGTTGAGAGAGCGCCAACCTCGCAGGACGAAGGAAGGGCAATGGAAGAAGTGGAAAGAGGAATCGACGTCTGGACAGCCATTCATCTCGATCAACTCCAACGAATCCACACGATCAATCTCACACGTCTTGTAGTGGGAGAAGGAGAGCGGACCCATCACCAACTCTCTCACTCGCTCACAGTCCCTCAGGATAAAGGACCCCGCACTCTCAGACCAAGGGGGTTCTTCCTTCGTGAAGGACTTCTCCCCAATCACCACTCTCTCCAGCTGGTGCAAGCCAACCAACGTCACCTCCACAACATGGCGGAAACAATGGTCGCCCACCTGCAATAACCGCAGATTCGGCACGACGGACAGATCCAGAACCTGCCATTCTTCTCCGTTGCAGCACGAATCCGCCACCACGAGCGATTCGACGTGACTGTGAAAGAACTGATTCGTCTTCTTCCAATAAGCCTGTGTTTCCATGTGATGACCGTTCATCCACTCTCCATCAAATATCGTGTTGCCATTGCGATCATATTGGATTCCTCTCCCCCAACGCGTTCCAATGCACATTTCTCCTTCATACTCAATTCTCTGTAGATCGGAGTAGTACTGAATCCCATACCCCACATTCACCCTTCCAATTCGGAACCCCTCGTACTCCTTTTCTCCCTCACTATTGTACAGCACTCCCCAACCGCAGGGTATACCTTCAAGGACGTCTCCTTCCCACCTCTCGCCATCATCACTCAAATCCAGCACTACGTTATGCTCCATCTCACTCAAGTCTTTGCCATCCACGTGCAACAACTCCTTCTTCTCCACATTTACGCTAACTGAACGGCGCTTCCCCATTACCAAAATCGTGTTATCACCCGTTTCAGCGACTCCACGGTACACACAGAATCTCCTTTCACGATACAAGTAATGAAGCCATTGATGTGGAAAACGATCAGTTCTTTTCTCCCATTCTTCTTGCATTCCCTAGACCACAGCGGATAGTGTAATCACAATAAAAGCACGCTTCAAAAAGAAATAATGAGGAGTGAACAAAGAAACACATCTCCGCGAGTTCGATTCCCGTCGAGCCACACCCCCTTTTCTGCCATATTGTGCAGTCCGCAGTGTCGATTCCTTCTAGAGGCACCCTAAGAGCCAAACGCCTGAGGAAATGAATGCGGAAATGTCCTTCGGAAGACCTGATTCAAAAGAAGTCGTATCACAGTTTATCGAGGAAAGGAAAAAGGAACTGGACAAGCTCCTGCTGTTTATCACATCTTCGTTGGAATGCTACCGCGTCTGTGTGTCTGGTGCGCTTAATCCCTAGTTTGAGCTGAATGAATACATGTTTGCGGTGTACGTTCACTATATTATCGAAATCATGAAGTACTCTCGCAGCGAAGCGCGCAACGTTCTCTTTCACTACCAACCCAACTTCTTCCTGTTCCACGAGGAGATTCTCGTGTCCGTCAGACACCTGATCGAGGATCAGTATGCGAGCAGGAGTTCCGCTGAGAATGGAAACGACAGCGCTGCGGATGAAAAGAAGCACGAGGCGATGCACTTCGTCGTGTCTCTACGAAAGCCCACGCGCGAAATTCTGCTCGATTTCTTGACCAGAGAGCGTCTTCAGATGATCCTGGAAATCGAGAATGCTGTGCCTCTCGTTGTTGTCTTTCATGCGTAGTACATACAAATCAACATCGACGAGACGCCGATGACCAAGGAACGTAGTGTCTCTCTCCTTTTGTAATGCGCAGCCTTCGCCATCACCCAGCTGCGTCAGAAGATCAACCGCCGCGACACGACGATCAAGCTGTTCAAGTGCTCCAACTCCGAGCTGGTTTCCTCCATCGCCCCCCATCATCCCAAGAAATCGCCCCCACCGATCGACCCGGCAACGCGGTTCCCCTCCGTCGCGCTCGCCAGCTTCATCTCGCAGTTCGACAGTCCCATCATCTGCATTCGCATCAGTCCCAACGGCTGCTACGTACCGCTCGCATTCCGCTCCCACCCTAGTTCGCCTCCTCCTCCGAGAACGGCATGCTTCACCTCTGGAAGGCACTGCCCAACGCCAAGGTGGATCACGTCCCCACTCCCCAGTCCCGTCATGCATAGAAGGTGCTTCCCGGCAACACGGAGGCAGTGACGGACATGGACTTCAGCGGGGACAGCCGCTACCTGCTCACGGTGAACATGGCCGGTGCAGTGAAGCTGTGGTCCACGGAGCTGGGTCGTTGCGTGGTGACGTACCGTGGGTACTCGCTGCCCGCGTGGGGCGTGCGGTTCGGCCCGCACAGCCGCGCGTTCGCGGTGGTGTCGGCGAACGGCAACGTGTTCGTGTACAACACGGACGACGTGCAGTTCGTGTCGCGCGCGGCGGTGAACTACAGCGACATCTCCTGCTTCGCGTGGGAGAGCCTGACCTGCGGGTTCGTGGGGTACCGCAACGGCGATGTGACGCTGCTGAACATGGAGTGGGCGCGAGAGGAGGCTGTGAGCGTAGGTCCTTCCAGATCATGCGGTGGTTCGTGGGCCACGGTCCCGCTGTGACGGCGATCCTGCCGCTGCAGGCGATGCGGCAGTGTGCGGTGGGCTACGCGGACGGCAGTGTGGCGGTGTATAGCATCGAGACGAGCGTGGAGGAGGTGGTGGTGAAGGCGCACGCGGGAGCGGTGCGCAAGATGCTGTACGACGAGGAGAAGCGTCTGGTGACGTCGGTGGGAGAGGACGGCTTCGTGAAGATGTGGGAGATTGTGGTGGGCGTGGCGGGCGGGCGTGAGGCATAGGAGCTGAACGGCGAGAAGAGCGCGGGACAGAACGCGTTCAACCTGTTCTCGTTCCACGAGGAGACGGTGCACGAGGAGAAGAAGAAGCGCGCGGAGTTGGTGATGCTGAAGTCCTTCCAGGTGGAGGGGGTGGAGCTCATCGAGATCGTGAAGGTGAAGAACGGCGTGCTGATGACCGCGGGCGTTTCCCGGCTGAAGAAGTGGGGTGTTTGTTACAAACAGGCGAAATGACAGAGGCAACTGCCTTCTTGGGGTGCTTCTTCGAGCACGAGGAGCCGACGCTCATTCCGATGACGAACATGATAATGATACTACGGGTAACGTTACGGTGTAATTCTTACCACACAATGCCGATGATGATCCACATCACGAGATTCGTCTCGTTCTTGGTGTCCTTGGGAACGTCCTCGTCGGCCAGCATCATGGGCGCGCGAGGCGACACCACTCCACTACACATCACGCATTCCACTCTCCCTCACCTTCTAAAGGTAACAATTGCGTCCGTCTCTCCGGGGTTGGAGGAGGTGATTCCCGCCACGATCTCGTTGTTTAGCATCTTCTGGCGCATCTCGTCCACCGACTCGAAGGTCACGGGCTCCGCTCTGGCGTTCAGGAAGGGCTTCACCGTGTTGAAGTCGGCCGCGGAAAGCGCGCCGATCTTCGTGTTGTCGCTCGTCACCAGGAAGTTGTTCAGCTCCGTGATGGAGTTTACGTTGAAGGAGCGCAGCGTGGAGATCGTGGACTCGTAGCCGCCGGGAGAGCAGGTGACGGAGAAGGCCTCGATACGGTCCTTGCCGCTGTAGAAGGACGAGAGAATCATGTACATGTCCGTCATGTCCGACTCGCCGCTCTTCACGGAGTCCATGATGTCGGAGGACTTGGAGAAGAGGTTCCACTTAATGCGGATGTCGACGCCGTAGAACTTGCCGATCTTGTCGACCACGGCACGAAGGTACTCCGGCCAGAAGCCAATGGGAGGGTTCACCGTGTAGTCTCCGGAGGGCATATCGATGTAACGCAGACCCGCAACGGTCAGCAGCTTGTTCTACACGTCATCATTCACACGCGTAACAACGTTCACAATGTCCGCCATTCTGCCCCACATTTCCTTATAGTCCCGCAGCGGATAGTGCTTCAGGGAAATATCCATGAAAATTTCCTTCTGCATCTGCGGGTTGACTGCGTCGTCTATGTAAAGACGAATGGCATCTTCCGGATACTGAAAAAACTGTTCCGGAAAATGCCTTTTCGCATTTCGGATACTGTTCAGAATGTGCATTTCCTGTACGGGCTGTTCGGCGATTCGGGCGGACTTGTTGTCCATGCGGCGAAACTGTGCCGTAGCATAACCGCTGAACGAGTTGACTGCCCGCTGGGACAGAAACAGCTTCCGGTTGTCCAGCAGCAGCTTTCCCGCCTCGGAGAGATACAGATAGTGTTCCGGCTTCAGTCCCAGAATCTCAATGGTATTGGGATTGCACTCTTTCAGCAGACGTATCAGCTTCGGAAACGCGTAGACTGTGGTATCTGTGGCAACATCAGTCACCTGCTCGAAGCTTTCGCCGCAAAGGATCTCCGCTTTGCTCAATACGGCACAGCCCCGAATGTCCAGATCAGAAGTTTCCGTATCTGTGCCATAGGCGTGAGAACCGCCCAACCCCAGCAGCATCACACGACTGCCCAGGTGGGGATTGGTCCGCAGAAAGTCATACGCTTCTCCGTGCAGTACTTTTCGAATTTCATGTAGCTGCATCAGGATTCTCCTTTCGCATCTTTCTGGCATAGGCAAGGCTCTGCCGGAGAGCATTCTCCTTATCGATACCTGCCAGCCGCAGCTTATGGGCGTAGGACAAGATCTCGGAAAACTGAACACCGGGCTGCAAGCCTGCCGCAATCAGGTCCTTGCCCATGACGTATGGTCTTGCCATAATGGCTGTAAACTGTTCGTACCGCTGCATCAGAAACAATTCTGTTTCCCCGCAGGGCGGCAGCTTTCCCAGACCGTCACAGACGCTTAGCTGTATCAGGTCAAAGGGTTCCACCGCACGATCCAGCAGTTTGTTGGTGGATTTCAGCCGCGACCTGGCAGCCGCCATAATGTTGGGCTGCATGTGCAGTTCCGTCATGTTCAGCACATACTGTATCAGCTTTGTTTCCGTAGTGATTCGTTCCAGAAACTGCTGTACCAGCGGCAGTCCGGCGGTTTCGTGCCCGTAGGAGTGGATCACGCCGTCGATTTCCGTGGTGCAGACTGCCTTGCCAAAGTCATGGCACAGAGCCGCCAGCAAAAAGCCCAGCGGATACCGCACCTTGTCCCGCCGCTTTGCCGCCTCGTCCAGCACCAGCATGGTATGTGTCCACGTGTCGCCCTCTTGGTGATGTATCTGGTTCTGGGGCAGTCCGATCAGTGCCTGCACCTCCGGAAACCAATGTTCCAACTGCCCCATAGTCCGCAGTTCTTCGAAAAACAGCGAAGGCTTTTCCGCACGGAGCAGTGCCTTTTCCATTTCCAGCATCACGCGTTCTCTCGAAAGGGCAGACAGGTCGATACGCTGGCAGAGTTCCACCGTTTCTGCCGCCACAGGGAACTGAAACCGTGCCGCAAACTGTGCC
>ERZ827156.1729-NODE-1729-length-24619-cov-13.201107_pt1 | contig 24619 bp, 26 predicted proteins | sample MGYA00519919_ERZ827156 | MGnify/ENA primary metagenome ERZ827156 (study PRJEB31778, sample SAMEA3449269) | human gut metagenome | biome: human gut; feature: human-associated habitat; material: faeces | place: United Kingdom | collected 2010/2012 ...
CTTTTTTGCTGAGTGTCCTTTTATTATATGCCACCGACCACGTAATAGCAATTTTTTATTCATCATACATCCTCACCAAATGTTTCTCCCCTTCATAAAAAATCAACTTCCTGCATATACTATATGTTTTTTGCATTTTTCTATTAGATCATATGCAGAAGTAAATTTCCCCTGTTGTACTAAATTGTTTATTTGTATGACCATTTCTTGAACTTCGCTTTTGTGTTTAAAAATTCTTTTTTCTTTTGGTAATTCTTGTTGAAAGTTATTCATCATCTAAATTACCTCCTAAAAATTAAAATTTTATTTTATTTTTTACCCAATCGTTTAGTTCATCTATTGAAACTCTAACTTGTTCCATTGTATCTCTGTCTCTTATAGTAACTTGGTTATCTTCTAATGTATCAAAGTCTATTGTTACACAATATGGTGTTCCTATTTCGTCTTCTCTTCTGTATCTTTTTCCGATACTTCCCGCTTCGTCGTAGTCACACATGAAGTCTTTTGCTAATTTTTCGTATACTTCTGTAGCTTTTTCGCTTAATTTTTTAGATAGTGGAAGTACAGCAACTTTGTATGGTGCTAATGCTGGATGTAAATGTAATACTGTTCTTGTGTCACCTTCTGCAATTTCTTCTTCTTCATAGCTGTTACATAAAAATGCAAGTGTAGCTCTATCGCATCCTAGTGATGGCTCTATTACATATGGTATATATTTTTCATTTGTTTCTGGATCTAAATATGTAAAATCTTGATTTGATTGTCTTGCATGATTTGATAAATCATAATCTGTTCTATCAGCAATTCCCCATAATTCTCCCCATCCAAATGGGAATTTGTATTCTATATCTGCTGTTGCTTTACTATAGAATGATAGTTCTTCTTTTGTATGGTTTCTAAATCTTATATCTTCTTCTTTTGCTCCAAGTGATAATAAGAAATTTTTACAATATTGTTTCCAATATTCATGCCATTCTAAATCTGTATCAGGTTTGCAGAAAAACTCTATTTCCATTTGTTCAAACTCTCTTGTTCTAAAAATGAAGTTTCCTGGTGTTATTTCATTTCTAAATGCTTTTCCTTGTTGGCATATACCCATTGGTAATTTTTTTCTTGTAGTTCTTAAAACATTTTTAAAATTAACAAATATTCCTTGTGCTGTTTCTGGTCTAAGATATATTTCAGATTTTGCATCTTCAGTAACCCCTTGAAATGTTTTAAACATTAAATTGAATTTTCTAATTGGAGTATAATTTAACTTTCCACAATTTGGACAAACAATATTATTATCATTTATATATTTTACAGTTTCTTCGTCACTCCATCCATCTGCAATAACATCTTTTCCATTTTTAGCAGCCCATTCTTCTATTAATTTATCTGCTCTATGTCTTGTTTTACATTCTTTGCAATCTATTAATGGGTCTGAAAAACCTGCAACATGACCTGTTGTAACCCATACTTGAGGATTCATTAAAATACTACTATCTAACCCAACATTGTATTTATTTTCCTGCACCATTTTTTTCATCCAAGTTTTTTTCACATTATTTTTAAGTTCTACCCCTAATGGTCCATAATCCCATGTATTTGAAAGTCCTCCATATATTTCTGAACCTGGGTATATATATCCTCTAGCTTTACAAAGATTAACTATTTTTTCCATTGAATCTAGCATTTTAATTCTTCCTTTCATTCTTATGATATTTTTAATTTAATAATTTTAAATCTATATTTTGTGCCTTATATTTATTTGTTTTTTCATCTAGCACAAATTCTGTTAAACTTCCTTCTAAACTTTCATCATTTTGTCTTAAATCTGTTGTATAATACAATTTTATTTTATCAAATTTTATATTGTTTGTTATAATTTCTCTAAAGACTTCTGCCATATGTCTTTCATCTTCGCATACAAGTATTAATTGTGGTAAAGACTTAAACCCAGAATCCATAGGAACGAAATTATTATAAAAATCTTGATAAAACTTCATTTTGTCAACAATCTTTTTCTTCCATTCTGGTTCTCTTCTTATAACTTCAAACAAGAAGTTTATAGATTTTCCAGATTTTGTAAGCTTAACTGTACCTCCACTTGGTTTAAAGATTTTCCCCATTGTTTTAGCTGTTATAGGTACTTTTACTGTGTAACTATCAAATACTTTTACTTTTTTTAAATATGCAATAATTACTTGGTTTCCAGCTAAACGTTTTTTTATCATCGCAACAGGTTTTGTATTATCTGATAATTGCCATTTACATTCTACGTCATCTCGTGTATCTAACAAATATTTTCCCATTTTTTCTAAACAATAAATTCTATATATTCCTTTTCCTTCTTCAGAATTAAAATAATATCTTGTTAAAATTTTAGATTTTACCAAACTTTCTAATTTATTGTTTAATTTATCTTGTGATTTCACATCATATCCTTTAATTTGTAGCATTTGCATTAATTGTCTTGAAGTAATAAATTCAAATTCATTTACTAAATAAACAATTGCAAAATGCAAATCTGTTATTTGACCAATATTTATCTTATGGACAACTTGATTCATAGAAACATATCCATCTTTTCCATCAAATACTTTTATTTCACCTTTTCTAATAGCAAAAGGTGATACTTGTGCTTTAATTTGGTTATCTTCAACCATGAAAATCCCTCCTTTAACCAATTGGTTATTGTTAATAATTTTACCACAAGAAAACCTTTATGTCTAGCATTTATAAATTATTTTTTATTTTTTTTGCAAGTTCTTTATCAATTTCTTTAGTATCACTAATTTCATCTATACTTGCTTCTTTTATTTTTTGAACGCTACCAAATTTTTTCAATAAAATATTTTTCTTTTTTTCTCCAATTCCTTTAATATTGTCCAATTCAGACTTGGTAATTTCCTTATCTCTCAATTTTCTATGATATGTAATTGCTGTATTATGTACGGTATTTTGAAATTCTGTTATCAAATTAAACAATCTCATAGAAATTTCTATTTCATTTTTATTTTCATCTATCAATGCTCTTGTTTGGTGCTTATCATTTTTTACCATTCCAAATATTTTTATTTTAGTATTATATGTATCAATTGCTCTTCTTACAGCTCTTATTTGAGTTATTCCACCATCTACAAAAATAGCATCTGGCAACTTTCCAAACCCACTACTATTTTCATCATCTATAGAATGTTTTAACCTTCTTTTAACAACCTCTTCCATGCACTTCGGGTCATCTTGTCCAATTACTGTTTTTATTTTAAATCTTCTTGACAAATTCTTTTTAATTATTCCGGTCTTCCATCACACACATAGCTGCAACCAAATATTCCCCAGAAATATTTGAAATATCATATGTTTCGATCTTTCGTGGCAATACTTCCATTTGCAATTTTTCTTTTAATTCCATTAAAACTGAAATTTGATTTTTTTCTCTATTTTCTAAAGTAACCTTACTATTTTTTTCTGCCATTTCCACAAAACGAAGCTTTGCTCCTTTTTTTGTGCTATGTATTTCAACCTTATGCGTTGCTTGTTTAGTAAGCCACTCTTCAATAATTTGCTTGTCTTCTAATTCTTCTCTAACCATTATTTTATTTGGAATATTTAAATTTTCCATATAATACTGTTTTATAAAACCTGATATTATTTCTTTATCTTCCATGTCCTCTAAATTATTAAAAAAATAGTGTTCTCTTCCTATCATTTTACTGCCACGTACAAAAAATATCTCAATACATACTTCTAATTCTGTTTTAGCCAGTCCTATAACATCAATATTATTTTCATTTACATTAGAAACTTTTTGTTTTTGTGAGGCTGTTTCAATTGCAATCATTCTATCTCTTAAATATGCTGCTTCTTCAAAATCAAGCTTTTCAGATGCTAATTTCATTTTTGTTTTTAATTCTTTTAAAACTTGGTTCGTTTTTCCCTCTAACAAACTAATAATTTCATCAATTTGTTTTTTATAATCTTCTTTGCTTATATTACCAACACAAGGTGCTAAACATCTTTTTATATGGAAATTCAAACAAGCTCTTGTATTTGATTTAAAATTTTTGCACTGTCTTATTTTATATTTTTGCTTTATAAAATCGACCATTTCTTTTGCTGCCCCTGGGTTTGCATATGGTCCAAAATATTTAGCCCCATCATTAATTCTACGTCTTGTTATACAAACATTTGGAAAATCTGATTTAACATCTACTTTTATATAAGGGTATGTTTTGTCATCTTTTAATAAAACATTATATTTTGGTCTATTTTTTTTTATCAAATTACATTCCAAAATTAAAGCTTCTGCTTCATTTTCCACAACAATATACTCAAAATGGTCTATTTGTGAAACCATTTTTAAAATTCTATCTGTTTTGTTTGTTTTTCTGAAATATGAAGTAACTCTATTTTTTAAATTAACAGCTTTTCCTACATAAATAATATTGTCATCTTTATCTTTCATTAAATAAACCCCTGGGTCTTTGGGCAATTTTTTTAATTCTTCTTTTATGTCAAACATTATTTACTCCTTCAAAGTTAATTCATCTTTGCAATATATGGCAAATTCCTGTATTTTTGGTCATAATCCATTCCAAAACCTATAACAAATTCATCTGGTATTGAAAATCCTATATAGTCTATATTTAACTCAACAATTCTTCTTGAAGGTTTGCTAAGTAATGTACAAACTTTTACACTTTTTGGATTATGTTTTTTTATGTATTCTCTTAAATACTCTAATGTTCTTCCTGTATCTACAATATCTTCTATTATTATTATATTTCTTCCTTCAATTTTATCAATTAAATCTTGTTTTAGCTTGATTTTTCCAGTACTTTCAGTTCCTTGATAACTTTCAACTTGTATAAATTCAAATTCCACACTATTTTTAATTTTTTTAGCAAGTTCAATCATAAAAACCGCCGCACCTTTTAAAACACCTACAAAAACTAAATCTTCATCTTTATAATCTCTCATAATTTCTTTAGCTAATTCTTCTATTCTTTTATCTAAATTTGATTCATTTATTAGTATGTCAAAATTTTCCATATATATCCCCTTTCTTTGGAAAAATTAAATTATTGTAGCTTTTATTATACCATTTTTTTTTTATTTTGAAAATAGTTTTTCAGTTTTTTCCAAAAATACATAAAAAAGAGTGAAATAAAAAAGTCAAAAAATTTTAAAAAAATACTTGCAACTTTTTTACTATTGATGTAATATACTATAGAGAATTAAAAGAAATATATTTTATAAGTTTTATAAAAACTTAAATTTACATCTTGAAAGGAGTTTATAATTATTTTAGCGCCTGGACATATTTAAATGTTGACGAGGACTAAGGTTATCGAAATTTTCGGCGGATGCCTTAGTGGTAGGCTTTTACCATAAGTTTAATAGAAAAAATAATGGTAACATTATAACAAAAGTTAAACTAAAGCTATGACTTTTAATTCCAAATATAAAATAAAGGAGATTTTATTATGTGTGGAATTGTTGGATATATAGGAAAACAAAAAGCAAGTCCTATTCTTTTAGCTGGTCTTGCGAAATTAGAATATAGAGGTTATGACTCAGCAGGAGTTGCTATAATTGAGAATAACCAAATCAGAGTTGTTAAAGATAAAGGACGTGTAGAAAATTTAGCCTCTTTAGTAAACAAAGAAAATTTAGAAGGTTCAATTGGTATCGCTCATACAAGATGGGCAACACATGGAATTCCTTCAAAAATAAATTCACATCCTCATATGGATAATTCAAATAGTTTTGCTGTAGTTCATAATGGTATTATCGAAAACTATATTGAATTAAAAAAATTTTTAGAAGATAATGGATATCACTTTGTCTCAGATACAGATACAGAAATTATCCCTAATTTAATTAGTTATTTTTATAAAAAAGATACAAAAAATGATGATGAAAAATTATTAAGAGCAATTAAAAAAGCTTGCGAAAAATTAATAGGTAGTTTTGCTTTAGAAATACTTTGTAAATATGAACCAGACAAAATTATAGTAGTTAGAAAAGATAGCCCACTTGTTATTGGTACTGGAAATGGAGAAAATTATATTGCATCTGATATTCCTGCAATATTAAGTTATACAAGAAACTTTTATTTATTAGAAAATTTTGAATATGCAGTTTTAACTAAAGACACTGTAAAATTTTATGATAAAAACTTATCTTCATTTAACAAAAAAACAACTTTAATTACTTGGAATGCTGTTTCTGCTGATAAAAATAATTATGAAGATTATATGTTAAAAGAAATATATGAACAGCCAACTGCTATTAGAGAAACATTATCTTCATATTTAGTTGATAATACATTTAATTTTAAAGAACTTAACATTACAAAAAAGCAATTACAAAATATTAACCAAATATATATTGTAGCTTGTGGTACAGCTATGCATGCAGGTTTAGCCACAAAAAATACAATTGAAAAACTTTGCAAAATTCATACTGAAGTAGATATTGCATCAGAATTTAGATATAGAGACCCATTAATAGATGAGCATACTTTATGTATATTTATTAGTCAATCTGGCGAAACAGCTGATACTTTAGCTGCCCTTGAACTTTCAAACGAAAAAGGTGCTATGACTATTGCAGTAACAAATGTTATTGGAAGTTCATTAACTAGAAAAGCTAAATACTCTATTTATACACATGCAGGTCCTGAAATTGCTGTTGCATCTACAAAAGCATACACTTCTCAAATTGTATTAGTTACTTTACTTACAATTTATTTTGCGGAAATTTTAGGTACAGCATCTAGCGAAGAATTAAATAATTTAAAATCTGAACTTATGACTATACCTGCTAAATTAGAGCTTACACTAAAAACGGATAAACAAATTCATGAAATTGCCAAAACAATGTATAAAGAAAAAGATGTATTTTATTTAGGAAGAGGAGTTGATTACTGTACGGCTCAAGAGGCTTCTCTAAAACTAAAAGAAATATCATATATTCATTCAGAAAGCTATGCCGCAGGGGAATTAAAACACGGAACTATCGCTTTAATAGAAAAAGGTGTTAATGTAATTGGAGTTCTTACTCAAACTGATTTATTAAAAAAGACTGTAAGCAATATAGAAGAACTTATTACACGTGGTGCAATAACACATGTTGTTGTATCTAAAGATAATATAGACAAAATAGATAAAAAATTATTTACAAATATTATACTAGTTCCAGAAACTAATATTTATCTTTCTCCAATACTTGCTATTGTTCCTTTACAATTTTTAGCATATTATATATCTAAAGAAAAAGGTTTAGATGTTGATAAACCTAGAAACCTAGCAAAATCTGTAACTGTTGAATAAGGATGGTCTTAAACCATCCTTAAATTTTGTTTGTATTTATTTACTTTAAATACTTCTTGCAATTAAAGCTTTTATTTTTATTCCTTCATCTGAAAACATCTTCTCATGTTCTGTTTCAATGTTTTCCCAAAAATCAGGTTCTGAATGTAAATCAAAAGTTTTTTGAATAATTTCAAATCCACATTTTTCAAAATATTTTATACTTTCTAAAAACAAATTATCATCATCTGTTTTAAAATAAATTTCACTATTGGGTTTTAAAAATTCTTTATATTTTTCTAGTTGTCTTATATGTGTAAGTCTTTTTTTGTGATGTTTTCCTCTTGGCCATGGATTACAAAAATTAATATAAATTCTTTCTATTTCATCTTGTTTAGAAAAAATCAGATTTATTCTTTCAATATCAAATCTAGTTAAAAAAATGTTATTAATTTCTTGTTGTTTATCTTTGTAAACTTGCTCAACATTTCTTTTAGCAAGCCCTAGCATACTATCAACTAAATCTATTGCAATATAGTTTATTTTTTTATTAGAACTTGCTAGATTTGCTATAAAATACCCTTTTCCACATCCTAATTCTAAATGAAGAGGCAATGTAGGACTTTTAAAAAGTTCTTTCCATTTGCCTCTTTTTTCTTCAGGATTATCTACATAAAAGGGACTTGCTTCAAGTTCTGGCCTTGCCCATTTTTTGTATCTAATTCTCATTTTATTCAATCCTTTATTATTATTCTGCTTTTTTTTCTGAAGCTTCTTTAACTTCTGCTGTTTCTTTTTCAGAAGTTTCTTCAGCCTTTACTGGCTCTTCTTTAACAGCTTCTTCAACTGGAGTTTCTTTAACTTCTACTGTTTCTTTTTCAGAAGTTTCTTCAGCTTTTGCTGGTTCTTCTTTAACAACTCCAGTAACTGTTTCTTCTGTCTTAGCAGCTTCTTCAACTGGAGCTTCTTCACCTTTTATTATTATTTCTTTGTCTTCAATTCTAGCTCCTATAAGCTCTTTAGTTTTAGCAGATTTTCCAACTCTATCTCTTAAATAGAATAATTTAGCTCTTCTTGCTTTACCTACTCTTACTAATTCAACTTTTTCAACTAATGGAGAGTGAATTAAAAATGTTTTTTCAACACCAACACCGTAAGAAATTTTTCTTACTGTAAATGTTTTATTAACTCCTGCCCCTTGAACTTTTATTATAATACCTTCAAATATTTGGATTCTTTCTTTATTTCCTTCTTTTATTCTAACATGAACTTTAACTGTATTTCCAACTTTTAAATCTGGAATTTTTGCTTTTAATTGTTCATGTTCAATAGCTTTTATTATATCCATTTTAAAATTTCCTCCTTTAAATTTTCTATTGTCGCTAACTAAAAATGTTAGTCAATAGCTTTTATGAGCGGTACGTTTTTCGTACTTCATTTTTTTAATTTAATAAATCTGGTCTTTTAATAGCTGTAATTTTTAAAGCTTGCTCTCTTCTCCATTTTTCAATATTTTGATGGTTTCCGAGAAATTAATACTTCTGGCACTTTTACTCCCTCAAACACCTCTGGTCTAGTATATTGCGGATATTCTAATAATCCGGTTGCTAAATGATTCTTCTTCTATTGAATTTTTAGATATTACATTTTCTTTATATCTTGAAACAGTATCAATTAATACCATTGCGGGAATTTCTCCTCCTGTTAATACATAATCTCCAATAGAAATTTCTTCATCTACAATTTTATCTACAACCCTTTGGTCTATGCCTTCATAATGACCGCAAAGTATTATTAAGTGGTTTTCTTTAGATAATTCTTTTACTTTATTTTGGTTTAATTTTTTTCCTTGTGGAGACATAAATATAACTTTGGCTTTATTGTTTTGTATAGATTTATATGCATCATACACAACATCTGCTTTCATTACCATTCCTGCTCCTCCACCATATGGAGTATCATCCACTTTTTTATGCTTATTTTTAGAAAAATCTCTGATATTTATTAAATTAATATCAATTAAATTTCTTTTTTTGGCTCTTCCTATTATGCTGTAATTAAATACTTCAAACATTTCTGGAAAAAGTGTTAAAATATCAAATTTCATTTAATTCCTCCAATTTTAAATTAAGCCTTCTATTATATGAACTATTATTTTAGAATTATCTAAATCTATCTTTTTAATTACTTCATCTATATATGGTAATAAATAAGATTTACCTAATTTATCTTTAACAACATATATGTCTTTACTGCCTGTGTTATAAATATCCTCTAAAATGCCAAGCTCTTCGCCTGTATCTAAAAAAACTTTTAAACCAATCAAATCAGCTATAAAAAACTCTCCTTCTTCTAATGGTATAGCGTCACTTCTATCTATTTCTAAATAATTATTTCTTAATTTTTCAGCTTCTTCTACTGTTTCTACACCTTTAAATTTTAGAAGAACCATATTTTTTTGATATTTTACTTCTTCTATTTCAAGCTTTTTTTCTTCTTTTTTTGATTTTGCATAAACATATTTTAAATTGTTAAATCTTGTCACATCATTTACATATGGATAAACTTTAACAAATCCCTTTATACCAAATGTATTTACTATTTGACCTACTTCTAATTTTTTTTTCATATTAATCCTTTTCAATTTTAACCAATAAATTCAACTGATGCTTTTTTATGCTCTTTAGCTGCAACTGCTTTCATTACTGTTCTTATAGATTTTGCAATTCTACCTTGTTTTCCTATAATTTTTCCCATGTCTCCTTCTGCAACTTTAACTTCAAATACTACAGATTTTTCCCCTTCAATTTGAGTTACTTGAGCTGCTTCTTTGTTTTCTACTAAATTTGATATTATTGTTTCTAATATTTCTTTCATTTTTTCTTTCATTCCTCTCTGTTATTATTACTTTGATACTTTTTCTATTAGTTTTCTTACTGTTTCTGTAGGTTTTGCACCATTTTTTATCCATTTTTCAACTTTTTCATTATTTAATACTATTGCAGCTGGTTCTTTCATTGGATCATATGTACCAATTTGTTCTATAATTTTTCCGTCTCTAGGACTTCTTGAATCAGCAACTACAATGTGATAAAAAGGCGCTTTTTTCTTACCTTGTCTTTGTAATCTTATTTTTACCATTTTGTTTTCACCTCCTGCTTTTTTTGATGCATATGATGTTCTTCTTAATGACTTACCCGCATCTTATATTTTAAAATTTAATAACTATTTTACATTAGGTCTTTAAACTCATCCATTTGGTCAAGTTTTAGACCTTTCATCATTCTCTTCATTCCACCTTTTGTTTTTAATTGTTTCATCATTTTTTGTGTTACTTCAAAGGTTTCCATGAATTTATTTATGTCATGAACTTCAGTTCCACTTCCTTTTGCAATACGTTTTCTTCTACTTGCATTAAGTAAACCTGGGTTCTTTCTTTCTTTGGCTGTCATTGATGTTATTATTGCTTCTATTTTTACAAACTCTTTATCATCAACATCTATATCTTTTAATTTATTTGCACCTGGCAACATTTTTAAAATAGACTTCATTGAACCCATTTTCTTTATTTGTCTTAATTGTGCTAAATAATCATCTAAATCAAATTTATTTTTTTGTAATTGCTTCTCTAGTTTTTCTGCTTCTTCTAGGTCAATGGCTTGTTCTGCTTTTTCTACAATTGATAATACATCACCCATTCCTAAAATTCTTGATGCCATTCTGTCTGGGTGAAACTCTTCTATTTCATTTAATTTTTCTCCAACACCAATAAACTTAATTGGCTTTCCTGTAACTTTTTTTACAGAAAGTGCTGCACCACCACGTGTATCTCCATCTAATTTAGTAAGTATAACACCATCTATTCCTACTTTTTCATTAAAACTTTGAGCAACATTTACAGCTTCTTGACCTGTCATCGCATCTACAACTAATAAAATTTCATGTGGTCTTACTGCTTTTTTTATTTGTTTTAATTCATCCATTAATATTTCATCAATTTGCAAACGACCGTGCTGTATCTATTATTACAACATCATTTAATTTAGAAATAGCCGCATTCATTGCTCTTCTTGCAATTCCTATTGCGTCTTTATTATTTTCTTCTGCATATACCGGAATATTAAGGCTAGCTCCTACAACTTGAAGTTGCTTTATAGCTGCTGGTCTATATATATCACATGCCACCATCATCGGTTTTTTGCCATTTTTTCTTAAATAATTGGCAAGTTTTCCCGCAAAAGTAGTTTTTCCTGCTCCTTGCAAACCTACAAGCATTATTATAGTTGGTGGGTTTGAAGAAATATTTATTTTGCTATCTGTCCCACCAAGTAATTCTGTAAGTTCATCTCTAACTATTTTTACAACTTGTTCTCCTGGTTTTAATGATTTTAATACATCTTGACCAAGAGCTTTTTCCTGTACTGACGCTATAAATTCTTTTACAATTTTATAATTAACATCTGCCTCTAACAATGCAAGTTTTACTTCTCTTAACATATCTTTCATATTACTTTCAGTAATCCTTGCTTCGCCTTTTATTTTCCTAGTAATTTCTTGAAGTCTTGAAGATAGTCCTTCAAAAGCCATCTTTACCACTTTCCTTTCGCTTTAGCATGTATCAAATATCTAATTCATTACCTATCTTTTTTATTAGTTTCTTTTGGTCTTCTGTTGCTCCATTTTCTAATTTTTTTAGTAATTCTTTTATATTTTCTTCTTTTTGCATAAAGCCTAATTTTTCTTCATATTCTAAAAGTTTGCTTTTTGATTTTATAAGTATAGCACTTACAGCTTGTCTTGTAACATTTTCATTATTTCCTATTTCAGCTAAAGTTAAATCTTCATTAAAATATATATCTGTATATTTTTTTTGAATATCTGTTAATAAATCTCCATATAATCCAAGTAAAATACTTATTTTTATTTTTTCTTCTATTTTTTCTCCGATTCTTGCTTTTTCCCATTATCAAAATCATTCCTTTCTAACTCATATAAATTAGACAATTATTACATATTTTTCTGTAATACAGATATAGTTTACACTGTTTTTTTTCATTTGTCAAGAGTTTTTTCTCTTTTTCTTAATATTCGTTTGATTAAATATAATATTGTGCCTCAAATTTGATACTATTAATCAACTTTGAGGCACATTTATTTAAACTTTATTCAGATAAATCAATCTTAAAATCATAAGCATTTGTAATATCTGATGTTGTTCCTGTATTTATATTGCTTTTATTTCCAGCTTTAATTTTTGGAATGTTAACTTGTAACTCTTCAATCCTATTTCCATCTTTATCAACAAATGTAATTGTTCCTACTCCACCTTCAAAATCTGTATCCTTATCATTAATTACAGTTGCTGTAAAATTACTTATACCATCTTGAGCCTTTAATTCAATATTGGTCAATTTTAGTCCATTTAGTTCTCTTTCTTTTAATAAATTACTTGATGTATTAACTTTAGAACCTTCAATAATTTTAGCATTTTCCATATTATTTGCATCAAATTGACCTGCATATTGCTCATCACCTGATATTAAACTTGAATTATCTTTTTCAGTCTGATTTTGTGTTTCATTACCTTTATTTGAAATCAATTTTTTACCTACAAATATTCCAATAATAATTAATACTATTATCAAAAATACTATTGGTATTTTTACTTTAAATTTACTTTTTTCTTTCATTATTTTGTCCTTTCTTTAATTATTGTTTTTTCGCTCCTTTAGCTCCTTTTGATGTTCCTTCATTATAATACCAATACCCATCTCCTGCTGCCTTACTTGAGTTCCAACTTATTATTTGTGAATTATAGCTTGAGTTAGCTGTTGCAGAAAATGTAAATTTTCCTCCTTCTGTTATTGCAACAGTTGGATATCTTTTACTATGAGCATCAGAATTTGTATTATCATATGACCTTATTCTTACATTATAAGTTGAAGCTTGAACTTTAAGTATTGCTGTATTTCTTACTCTTATTGCAGAACCCCCAAATTTTCCTTTAATATACGTATTTTCTACAACTCCACCATTTATTGTACCTTTTCCACCATCAGCTCTAAAATATATAGTAGCTATAGGAACAATATTACTTAAAGCTGTACTAGTGCTTGATGTTTTATATATAAAATAGTTTTCTCCTGAAATAGTTCCTTTTTTCATATTGAATGTAGCTGTTGCTATTGTTATTGTTGCTCCTCTATATCCCCATGGGTTAAGAGTACCTTTTAAAGTTTTATTAGTATTATAAACTTTACCCGTATTAGTAATTGTTCCTCCGTTTATTGTAACAACAGCTGAATTACTTATTACAATGCTTCCAAGTGGCTTATGTGCATTATCTTGAATATAATAAGACGCTCCACTTGTAATTGTTCCTCCTGTCATAGTAAATGTACCATATACTCTAGCTGCTGTACCTTGACCAGAATCTTTTGTAGCAATTCCGTCACTTCCTACAGTTAAATTAGAAGGTAATCCTATGTTTTCTACCGTTCCTCCCGTCATATTAACTGTTGCTCCTGTTCCTACTTCAAGTGCAACTCTAAGTTCCAAATTTGAATATTGATTATTAGGATAATATCCATTATTAGTAATTAGCCCTCCTGAAAAGGTTAGTTTAGAATTAGTTCCCTTTACCAAAACCGCTCTACCTTTACTATAGTTTTTTATGGTTCCATTGGATATTTTTGCTTCTCCCGTTACATATATTGCATTATAATCAATGCTTTTACTTTCAATTGTTCCTCCTGATACATTAAGTGTTCCTGCATCTCCTATTGTATTTTTTGTACTTGCTAAATTAGTAATTGTACCACCCTTTATATTAACAGTTGCCCCTGTTTTTATATCAATAGTTTCTTGTATGCCCGAATTTGCAGAAGATCCATTTCCTTTATTAGCAAAAACTCCATTATTAATATTTACTGTCGTACCAGTTCTTACCAAAAGTGCATGTGATGTTATTTCATCTGCATATACTTTAGCATAATTTATTGTAAGTGTACCAGATTCTTCGTTTACAAGACAATTATATGATTCTCCATATGAAAACACTGTAATTCCAGTTGTTGCACCTTCTTCGCCTATTGTAAGATTGCCTCTATTGGCAATAACATTTGTACCTGTTTTATTAATTGTACCTGTCCCTATTATTTTTAATGTTCCATAACTTCCTATTCTTCCTGTTAATGTATAAGATTGTATATTAAATATAATATTTTGGTTAGCTTTAACTTCATTTGCATCTCCGGTATATATCTTCTGTTCTATCAACTAATAACGTTACCGTTTTTTGTACATTATCTGTTGGTACTGCTCGAATGGCTGAAGCAATGGCATTATAGTATATTCCTGTATCTTCTATTTTTGCAATGGCCTTTTCCACTGTTACTGTACATGTTTTAGTAATTATTGTTCCATCATAGTCCATAAATCGAGCTGTAATTGTTGTTGAACCTTCAGATATTGCTGTTATTACTCCTGTATAAACATTTACTGTTGCTATATTTGCATTTGAGCTGAAAAATCTAATTGATTGTGGTATACCAGAATATGTTAAGTTTTGAGTAACTGTACTTGTTGGATTGGTAAATATCACAGTTGTAGTATTGCCACTTGTGGATGTTGTTTTTGTAGTTCTGTTATTTTCTACTATTGTTAAATCATCATAAGTTATATTGCTAACTTTTGGTACTATTCCACTTACTGTGACTGTTTTTACAGTTGATACATTCCCTGCTCCATCTATTACCCATATATAATAATTTCCGTTTTCTTGCACTTCTTTTGTTATAGTATTTGCCGTGCTTCTAGTCCAACTTACTGATGTTGCTGTTGGTTCTGTAGGTTGTGTATTTGATGGGCCTGTTATGTAATATCCATATATTCCACCCACTCCTGTATCGGTTATATTACTTACACTTATTTTTCCTGTATTTCCTGTTTCTGTTGAACCTGTAGCATTTCCTATTGTTGGTATTATTTTGTCTATATTGCTTATTTTTAATGTTGCTTGTGTTGTGTTTGCTCCACTTGCGTCTTTTCCTGAAGCTGTTACTGTTTGATTATTTGTTTTTATTGTTATACTTGTTGGGCTATTTGATGTATAGTCTGTTCCATTTGTTCCTGTTGATGTTAGTTGTCTATCTACTGCTATGTTTTCTGGCCATGTGGCTGTTACCGTTACATCTTTATTTACGTAGTTAGTTGTTTTATTTCCTTCTGTTGTTTTTATTGTTGTTGTTGTTATATCTGGTTTTAAAGCTATTGTTTGCTTTCCTAGTACATTAAAGTTATTACTTACATATGTTACTTTATTTCCATATGTATCTGATACTTCTACTCCTAAGTAATTATTTCCTTCTGTTGTTTTACTTGTACTTACTTCTCCTCCTGTTACCTGACTAAATTCACTTAAACTAGATGGTAACATTTGTGATGTATTCCAGCCATATCTTGCTTTACTTGCTCCTTCAATTGTTACTGTTGTTTTTATTGAAGCTGTTCCTGTTTCTGGTATTACATAAGTTCCTCCATTTGGGGTAAACTTTAAGTCTACTACTGTTAATGTACATGTTCCGGTTCCGAGTTGTCCCATCATGATTTGTTACTTTACATGTTATTGTTGTTGTTCCTGCTCCTTTTCCTGTTACTGTTGCTTTGTTTCCTGTATTTGTTACTGTTCCTACTCCTGTATTAGTGCTTTCAAATTCTATTGTTTTATATGATGTACTTCCTGTTAACTCTGCTGTTATTTCTGCTGTATCTCCTTTTTTAACTATAGTATTTGCTAATTTTATTTCTGTTATTTTTGCTTTTTCTACTTTATATTCTCCAGAACTAAACTTTTTGCTATCATCTCCATTTACCCTAATATGTAACCTATGACTAGTATCTTGGCTCCAGTCTTTTGAGTTACTTACTGTATTACCTGTTAATTCTTTCCAATCTTCCTCATCCCAGCAGTATTCTTTTTTCTGTACTTCATAAGAAGATTCTATGTCTACATTAACATTAAAGCTTCCTTTTGCAATTACTGTATTATTATCATCTATATACAAAGTTTTTTCATTTGGAGAAAAATATACATTTATATTTTCATCTTCTTCTCTCGCATATACATATAGTACATCTTCATTGCTTGTCTTCCACTTTGTAGCATTTATTGCTTCTCCTGTAATATAATTTACTATATATTCATCATCTGTCCCAGATATCCCCATTGCAGCTAATGTTTCTTTATTTAATAAATAATACTGATAACCTTTTAAAGATACATTAATGCCTGCTATATTTATTTTACTTATTACCTCATTTTTAGATATGGGATCTCCTTTTAAATACTTCTCATCGCCAGTCTGCTTATATTTTATATACTGTTCCATTACAATTTCTTGAATCTGACGTAACTCCGATAATTCAACATTACTTCTAGCTGTTGTAATTTGATTTTTTCCTCCAGTTAAATTTCCTATTGTTATTCCTGCTAAAATTAATAAAACAACAATAGTTACTACTAATGCCACTAAAGTTATTCCTTTTTCTTGTTTCTTTTTATCTATATTATTGAATTTAAACATAAAGTTTTCCTCCTCTTTAACTACACCTATTATAACATTTACATTAACTCTATGCAAGAAATTTTGTATTACATTTTTATTACATTATAACAAAAAAACATAATTAAAATTATTTAACTTTTTAGTACTATTGCATGCCACACTTTTATTTACCCGCGAAAAATCATATAGCAATTTTTCTATGGAATGTATTTATATTATAGGAATTTCTGAAAAAATTTTTTTAAAAATAAAATTTTTATTTTATGCTACGAAACTAAAAATTTTCTTATTATTTTCTATTATATAAACATAATAGAAGGATTAGTCTAATTAATCCTTCTATCAACTCAAATAACTATTTTACATACTTATTAAAATTCACTTAATTTTCTTTTTTATTTTCTTCTACAAGTTCTGTTTCTTCTGTTTTTTCATCTTTTTCATCTTTATCTTCTTTTTTAGGTTCTTCTTCTTCTTTTTTATCTTTTTCTTCTGTTGGATTTTCAATCGGTTTAGATTGTTCTTCCTCTTTTTTAGGTTCTTCATTTTTTATTTCAGGCTTTTTTTCTTCAGTTACTTGAGTAGGAGCTGAAACCGGTTCTACATAATTTTTCCAAGGGTTCCTTGGGTCTGGGTCTGTTGGATCCCAACCTCTACATTGAACATTAGAAGATATTTTTTGAGCAGTAGGCTTTCCTAATGGTCCTGGATTAGAAGAAGAATAAAACTCAACATATGTTCCAGATGGACAATTATTATAAATCCATAAAGCTCCTTCAACTGTTAGTCTTATACATCCTGCAGATGCCTTTGTACCTAACTTATCATATGCTACATATTTAAGAGAATCTGCAGATTTAGAAGCATATGGTACAGAATGAAATAAGATATGCCCTGTTATTCTTGTACAATATTGCCCTTGCACACCACCATTTAAAGTATGCCATCTATATTTTTGACTCATTTTATATACTCCAGATGTTGGTGTTGCCTTTCCTGTTGAACAAATTAGAGCCTTTACTGGTACTGTGTAATTTCCAGAACTATCTTTTGTATATACAGTAACACAATTAGCTGTATAATTTATTTTTATATAATATTTAGAAGCATTATTTTTTTTATCTTTTTCTTCTATTTTTACTTTTGTATCTTCTTCATTCGGCTCATCCCAACTAGTGTCATCTTGAGCTTCTATGGTATCTTCTCTCTCTTGTGTATTTGTTATTTCTTGAGAATCTGTTTCTTCTTTTGAACTATCCACTGTAGCTACTGCAACCTCTTCTGTTTCAAGTTTTTGTATTTTTTTATAATTTATGACTGTCATTACAAATGCTATTAAAGCAATAATTATTAATATTAGTAAAAATATTTGTATTTTCTTGTATTTTTTCATTTTTAACTCCATCCCTTTCTATTTTTAACTTAATCTATTTTGTTTCTTCTACATATTATTTTAGCATTTTAAAATTTTCTAGTCAATAATTTTAATAAAAAGAAGCCAAATTGGCTTCTTTTTTACATCACACCTCCATTACTATCACGCCGACCGAACGGTCGGAAGTATTTTTTTCCACTTCATCGTTAGGGAGCCTAACGAGGCTTCCTAACGGGCATTCATACGATAGGTCCCAATAATCCCCTCCGTAATAGAAGGGACTACCATCTTCTAGGGAACTCACGATTTTACATGTGTTCCCGAAGTCATGGAACCGCCCTATTTTTCTGCTACCGGTCGGTTCCAACGCGTGGGGACTTCCGGGGCTATCCCAGAAGTTTCCAAGCTGTGCGCTTTTTATGCACACAGCTTTCCAGGCTTCACTCACAGTGAATCCTGCTTGTTCAATGAGATATCTTATCAGAATCCCATTGAAAAGATCTTCATCGAACACTGTTGCTAGTCTCGATTTTTTTTCGAGACACACTTGCTTGGCTCTTTCGGCCCACCATCTGGCGGGCTTGCCTACTGCTGGTTTTTCTCCCTTCACGAAAACAATTTTTTCCTCTTCATTGAGAGAGGGAGAGACCGCATTTCTTCGGAAATTCCTAGTGCGATATCTAACCGCACTTTCACACGCTCTCCAAATGCGTTCCTCATTCCTGCTTCTGGGGACATGTTCCCGAAGGAACCTGTCTCCCATAGTGAGGCTCTCAACCTCAACTACAGGAAAGTCCCGTTCCAAGGTTATAAAATCCACTTTTTCCTCCTTTGGGTGTATTTGGGGTGTATTTTATATTTGCTTTGGCTCTCTGGCCATTTTGCAGTATTATACCACTATTATCTTTTATTCGTCAAGAAAAAATTAATACATTCCTTCCATTCCTGCTCCCATTCCACTGTCTCCATGTCCACAACCACAACCTTTTTGCTCTGGACTATCTGTAACTAAACTTTCTGTTGTTAATATCATAGAAGCAATAGATGCTGCATTTTGAAGTGCACTTCTTGTTACCTTTGTTGGGTCAACAATTCCTGCCTTTTTCATATCTACATATTGCTCATTTTGAGCATCAAAACCGAAACCTAAATCTATTTTCTTAACATTTTCTAATATTACAGCTGGCTCCAAACCTGCATTTGTTGCTATTTGTTTTAATGGTTCTTCTAATGCTTTTAGAACAATATTTGCTCCTAACTTTTCGCCTTCTGGTAAATCTTTTGCAATTTTTTCAACATTTGGTATTACATTAATTAATGCTGTACCTCCTCCTGCAACAATTCCTTCTTCAACAGCTGCTTTTGTTGCAGCAAGTGCGTCTTCTATACGAAGCTTCTTATCTTTCATTTCAACTTCTGTTGCAGCTCCAACACCTATTACGGCAACACCACCTGCAATTTTAGCTAATCTTTCTTGTAAATTTTCTTTATCATAATTGCTTTTTGTTTCTTCAATTTGTTTTCTTATTTGAGAAACTCTTTCTGAAATTTTATCTTTTTGACCTGCACCATCTACTATTATAGTATTTTCTTTTTGAACCTTTACTTGTTTTGCTCTTCCTAATTGTTCTATAGTTGTGTCTTTAAGTTCTAATCCTAGATCTGATGTTATAACTTCTCCTCCTGTTAATATTGCAATATCTTGAAGCATTTCTTTTCTTTTATCTCCAAAACCTGGTGCTTTAACAGCAACAACATTTAATACACCTCTTAATTTATTTAAAATAAGTGTTGATAAAGCTTCTTGTTCAACATCATCACATATAATTACTAATTTTCCTGATGATTGCATTAAATTTTCTAATAATGGTAATATTTCTTGAATATTACTTATTTTTTTATCTGTTATTAGTATATATGGATTATCTAAAACTGCTTCCATTTTTTCTGTATCTGTTACCATATATGGAGAAACATAACCTTTGTCGAATTGCATTCCTTCAACTACATTTAATTCTGTATTTGAAGTTTTAGATTCTTCTATTGTTATAACTCCATCTTTAGATACTTTTTCCATAGCTTCTGAAATTAAATTTCCTATTTCTTGGCTATTTGCAGATATACTTGCAACACGGGCAATGTCATCTTTTCCATTAACGCCTGAACTTATTTCTTTTAAACCTTTAACCGCTGCATCTACTGCTTTATCTATTCCTCTTTTTACTGCCATTGGGTCTGCACCTGCTGCAACATTTTTAACTCCTTCTTTTATCATACTTTGTGCTAAAACTGTTGCTGTTGTAGTTCCATCTCCTGCAACATCATTTGTTTTTGTTGAAACTTCTTTAACAAGTCTTGCTCCCATATTTTCAAACTTATCTTCAAGTTCAATTTCTTTTGCTATTGTTACCCCATCATTTGTAATTAATGGTGCTCCAAAACTCTTATCTAATACTACATTTCTACCTTTTGGTCCTAAAGTTACTTTTACAGTATCTGCTAATTTATTAACACCCTCTAATAAAGACTTTCTTGCGTCTTCTCCAAATTTTATTACCTTTGCCATTTTAAATTACTTCCTTTCTATTTTTATTTAACAATTGCAAGAATATCATCTTGCTTAACAATAATGTAATCTATTCCCTCATATTTTACTTCTGTACCTGCATATTTGCTTACTATTACATTATCTCCTTTTTTTACATCCATTTCTTGTACTTTGCCATTTATTTTTTCTCCTGGTCCAACTTCTATTACTTCTGCTATTTGTGGCTTTTCTTTGCTTGCCGTAGCTAAAATAATTCCACTTTTAGTTGTTTCTTCCGCTTCTTTCATTTTAATTAATACTCTGTCTGATAATGGTTTTATCATTTTTAATCACATTCCTTTCTGCTTTTAGCACTCTTTGTGCTTAACTGCTAATAATATATACCTTTATTTAGCAATTGTCAATACTTATTGCTAATTTTTTTTATTTTTTATTACTTGTGAATAATTTAATATTATGTAATTAGTATAATCCAAAAGAATTTTGAATTAAAAATATATATTTTTTTAATGCTCTTACATCTACCTCCTTTGTTTACTCGAAAAAAAAGCAGCACAGCGTTATGTATACTGTACTACTTTTTATAAAAATTCAAAAATTTTCGTGCTAATTTTTACAAATTCAAAGTTTTAATCATTATTTTGATTATTAATAACCTTTGTAATTGCAAGCCCATCTCCTACCTCTAAAATTTCGGTTTCAAAAAAATCACTATTACAAACTTCTGCTAAATATTCTCTTAAATTTCTTACTGCTGTTCTTTGCTTGTGTTTATTATAATCACTCATTACATAACCTTTATACAAAATATTATCTGCAAAAATTGTGCCATTTTTATTAATCATTCTTAAGGCCTCTTTTAGGAAAAACGGATATTTTCCTTTTGCTGCATCTATAAAAATCATATCATATTTTTCATTTAATTTTGGAAGTATTTCTACTGCATCTCCTTCAAAAATATTAATTTTATTTTCCAACATCATATCTTTAATATTTTGCCTTGCCTCAACAACTCTTTTACTATCTCTTTCTATAGTATCAATTCTTCCACCATCTTTTAAAAATTCTGTAAAGCAAATTGCAGAATAACCAACAGCCGTACCTATTTCTAAAATTTTTTCTGGTTTATTAATTTTCATTCTTTTAGATATTTCTAAAAGAGTATCATCCATTATAATTGGAATATGGTCTTCTAAAGCTTTTCTCTTTATTTTTTCAAATTTTTCTTTATTTTGCATTATCTTCCCTCATCTTTTTTTCGTATTGATTTTTGCTTGACATTAATTTTATCTAAAATTTGAGCTGTTAATCTTCCCACTTGTTCTCCATTAGGCATAGTAATTATTACTTTTTCCATTTCTTCAACAACTTCTGGATATTTTTCTTTTAATATTTCTATTATTTCTTTAGGATTATATATTTCATCATTTATCATTTTTTCAATTTCTTTTTTTAACTTATTTTGTTGATTGCAAAAACTTCTTTTTGCTTCATTTACTTTTAATCTTTCCATAAAATTTCTTTCACTAGCAGCTTTATTCACACTTACTCCTTCAATTCTTGCATTTTTAGTATATTTAGTATATATATATTCTCTTGCCATTTTTACCCCTCACTTTATTTATTATTTCTAGCAGCTCTTTCTCTTTCTTTATTATTTAAAATCTTTTTTCTTAATCTAATTGATTTTGGTGTAACTTCCACAAGCTCATCATCTTGTATAAATTCTATTGCTTTTTCTAAACTCATTTGAATTGGTGGAACAAGTCTTAATGCGTCATCAGCACCTGAAGAACGGGTATTAGTTAAATGTTTTTCTTTACACACATTAACTGCTAAATCTTCCCCTCTTGAGTTAAGACCAACTATCATTCCCTCATAAACATCTACACCTGGACCTATAAATAAATCTCCTTTTTCTTGAGCATTATATAAACCATATGTTATAGACTTACCATTTTCGAATGCTACAATTGTTCCTCTAACTCTGCTAACTACTTCTCCTTTAAAAGGTTCATACCCTTTAAACATTGTAGCCATTGTTCCTTCTCCTTTTGTATCTGTTAAAAATTCAGTTCTATAACCTATCAATCCTCTTGCTGGAATATTAAATTCAATTTTTGTGTGACCAGTTCCAAGAGGCTCCATATTTGTCATTTCTCCTTTTCTTCTTCCAAGTTTTTCTATAACTGTTCCAACAGAATCATCTGGTACATTTACAACTAAAGTTTCGATTGGCTCACATTTTACACCATTTATTTCTTTTATTATAACTTTTGGTCTAGAAACTAAAAGCTCAAAACCTTCTCTTCTCATTGTTTCTATTAAAATAGATAAATGAAGTTCCCCTCTTCCTGATACTTCAAAAGAATCTGGAGTTTCCCCTTCTTTAACTCTTAAAGAAACATTTCTTTCTAATTCTTTAAATAATCTATCTCTAATATGTCTTGATGTTACAAAATTCCCTTCTCTTCCGGCAAAAGGTCCATTATTTACGCTAAAAGTCATTGTAACTGTAGGTTCATCTATATTTACAAAATCAATTTTCTCAACATTTTCAGGATCACACACAGTTTCTCCTATGCTTATGTCAGATATTCCAGAAAATTCTATAATATCTCCTGCTCTAACTTCTTGAACTTCAACCTTTTTAAGACCTATGTGGGTATATAATTTTGCAATTTTTCCTTGATATATTGTATCATCTGCTTTACATATTGAAACTGTCATTCCACTTTTAAATATTCCACGTTCTACTCTTCCAACACCAATTCTGCCAACATAGTCATCATAGTCTATATTTGATACAAGCATTTGTGCTGTTCCTTCAACATCACATTCTGGTGCTTTAATTTCTTTTATTATTGTTTCAAACAATGGAGTCATGTCACTATCAGTATCTTCCATGTTTAATTTTGATGTTCCATTTTTAGCTGATGTATATACAACTGGAAATTCTAATTGTTCGTCTGTTGCATCTAATTCTATAAATAGCTCTATTACCTCATCTACAACCTTTTCTGGGTTTGCACCTGGTCTATCTATTTTATTAATTACAACTATTGGTTTTAAATTTAATGCTAATGCTTTTTTCAAAACTTCTCTTGTTTGTGGCATTGCCCCTTCGAAAGCATCTACTAACAATAAAACTCCATCAACTGTTTTTAATACTCTTTCAACTTCTCCTCCAAAATCTGCATGTCCTGGAGTATCTACAATATTTATTTTTATATCTTTATACATTACTGATGTATTTTTTGAAAGTATTGTAATTCCTCTTTCTTTCTCTAAATCATTTGAATCCATAACTCTTTCAGCTACTTGTTCATTTTCTCTAAAAATTCCACTTTGTTTAAGCATTGCATCTACAAGAGTTGTTTTTCCATGGTCTACGTGTGCGATAATTGCTACGTTTCTAATTTTTTGGTTATTCATTTTCTCTACCTCTTTATATATTAAATTTTTTATTTTAAACTAATAAATGGTTAAATATTTGTTGTATAACTTACTTTTGTATCAACAAAATTTAACCATATAATTATATACTACTTTTTTTAATTTGTCAATCTGTATACTTTATTAAAATTATCTAAATTTTAGCTATTTCATTACTATTTCAATACTATTTTCCCGATGGTAAACTTTTTACATCTAATTTAGAAAGTCTAACAATTTCATTTTTTAATATTTCACTAACTTCATCTTCTGTTTGTTCATCAATTTTCTTAATTCCTTGATATTTACTTAGATCAAGTGGTTTCCCATAAATTATTGTTGATTTATGAAATGGTTTGCTATCTCCCTGAATTCCTATAGGCACTATTTG
>ERZ827156.1734-NODE-1734-length-24593-cov-4.125397_pt1 | contig 24593 bp, 36 predicted proteins | sample MGYA00519919_ERZ827156 | MGnify/ENA primary metagenome ERZ827156 (study PRJEB31778, sample SAMEA3449269) | human gut metagenome | biome: human gut; feature: human-associated habitat; material: faeces | place: United Kingdom | collected 2010/2012 ...
TTCCGTGTGTGAGATTGAGGATGTGCCTTCTTTGGAAGTGATTGAAATGGGAGAACTGAATGAATACAGTTACAATTTCAGCTATGCTTCTTTGGAATTGAAGAGTGATTCTCAAGGAATGATGTGATGAATAGACTTGCCCCGTTTGAAGTCGCTTCTGTTTGGACAGTTTGCATTTGACACTTGTTCTCGTGTAGTGTTTGAGAGTGAATGGATTGGAGATGGAATGATGACTAGACTTGCCTGAATTGACTTCCATTCGACTTGATAATGGCGCATTCTGTTTCAATAACGATGAAGATTCAACTGAACTGATCATGCGAAGTGGTGATGATGAAATGGAGTGATGAATAGACTTGCCTAAACTCACATCACTCACTACTATTCAAAACAGTACTTCATTCTGTTATCCCTGTTCCATCACTCTGGAGGGTGTTTCCTTTCACTCATCCTCACTTATAGACATACCCTCTCTTACCATTGTGGTTCTTGGCAAAGAACATGCATTCAAACACAAGAAAACCGTTCATACGAAGAGTTCCTCTTCCTCCTCCTTCTCATCTCTAGACATCACTCCTGCTCTCCAACAGTATCTTCAGTTCATTGTTTCTTCCACACGCAATTCATCACTTCATTACTCGCAGTTCCTTCTACAGAAAACAAATTACTCCATCAGGACCATAGAATCTCAAATGCATTACGTAGCAGCGAAATAGCTGCATTTCACTCACATCAAACAAATGGGACACTCTCCCTATTTAGGACCCTAAATCTATACCCAATTCGTAATACTCAAACCCAAAGACTCTCCCCATTATCTCTTCCCAGAAGATCATACAAAGTGAGAATCACACACCACCACAAAATGAAAGCACATTGATCAACCCCTACCGATCAATACCACAGCACCCTCAAAACACTTCCACAACCCTTTTCCAACAAACAGACATACTCTCCTAAAAGATCGAAGTCATCCAGCTTGTCGTTGTACTTCATAATATGCTGCTTAATCTTGGAAGTGTCCACCCAGGTGACATAGTCCTCCATCTCGCGCGTCACCAGGAACGCCGGATCGGAAATGAGGTCCACGCCCACGCGCACATGTCCCTACTCTTCACCCACCACTACCGCACAACACCTGCTTCACCAGATTGTTTGCCTGCTCCAAATTGTTCGCCATGTGGAGACGGACCATAACCACCGGCAGACGCCGCTTACAGAAGGAGGAGGCGTTGATCTTCTCAACCCCCGCCAGACTGTTTTCCAGGGGCATCAATCCCATGTTGTAGAGTTTGCGCATCAGCTGCTCCGTCAATTGGATTCGCAGCTCGTCGTTCGGCGGTAATTCCGAGAGCTTCTTTGTAAATGACTGTATCTTGCCCACCAAACGATTGTAGCTAGCGCTGAAGCCACACAACTTGGCTTACTATTGGTAGTCCTCCCGACGATTGATGTGGTAGCGGTGGAGGATCGCCGCCTCGCGAGCGGTGTTGTCGCTCTTCCACTCGAGGAAGTTCGTCTTCTTCAAGAGCTTCTGCTCATGGTATTTCAGCTTACGCATCTGTGACATGATTGCACGGTCTCTTGAGGAAGAAATGGCAGAAAACGAAGACGACGGAAATCGCCTCGTTTTTTCCGTCGCCCATGATTTGATTATTGGGAATCGAAATATGGGGAGAAGCCATAGCAGAAGTCGGCATCACCGAAGTCATAGTCATCGAAGCGATCACCGAAGTAGATCTCACCGCAGCTACAGTCGCAGTGGGCACTACTCTAGAGACCGTAGCCGGGATCGCTCATCACGCAGGGAGAGTTCGAGGCATGCTAGCCATCGTAGCACGCATTATGAAGGAAGTCACCACAGTAGTACTCGCAGTCGTACTCGCGATGCTTCCTCGCGGGCTGCGGACAGTAAGGTGATCAATTCGCCTGAGACTGCGCCCAAGCCCGCGGTGACTGCCAATCCGGCCCCTGCTCCCCTTCCTACTGTTTGTTCGGTATCTCTTCGCTAAGGCATAGATATCCCTATCGTTGAACAAAGTGGCCCCCACAGAGGGGAAGTCTTCCGTGTCTCTCTTCGCTGCGGACACGGTTCGGACGGCATGGAGCACTGATGCGTAGAACAAACTGGAACCGATGCCCACCGCGTCCAATGAGCACGAGCCTGGGGAGAAGGAGCTGGAGGAAGATGATCCTGCTGCCAGTGAGCCCGCCACGAAGAAGGAGGCTACACAGGGTACGTGCATTGCTTGGGTGTGATGGAAAGAGACAAAGGAAGAGGAGGACGAAGATCCGCTGGATGCGTTCATGCGCGAAATCAACGTGGTGCATTACGCAGTCTATGATGTGTAGAAAGAGACGGAGAAGGGCATGATGGATTCCATCAAGAAGGACTACGATAACCAGAAGGAGGGAGAAAAGCAGGAGGAGGAGAAGCAGGCGGCCGCCGCGCCGGTGATCACACTGGACGAGCTAATGTGGGAGCGGAGGAGAGTTGTGAGGCGTAGGAAGGAGAACGCGGAGGAGCAGAAGGAGGAGAACGCGGAGGAGGAGGAGAAGTACCACGAGGAGTTCAAGCAGGCCCTGCAGAAGCAGGTGGGCGTGTGTGATTGGAATAAGGGGTAGAGAGAGGAGGAGGAGCAGAAGGAGCAGAAGGAGAAGGCGCAGAAGCTCATCAACGAGGGCCTGGGCTACACGGAGATGGTGCCTTTGTCGAAGCACGTTGACGCGTAGCAGGACGACTATGTGGAGGAGTACATGGACGAGAACACGGAGCTGAGCGCGCTGGAGAAGCTGCAGAAGAAGATCCAGGTGAAGATCCTCGCGGTGCTGGTGCTGTCACGGCCTGACCCCTAGCCCGTGGACCACTCCAAGATCAACTACATCCCCATCAACAAGAACTTCTACAAGGAGTCGCCGCTGATCGCGCGCATGACGGACGAGGAGATCGCCAAGCTGCGCGAGTCCTGGAACATGACGATTCGCGGCAAGAACTACCCGAGGCCGGTGCTGACGTGGGCGCAGTGCGGCCTGTCGGAGAAGATCCTGCGCGTGATCGAGAAGCTGGGCTACAAGAAGCCCTTCCCCATCCAGTGCCAGTCGATCCCCACCGTGATGAGCGGCCGCGAGGTCATCGCTATTGCCAAGACCGGCTCCGGCAAGACGTTGGCATACCTCCTACCGCTGTTCCGGCACGTGCTCGACCAGCCGCCGGTGAAGGAGGGCGACGGGCCCATCGGGCTGATCCTGGCGCCGGCGCGCGAGCTGGTGGCGCAGATCTACAGCGAGGCGTCCAAGTTCTGCCGCGCGCTAGGCATTCGCATCACGGCGGTGTACGGCGGCACGTCGATGACCGACCAGATCAACAGCCTCAAGCGCGGGAGTGAGATCATCGTCTGCACGCCGGGTATGTGTAATGGCTCGGGCTGATGCATAGGTCGCATGATCGAGATTCTGTGTCTGAACCAGGGCCGGCTGGTGGGTCTGAATCGCGTGTCGTATGTGGTGCTGGACGAGGCAGACCGCATGCTGGACATGGGCTTCGAGCCGCAGATCCAGATGATCCTCTCCAATGCGCGGCCCGACCGCCAACTCGTCATGTTCTCCGCCACCTTCCCGTCGCACGTGGAGAACCTGGCGCGATCGCTGCTGCACAAGCCCGTGATGATCGTGGTAGGCGGGCGGACGGAGGTGGCGGCGGAGGTGTCGCAGACGATCGAGGTGCGCACGAAGGAGCAGAAGTACCCGCGGTTATTGCAGATTCTGGGCGAGTGGTACGACAAGGGCCTGATTCTGATCTTCGTGGACAAACAGCAGAAGGCGGACTTCGTAGTTGCGGCGCGGGCGTGTGAGGCGTAGTTGTTCCGTGACTTGCTGCGCAGCGGGTATTACTCGTTCACGTTGCACGGCGGCATGGACCAACAGGACCGCGATCAGACGATCATCGACTTCAAGAAGAAGGTGCGGACCATTCTGATCGCGACGTCCGTGGCGGGCCGCGGCATCCACGTGAACGATCTCGTGCTGGTGATCAACTATGACTGCCCCAACCACCTGGAGGACTATGTGGTTGTAATGCGAGGGCGTGACGCCTAGGTGCACCGCGTGGGCCGAACGGGGCGTGCGGGCAACAAGGGCACGGCCATCACGTTCATCACGCCGCAAGAGGAGCAGTACGCGGGGGACATGGTGAAGGCGCTGAAGCAGAGCAAGTCGCCCGTGCCGGCGGAGCTTCAAGCCATGGCGGACGCATTCGAGGCGAAGGTGAAGGAGGGCGCGGCACGTCACCGCCGCTCGGGGTACGCGACGAAGGGATTCAAGTTCGACGAGGCGGAGGCGGGCGAGAAGGAGGTGATCAAGAACATGCAGCGACGTCAGGTGGAGGTGGAGAACGGGATCATTTCCGCGGAGGAGGCGCAGCAACAGGAGAACGACGAGCAGACGGTGCGCGACAAGTTCAACATCAAGCTGGCGACGACGGCGACGGAGGAGGAGGAGAAGGGGCCATCGATGCAGGAGTTGTTGGACAAGATCGACGAGGAGAAGAGCGATGACGACGACGACGTGTTTGGTCACCGCGACAACGACAATGGTGAGTGTGAGAGTGGAGTGTGATGGATAGAACTGATGAACGAGGATGGCACGGTGAACCGCAAGAACGTGAAGCGGAAGGGAATCGAGATCGTGAACTCCATCGCGGCGGGAGGCGGCGAGGGCATGGACAAACTGCTGCAGGCGGCGGCGGACAGCGGGTCGGTGTCCTCCACGACGCTGATGGAGGCGATCAAGGCGGTGCAGTCGATCGAGGTGGGCGTGGGGCGTGTGCGTGAGGAGTAGGAGAGCATTCAGTTCAATCAGGGCATTCAGAAACTGAACGTGAACGGCAACATATACTACTTCGAGGAGGTGGAGATCAACGACTACCCGCAGAAGGCGCGCTACGCGCTGAACAACCGCACGGAGATGGAGCGCATTCAGGACTGGACGGGCGCCGCGATTGGCATTCGCGGCAATTACGTGCCGCCGGGCAAGAAGCCGGCGCTGGGCTCGAGGAAGCTGCACCTGTACATCGAGGCGGATTCGCCGGCGAAGGTGACGCGCGCGAAGGTGGAGTGTCTGAACTTCCTGGAGAATGCGACCAAGGGACAGACCTTCGATACGGACATGATCAAGGCGTACACGTCGTAGTGGTGGTTTCTAGTTTGTTGTGTTTGTTGTGAAGAATTGCGGGTTTTGAGGATTTGCGTGTTGCTAGAATCGTTCCTTACGACAAACGTCTGGTTATCACAGAATGGGATGGTTTAAAACAAGCACATCACAAAAAGTCCTGAATCGATGCAGGCTGCCGCACGGCGCACGTGAACCCCTTCTGAAAACGGAACACGATGCCCTGAAGCCCCTTGCGCACGCGTGCCGTCTGGTGGGAGGCGAAGAAGGAGTTCTTGATCGGCGTCATCTTCTTCTCGATCTCCTGCTCGTTCACCTCAACGTCCACTTGGCGCGCCTTCTTGGCGCTCTCGGACTGCATCTGCGCGGAATGCGCCTTTCGCTTCACCGGCGTAGTTGGCGCTTGTTTCTTCACCACGGGTTCATTCTCCTCCCGATTGGAGGGCATGGCGTAGTTGCCGCGGATCAGCACCTTCTGCAATTCGCCTTGCATCTTGAACTTCACCGCGTTCTGCACCTACTGCCTCACCTGAGGAGTATAACGATTACCTTCAAGAAGGGAGAAGGCAACTCGGGATAGGACACCAAGGCGACGAGATCGGGCTTCAGCGCAATCTGGAGCACGCCCGTCGCGTTGTTGGATTCGTAATACACGCCGTACTCACTATCCGTCACATCCCATTTCAGAGCACGCACGCCATCAGGAATGCGATGCGAGCCACTTCCCTCTTCTCCGCGTTCGTCATCAGCAGCGTGTCGACGGGCCGGATGGACGGCGTGATCAGCTGCAGCAGCGGAGACAGGTACTCCAAAATGAGCGGCATCATGCGGCATCCCTCCATCTCCCGCAGCGCGCGGCTGTACTTCAGACTCACGATCTCGGCGCGGTTTGCAGTGAGCTGGCGATAAAGCTGTGTGTTAACTAATTCCCTGATAATCCACATTCACTCCCGCCTTCGTCGACACACGGCCCAGTTTGGCGGGCGCCTCGCGGCGGTAGAGCATGTGGATGATTCCCAGGTACGCGGGCAGCATCTTCTGCAGACTGAAGTGCATTCTACGCATCATCGCGATTCGCCGACTCTCACGTCTGTCGCGTCTTCTGGAGGATCCACTCGTAGTCGATGATCGCGTCGAAGGCGGAGGCGTACTTGGTGAGCGTGAAGTCGGGAATGGCGATGGTGGGCAAATACTCCAAAACGCCCTCGATGATGCGCTCGGGGTCCACGTCCCCGAAGTGCTGGAACAATCGGGACAAGTTCGAGCATATGCCCCCACTCCCTATTCTTCACTCCCGCCCTTTTCTCCCACTTCCACGATCACGATGGCATAGAAACAGCAATCTCCAGAAATCGTCCAGATTATGGACACTCTCCTTGCTCGTGAGACCCGCCTCCCTCACGCTCTCGTCCGTCACCTTTCCCGCGACAAGAACCACGGCTTGGAGGGAATTCAAAACGTACCGAATGTCCCCTTGTCCCAAATCCACCAATGTCCCGATTGCGGTGGTGTCGCACGGAATGCCCTGCTTCTGACAGATGCGTTGGACCACGGAGGTCTGTTGCGCGTTGCTAATCAGCGGCATGTTCAATCGCTGGTAGAAGGGCTTCAACTCCAGCAGGTTGGAGGCGTACTACGCTGACAAAGCGAAACAGCAAATACCAGGTCGTTGCACACGATCACCACGGGAAAGAGGGAAATCTTGGCATCCTTCTTCGATTCTTCAAATCGCCTGTGGAGGAAGGACGCGATCGCTTTGCGCTCGCCGGCAGAAAAGGAGGTGTCAAAATTGTCCTAGCGCTCACTCTTGGCAAAAGAAGGCACGAAAAGAAGCATCGGCGGAGATGCAGTCCCAAACTCGATTCCCTTGCTTTCAAACACGTTCTTCATGTCCTGAATCGTCTGCTGCGTCGATACCCCAGCCATCTCCCCCGAAAAGGCAACAACACGCAATCGATGCGCATGGACCGCGACGCGCACCAGAGAGGACTTGCCACTCGCACTCGGTCCCGTCAGCACCAGCAGTGGGTTCAGCGGTCTCGAGGGCAGCGGCGACGGCAAATCCGGCGCGAAATAGGGGCGAAGCGGCGGCTTTGAAAGACACCGCGAAGAATGATGGCCGCCCTGGTGGCATTCGGGACAGTAGAAGGGAAGGGCGTCGATTTCGGTGGTGCTCTCATTCTCTTTCGTCTATAGGTGGGAGGGAGAGAGATTATGCACGTGGAAGAGAGTGGGCTTCCATTGCGACAGCCACTTCATGAACACTCGGTTTGTGTGGCCGTCGGAGATGAGATCGATGAAGGAGCGAGGCGCCATTTCCGAATTCCAGTTGGACGGGAGCAGGCGGTCGTTTCCCTTGGTGGCCAGTTCTTTGTACTCGAGTTCTCTCTTTGGGTGAGTTTCTGGGAAGAGACCAACGCGGATGCGATTCTCATGCACTTCGTCGATCAGCTTTTCAATGGGTTTGTTGAGCAGTCGTGTGTGTATCTGTGGTGCCGGCTGCTCGTATTTCAGCTTCTCGCGACGAAGGAAGACAAGGGAGCCCTATCACTTCATACAGTCTGGAAAGGGCAACATCGTTCAATTTGCACAGGGTAGATCGTCCCTCTGGAGGCACTTTGAACACGTATTCCTCCTTTGGCTGGGACATATCCACAATATTCTCCTCCACATCGACCGGCACGTCGTCCCCACTTTGGTTATCAAAAAGCGTATCTTCCTCCCGTTTTTCCTCTGGCTGCTTGTTTTCCTTCTGCTGCAATCTACAGCATGATATACACTATATGAATAACACATTTCATCCATCAGCGCCTCTTCCAAATCCACTATGCGTGAGTTTCGCAATCACGAAGGGAGTACGCCGTTCGGATAGATCACCCTCCATCTGCTCGTTTTCTATATCAAGCAGAGCATCCAGATCGGCGTCGGGCTGCAGGAGCATCGTTCTTTCCTTTCAAATCAGGGTGTGGGCCCAACAATTCGACCGCGTGTAGTGGTTGTGTCGAAAAAACAACGGTAGATAAGCTTGTCGTCTGTAGCGTCCGTTAGCACGTCGTCGATGGACTGTCGCTCGTTCGCGGGGAACATGCCTCTCCACAAATACAGAACAAGGGCGGCTCCCACGTTGAACTCCAGTACGCAATCAATTAAAATGGTTTTGAGCGAGGCATTGCGGATGTCGGACAGGAAAAGGGAAAACTCAAAACAGGTCTCCACTCCAGCACAGATGAAGAAGATCTTCCACATGTTCTTCACCGTCACGTTCTTGTAGACGAGGAACAGATAGCTCAGCAACGCGGTGAGAATGAACAGCCACCGTTGCGAGTCCATGGTGCGGCTCACAAAAATGGTGAACGATCCCTTGATGGACTTCTGCATGAATGCGGGCGTAAATTGGACCAGCATGAAGAGCAAGATCCAGAACTCTTTCCGTATCGTATGTCGCTGCGGTCCGAACGTGCCTTCGAGCATCATGCACACGAATGACGGGTGGATGATTCCGGGGCCCAATTGGAGCCAGATCTCAAGTAGGTACTGGTGAGAGTTCGGTGAAATCTCTCTCGTCTTCATAATAGCCAGCCAAAGCACTCCATCCACCAAATAGTACACGACGAACCCAATGGCGCAAAAATAGAGTGCTCGTTTCTGCTTGTTGTAGACCAGACAGGAAACCCAGATAATCACCGCAATGGCGTCGAATAGGATAATCGAAGAGCTTACCTCTCTCTGCACGATGTGTCCTGTAAACATAGCGGGAGAGGGAAGGGATGGAGTAATCAAAGAATGGATGCGTTGTTGCGGTTTGCTGTTTGGTTGGCATGCAACAGTGGAGGGTGTGCTTTCAGTATAATGAAATCGGACTGAAAGCGTTGCATTACGTGGTTTGCTCAGAAAATGTCGAATTCGAAGCGTAGTCGTTCATTCTGATTGATTCCATTACAGGAATTGCCAATGTTGATAGGATTCTCTCTCAACAGTCATTCACATTGGAGCCCTCGCAAATAACACGTAACCCCTCTTTGTTCCAACAAACACACCAAATACGATTCAACTCCCTCGGCCTCAGTCTCTTGTACTCATAGCTATAATCCTTCTTCTTCTTGTGGAAGTACCGCGGGATGTACAGGAACACAGGTCTTCCCACCAGCTTCATAGCCGGTCGCACACGCACTCGTTCCGTTTCCTCTTTCTCTCCTGCCTCCATATTCTCCTTCTCCCCCACCTCCTCCATCTCATACTCCCCGTTTGGCAGCTGGTACACGTTCATTCGCCGATTCATCGACTCGCTCACACACCACGTGATCACGACCGCGCACAGAATCAATGCAGCCAACACAACCACCACCACCAGCATCACACTTCTCTTGCAGTATCCCCGCGGTTCTCCCCACACAGCCATGCCCTCGTGCTCCATGCACAGCCGCCGCACCTTCCCGTACATCCAGTAATTCTTCGAGCAGCGGTACTCCGCCTCCTCGCCCACGGGCGTCGAAGGAAAGTCCCCGATGCTCGGGCAACCGCTCTTCACGATAATCTCCAAAAAGGCGCGCGAAGACCCGCGACTGTTTTTGGCGGTAATCGTGTAGGTGGTGACGAAACTGGCCTCCACCGGCGTGCCCGAAATCCGGCCGGTTTTGAAACTCAGCACGAGTCCCGCGGGAAGCGAGGGCTTGATGGAGAAGGAGGAAACGTAAAAGGACAGCACGGGCGAGGCGGACACGAAGGAGTAGGTGAAGGCAGTGATGCGCTGCGGCTCGTAAGAGAAGGAGGTGGGCGCTGTGGGAATGCAGTGTGACTCGTCAATCGAACTGAAATGACCGTTCTGACAGGTTCGGATGGCATAGCCCGTCATGAACTCAGGACACGGCCCATGACTCTCTTCTCCCTCATTTGCCGCGGGGAATCCGTCCACGGCAGCACACGCCACATTCACGCGATCGGCAAAGAGAAGGACCTCAGCAAACTCAATTCCCTCACTACCGCATCCGTTGCCCACCAGCTGGTATGCGTGAAATGACTCCTGGTTGCTCAGCCGCCACTCCTTCCACTCGCCATAGCCACCACTCTCCCACGTCAGTTCCTCGCTCTCCAGAAGCACCTTCCACGATTCCCCGTTCTGCGAACCCTCCAGCCGTAGACGCCGGGGCCGCCGCGTGAACGAATTCCCTGCGTAAAACCGCAGTCGGTTGGCGAACTCTCTCCGCTCGCTCGCGTACGTCCAACGCGCCGCCACCTCCTCGCACGTCGACGACCCGAAGTACTTCGAGCGTATGTTCTTGTCGAACGCGTTGGCGACGTACTCGTGCCAGGGCGCACCGATTCCCTGTACGGAGCCCCAGCTCTCTCCGTCGAGCACTCTGTCGCTGCCTGACGCGACGTACTTCAAGGAGGCGGCGAAGAAGTTCACTTCCGACACGGCGGATTTGCGGTGCAGTTCGACGCACAGCCGGTTGTTATCACCTTCACGCCCGCCCTCCACCTGCGCTGACGCGTCCACCACGAACGGCAGGAACTGCACGCTGCCAGAAAACACGATGAATTCGGGATCGGGCGTTTCGCTGGTGGGAGGCGTGAAGTGCGTGACGGGTCCCTCGGGCATGCGCGCACGTGAGATCTCCATGCCGTTGAGATAAACCACGATTCCCCCGCGGGAACGCACGCCGACGGAGAAGGCGCTGACGGAGGAGGTATAAGCGGCTTGGAAGGTGGTGCAGTAATAGGAGGTGAGCGTGGAGAGAGGCGGCAGCGACGTGGGCGTGGCTTCGGGCCAGAGCGCGCTGGTGGCGGACTGGAACCAGTTGGCGGGCGGCTCGGAGGAGTCGATGCGGTAGTGCCAGGAGGTGGTGATGGGGTGGATCAGATGCGTGGTGTCGAAGCGGAACTCGGAGGCGGTGGTGGAGGCGTCGAAGGTTCCAGAATACACTTCGTCAGCGCCTGAGAGAGAGAGGGAGTAGGAGGGGGTTATTGCGCCACGCAGCACGTGCTCGAAGCGGATGGTGTAGGCGCCGCAGGGGACGCAGAAGGACCGCTCGAAGGAAGATACGCCCTCGCGGTGTTCCCAGGGCTGCTCGCCCACAACCACTGCATGAGCCGCAACGCCAGCGGTGCTCAGAATCCAGAATTCGATGTGGTTTTCGTCGGTCGCGGCGAAGTCGGAAACGGCGACGCGGAAGAGCGACAAGGATGAGGTTTCCTCGTCGCATTGCAGAATCGCGAGGGAAAACACGGCGGTGGTGGGCGAGCCGCCGTGCGACTCCGCGGTCAGGGAGAATTGCGAGGCCTCGTGCAGTTCGGAGGGCGTGCCGAAGAGAAGACCCGTCACAGCGTCGAGACTCAGACCCGCGGGCAGGGCGGGCTGCACCGAAAAGTGGCGATAATGGGAGCTGGAGAGGGCGTAGGAGGTGATGGGGCAGCCAAGGAAGCCTTGAAGCGAGTCAGGAGAAAGCGACAGGGGCTCCATCTCGCCCACCGCCTTCACGAAAAACAGGCCGAATTCGGCCAGATTCAGAAGGGAGGATTGGGAGCGTTCGAGGTGGAGGCGGTAGTGAGAGAAGGCGCCGGAAGGGAAGAAGGAGCACTTCGACTCGCCCAGCGAGAAGGACGCGGCAGACACGGCGTCCAGAGAGACCCAGGCGGAACCGTCGTTTGAGGCGCTGAGTGTCCAGGCGACGGGGTACGTGGAGGCGTGCGTGGGCGCGGACGTGAGGCAGTAGGTGTTGTACTTGTCGCTGCGCTGGTTGTGGAAGAGAAAAGTGACGAAGGAGGAGCCGGAGGAGGAGAAGAAGGAGGAGAGGTCGGCGTCGACGAGGCGGCTGGCGGCGTGGTCCCCGATGTGTGCGGAGTCCACGAGCGAGAGTGAGTCCGCCGAGGAGGCGTCTGTGAACTGCTGCGCGACGAAGGCGGAGTACCCGCTGAGGTGGACAATGGCTCGGAAGTCCACCGCACGCGTCTGCGCGTCGGGATTCACCACAGCGATCGCCAGCACGTTGGTTCCGCTCCGCAGGGACGCTTCGGCGGCTGTGAAGGAAAGGATGTGCCAGTAGGTGATCGGTGTGGGATCCTGCGCCACGGTGGAGGAAGTGATCTCTCCCGCGGGGATGGAGTGTCGGTGAAACTCCACTCCGTTGGAGACGAGGAGGAGGCCGGCACGGCAGAACACACGAAACTCCACGAGTTCTTCGGAAGCGATGGAGGGAAGGGAGACTTGCTTTCGGAACAGCCAGACAGACTGCGCGAGCGTCAGGGAGTCGGGCAATGGCTCCCAGGCTGAGGCGGGCCGATCCTGCGTCCAATCGGCAGGGACGGAGGAGGAGGGGTGGTAGGTCCAGTCAACGGCCGTGCCGTCGCTGAGGAGGCGGAGAGGCAGCGAGACGGCGATGGACGTGGCGGTGGTGTGAGTTACGGACCCAATGGTGAGGGTGGTGGAGGCGGTGGTGAGGGTGAGGCGCAGAAGCGTGCCGCGCGGCCAGGGCGTGTGGGTGGTGGAGTCGAGAGTGAGCGTGTACATGTCGAAGGGAAGGCAGAAGGTCTGCGTGAAGGAGCTGGGAACGGCGGTGTTCTCTCCACGCCCGGTGGCGAGGGTCGATCGGTCGTTGGCAAGGGTCCAGAAGGCGGCAGACGCCTGCTTGGCGGAGATAGTCTCGATGGACAGGAACGCCTGGTTGACGACGCACGGGAGGACGAAGAGAGTGACGGTAGTGCGGTGAGTCGCTCCGTCGGCGAATGTGGCGGTGATGGAGAAGGAGGCGGAGGAGGCGGTGGGGGCGAGAGTGCCGTAGAAGGAGCCGGCGAGCGTGGAGAAGGAGAGTCCTTGGGGAAGCGTGGTGGGCGTGATGGAGAAGGAGGAGAAGCCGTTGAGCGTGGGCGCGATGTAGACGTCGGACTGCGAGGGGAAGAGTGTGAGGGAGAAGAGGGAGTAGGCGAGTTCGACGCGCGGCGGAGAGAGAGGCTTCAGCGCGAGGGAGAAGTCAGCGAGGGTGAGCGGGGAAGAGGAGGAGAAGGACAGGAACACGATGCGGTAGAAGGAGAAGAGAGTGGTTTGGGCGGGGAGATCCGCCGAGAAGGTGCTGTGGTGAAGGAAGAAGGAAGAGCCCTCCTTCGCGTCCAGCACGGTCCACCGCTGCTCGTCGCGACTGCCCTCCAGGCGCCAGGCCACGAGGGACACGGCGGCCGCGTTGGCGATGGCGATGGAGTAGGTGTTGACGAGGAAGAGCGGGGAGAAGGAGGTGGCGTACGTGGCCTGAATCCAGCGGGATGAGGCGATGGAGATAGTGGTGCGTGTGTCAGCGTCGTTGGAGAGCGGCAGAGAAGGGGAGATGGGAATATAGTCGGTGGAGAGGAGAAGAGAAGAGAAGACGTGGGAGTTGTCTGCTTCTGAGGATGAGAGAGGAGAAGGGCAAGAACCCGTGGGGAGGAGGAAGAGAACGGCGAAGAAGGGGTCCGAGAGGAGGATGTGGCTCCACACGTGATGGACCTCCACGGCGAGCGTGACCTGGGTGGTGTCGGAGGAGAGAAAGTGCGCGTTGAAGGAAGCCCTGCGAGTGAGAAAAGGGAGTGATGAGGACGATTGCAAGATGTAGTCGTTCTCGATGTTGCTGGGCGTTGTGTACTGCGTAATGGTCCCTCTGTGCATGAAAGGAGTTGGAGAAGGAGGACGATTGGAGATTATGGCGGAACACCTCCTGGCCGTTCATGTACATGACAATTCCGAACTTGAGGTTGACAAGGAACCGGAAGCCCGCAAAGGAAGCGAAATCGTCGTCCAACGGGAAGGAGCAGCGATAATAGCGAGTCACCGTGTGGGACGTGATGTTCGAGAATCCGCCTCTCTGGTTCTCGTCCCATGCGTCATCGTTGAAGTATGGCATCATCCAACTGGCTTGGAAGGCATCGCTCACCCTCCACACCGTCGACGGGGTGACATCCCAACGGCCTACTGGTAATCCCACCCCTTGTGTGTCACAGTCGAGTCGAATGTCACGGTTACTATAGGAGTTCAAAACCGTGTCGACCAGAACAATGTCTCTGTAGCTGGTCACGACGACACGAGAGCCCACTGCCCATCCATTTTCCCGACTATACATGATGTATCCAATCCATACGCACAAGGAAACAAGGGAAAGCACGTAATGGGCCCGTTTCACGCAGAGCGATGTTGTCGTTTCTGCATCTTTCAATTCCTTGCCATTTTGAAGGAAAACGAGGAGACCCGATTCGGAATCACCTTCCCACAGATAAACGCTTTCATTATCGGATTCTCCTTTGTAGCGTCGCGTGATTTTCAGCAGAAGTTCGTTGTCCAAACACCCATCCCCGATACAAGCGCCTACGCCTAATAATTGCATGGAAAGCAGTGCAAAGAGTCAAAAGAAGGAGGGAGATGACAGAGAGCATTACCACAGAAAACAAACTTGAACCGAAGGGCAATCGTGGTTAACTATCCGAGGGAAAATGCAGGCGGGGATTTTCTTTGGTGTTGAAACAACGACGGTTGTCACGGTCGATCCAAATGACAAGGAATTGGTGCCGAGAGAGTTTGTCACTGTGGAAAACAGAATTGAATGTGCCAAATGCAGGTATCCACTTATGCTTAGGCACGGATAATGGTAAGAGCGTTGAAATATGCTGTCCGAGGCCATTTCTGAAAGAGTCGTTTGAAAAGTACAGAAGCTATCCTGAGCTCAGAAAGAAGTACAAGATCTCCAGGGACGACAACAATAATGTCCTTTTCTTCTCGGAGGGTAAAGAAGTGGCAAAGCCTAAGGATATCATGGAACAAATACTGCGTGGAGTACGTGAACAGTGTGTACAGAAGAGTCCTAGCTTTGACATGCCGAATAATGAGCCCTTGATCGGAATCCCCTCCAACCTATCCGATCCAGAGTATTTCATGTCGATAGTTAAATCAACCTTTCCCAACGCATACGGTCTCAATGAATCTGTGCTGGCCGTAATGGGTTACCGCTATCTCAATGGAGAACAATCGGAGGAACGAATGCAATACTACGTGTTCACGATTCACGAATTGGGTTCGTATGCTACACTTGTAACCCGAGAAAGGGAGAAGGAATCGGTCGTCTACAGCGTGAAGCATCTGTCACTTCAAAGTGGGATTAATAAACTGCGGTCTGACAGCAGTTCTATGGCATTAAAGCTATCGAAGCAGGCTAAATCAGGCAAGATGCAGGTCCTCATCCTCGTAGAAGGGGCTTCCGATATTCCCCAACGCATAGAGAAAGTGTGTCGTGCTAATAACATCACCGCGTATATCGAAACAGAGAAGGACCACTTGATCGCGGTGGGCGCTGCGATTTGGAACGGCGAGAAGATTGAGCAAGAGAATTCCAGCGAATGCATCCCGCAATTCAACTGCGGCATCTACTGCTGTGGGCAGAAGATCCCGTTTTTCACGGCCAACCAGGTGGCGATGAGGGTGGTGAAGAAGCAGTTTAGGAATGGCGGGGCATTCCACCAGATCGACTTTTGCGTGTATTATAACGATGATTTGGTGGAGTACTGCGTCACGAACTTGCGCGGGAACGAAGGCGAGCGCTTTGAAATCGCAATGACCTACTGTGGCGACAAGAAGCAGCCGATCATCTCCGCCTCGCCGTCCGTCGTCAGCCGAGCGAATAGGTATGAGCTGTCTTGTCACAAGCTCTATACAGAGGACGAATCCCTTAATTCATAACTTTTTTGTTGGCATCATTCCACAACTTGTTAGACTCACCCCATGACTTGTTTGTTGGAAGCAACACACACCGTATTGTACAGATTACGAGCTCTCGCCGGAACACTTCGCGCACAGCCCATTCAGCTCGTCCAGCAAACCGCGCACCCTCACGAAGAACGACAGCTCCTCCGAGTTCACGTCGATGTCCGTCGTCGACAGCCCGTAGTTCGTCATCCGCTTCCTCGCGATCTCCAGCTACGCCTCACGCGCTCGCCACTGCCCCACCTTCGCGATCAGCTTCCGGTTCTCCTCCTTCAGCTGGTTGATCGACAGGTTCTTCTGGTAAATCGAATCCATCTTTGACTTGGTCGCCACGGCGCTCGCCTCGCGCTGTTGCTCCTGGAACTCCGCGTGATCCTTCTCCACCATCTCGCGGATCGTCGCTACTGCCTCCTTCTATTCCTCATATCCCCTTCCGAACCCCACAAAGCCGGTAATCTCGCTTTGCAACACCGACTCGCGCCGCGCCTTCTCCTCCGCCGCCGCACGCAGTGTCGCCGCCTCGGCTCGAAGCGTCCGCTCCGTCTCCTTCAACTCCTTCACCTTCGCCTCCAGACGGTTTATTTCCGCCGCCGCCTCCTGGTTCTTCTGCTCCAGCGCCGTCGTCTCTCGTTCTCGTTCTCCACTCTCCTCTCTCGCCGCCCGCGCCTCCCGCGCCAGGTTCTCCGCCTCCACCGTCTTCTTCTGCAGCGCCGCCGTCAGCGCCTCGTTCAGGTCCTTCTGCACCAACACCTCCGACTTCTTCGTCTCCAGCTCTTCCTGCGCCCGCGCGCGCGCCGCCGCCTCCGCCGCCACCCGCGCCTCCGCCTCCCTCTTCTCCTTCTCCGCCACCTTCGCCTTCCTTCCCAGCTCCGCCCTCTCCCGCTCGTACTCCCGCAGCCGCATCAGATCGTCGTTCATCGCCTGCCTCTCCAAGCCGATCTGTGTCTGCATCGCCACCAGCTGCTGCAAGCGGTCCGTCGCCTGCACCACCGCCTCGCGCCGCTCGCGCCGCTCCTCCTCCAGCTTCGACGCCGTCTCGATCATCTCGAACTTCAGCTTCTCCACCTCCTTCTCCTTCTCCGCCACCGCCGCCTCCAGCCGCGCCTGCTCCTCCGCCGCGCTCGCGCACTCCGCCAGGCTCTCGCGACGGCTGTCCTGCTGCGACGGCGCGCACGATTTCTGTGCGTGAGAGAAGGCGACAAATCAGACTTCGAGCGCGCGCAGACGGCGGTAGAAGTCATTCATGGCCGAGAAGGTGGTCTCGTTGCACTCCGGGAGCGTGCAGTGGTCCTTCATCATCATGGCCCTCTCCAGATGACTGATCACGCGCTGTTGCTCTCGAATCAGATTCTGTCCATCACGCCTCCACCGCTCGCTCACGTGTTGGCAATCCACACGCAGCAGCAGCTCCTCTCCAGACCACTCGCGTCCCGTGCGCAGTCGCTTCGACTCCATCTCCACCGCCCCGTTGCGACTCCGCTCCACGCGCAGCTGCTCCTGGCACTCCATCAGGTCCGCAAACAGGTCGTCACAGCGACCGCGGTACTCCTCCACCTTCTCCACTACTCGTAATCACCGTCCCGCGGTTCTACGAAGCGTGTGCACCTTCCCGAAATAGCCGCTTCTTTTGGCGCCCATGGATTCTGCCAGTTTCTTCTACGCCTCATTTCACCACACAGTCGAAACGCGCAGCTCACCCAAATTCATGACGTTTTTCACCATCACGTCGTCCTCCTCGCTCACCTCGGGGTAGCACTGCAATAATAGCCGGTATTTCTGCACGAACAGTCCATTCTGTCCATCACGCTCTCTCTCCACGCCTACCACGTCGGAACCCGCATTCCGATCGCTCCACAGCTGCGTCGAGCGTTTCAGCGACTCGACGAAACTCCCGCCCTCGCCCGCCTGGAAGCGGCCCACCAGCTCCTCCTTCAGTTTCAGCTCGTCTCTCGTCCGATCACACATTTCCCGCGCTTTGCACAACTCCCGCCAAAGAAACGCCACCGTGCAGTACAGCTCGCCGCACACCAGATTGGCCTCGCCCAGGTCGCTCGCCGCGTTCAGATCCACACCCTCCTGGGGGATGCCCCCTCTTTTCAAGTCCGCGATCTCCTGTTGGAGACGCGCCACCTCCGCCTGCAGCGCCGCCACGCCGCCGAAGCGCACCTCGTTCACCACCTAGTCATAATAGGGACATCCACGCTCCGAACGGCCGTATTGCGAATCATCTTCGCGTCGGTGGCAAATCGAAGCGTGGACAGCGTTTCGGACGCCGCGGACTCGGACGGCGAGATGGTGGCGATAATCGCGGTGAGGGAGTTTCCTCCCAAGGAGTCCTAGAGATGACAGCGGGAAGGAGGTGCAACGCGCAGCAGGAAGGTGAGTTTGGAGTCTCGGTAGGGGATGTGGGTCTCTTGGTGGGTGAGGGAGCGAATGACATTGCCCAGCGCGGAGAGGGAGGAGTTGATGTAGCAGGCCTCCTTGAGGGAGTGGCCATCGGTGCCGGAGAGTGTTTGGCGCTCGCTGCCGGCGAGGTCGATGAGATGGAATTGCGATTTGCGTGTGACGGTGATGGACTCCTGTACCTCCTACGATGAAGCGGGGAAGGAGAGGGGACCTCGCATGTCATGTATAACGTGAAGATGGCGTGAGATCGAGAAGATCGGGAATTCATGTTGGTGACGCCCACGCGGCGGTTCTGGAGTCCCTCCAGCACGTAGCGATTGGCCTCAGCGGCCGACGAGACGGACACGATGGTCAGATTCTCCACGGCGATGCGGTGGTCCGTTGGGGACGATACTTCGCGAATAGGTGCGGTGAAGGATTATCTGAAAAAGGAAAAAGGATATTCAGCTTCTTCTCGTTTCCAGGATTCAGCAGGTCCTTGATCCGCTCGTTGTAGATTTCCATAAACGACACGAAGCACGAATAGTGCACGTTCTCCTGAGCCTCCCGGGACTGGATCTCGCTAAACATGTAGCGCAGCGTGCGGGGAAGCACTCCGAGCATTTCTTCGCTCTGATTTAAGCCGCCATCTGCATCAGAAGGGCCCAGAATCGTGTGCGTCTTTCCAGAGCCCGTTTGACCGTAGGCAAAAATGCATCCATTATATCCGCGAAGGCAGTTGTCCGTGATGTCCCTTCCGAAAGCGTTGAATATGCTCTCCTAGCGATTACGCCCTGCATTTGAATTCAACTTGAGAGCAGTTCGCATCGAACACGGCATCGAAAATGAATTTATGATCAGCAACATTTCCGCTGGAGTATTCGATGGTTGGCGAGTGACACTGAACACACGTTCCTTCCTCTACGAAGTGAGTTTATACTGTGTGAGGAGCGCATACCACTATCCTCCCTTTTGTTTGGGGGTCTGACTCGGCAATACACCCGAATGAACTCATTACTTCCCTTTTCGTTCATCAGCACCAGCTCGGTCGAATGGAACAACGGTGACGCGAACGAGGAGCAGGAAAATGCGTGCGCACCTCTTTTGAATGAATGAAACGCCCTTCTCTCCATGCTCAGATCGCAGGAACCAAACTCCCTTCACTACTTTTGGAACCATGATGTCGCTGTACAGTCGTGCCCACGTCCTCTCCAGGACGGCCGTGCTTGTTTCCCGACCGTACTAATGAATAGCTTCCCTTTCTCACGAAACGGTTTGCCGGTTCCTTGGTCATCGGCGAAACCCAGGGAAAGGGCCTTTCCAAGAACACCCTTTCTGCCATCGAGGTCGCTAAGCGCTTTGGCGACGTAACATGGTAGTTGTATGTCTTTTCGACTAGGTTTCGCTTTGGTTGTGCGATGCTTCCCTCGATGAGTCGGCGTGCTTGGAGTGCGTGAAATCCACTCCCGTGAAGGAGCTCCTGTTGTCGGACAAAGCAGCCATGTCCTCGCCGTCATGCGTTCTTCCCGAGAATCGTACGAAAGTGCTTGCCGCGCTCCAGAAGCAGCATTCCTTCGATTTCATCTGCGGCTGCTCAACCTCCTGCGCGAAGGCGTTGCTTGCGCGATTTGCGGGGGTTATCAACGTCCCCATGCTTACGGATGTGATCAACGTTGTCGACAAAACCACATTCCAGCGTTATGTGTATGCAGGGAATGCGCTGGAAACGGTTTCTCTCCATACCTCTCCACTCGTCTCCTTTTCACTGCTGTATGAACGGTAGGTTATGACGATTCGTCCCTCTCCCCATATCGCCTTCCAGGCGTGTGATGCTCCGGCGCCAGCCGTCTCCAGAGTTCAGGTCGTTACTCTTGTGTTCGCTAATTGACAGATCGATGCAGATCCCAAGTACGCAGTTCTGAAGAAGGAAAACCCCACCATTTCCTCTCGGTGCTCATCCGCTCCCTTCCTTATGCATAGACCCGATTTGCAAACGGCGTCTCGTGTCGTTGTTGGCGGGAGAGGTGTTGGGAGTGCGGACAAGTTCAAGATGATTGGTGCATTAGCGGACAAGCTGAACGCTGCTGTGGGAGGAACGCGAGTGGCCGTGGACATGCACATGGTGGACGCTTCGCTGCAGGTGGGGCAGACAGGGAAGATTATCGCACCGGAGTTGTATATCGGAGTCGGAGTGAGCGGATCGATCCAGCATCAGGCGGGAATGAAGGAATCGTCGACAGTGGTGTGTATCAACAAGGATCCTGAAGCGCCATTGTTCAACGTGGGTAGTAGCTGAATTGAGTAACGTGTAGATTGCGGATTTCGGAATCGTCGGTGACTTGAACAAGGTCGTTCCCGAACTAGTGTCCAAATTGTAGTTGATCCTGTCTTTGTTTTCACCCATTCTTCACTGTTCAGTGAGAGAGGCACGACAATCGATGGAGCAAGGACAAGACAACCAGTATGACGAATCCGTTGTCCATTGCGCAAAAGTGAGCGTTGATACTCATTATCATGTATCAGGCAATTATTCAGCTGATCGATTACCTCCACATTCCGGATAAACTACTGGCGGAGTTATTCGACAACCCTGACAGTTCCGTGCTGATAGATGAAATTGACGAGGAGTGAGTGAAGGGATGAATCGTAACCGAATAGATTGGATATTGATCAGCTCATAATGACGCAGATTCCTCAGTCTCTGCAGTATCACCCATTCCTGTGAGTATCATGCGTAGGGCAATTCTTCAAACTGTATACCATGCGGCTAGGCAGGACGTTGCAGCTGGGAACAGTAATGACTCCTTTTCGTTTTCTGCAGTGTTCAGCGAAATCATCGACATGTTTCTGAACTTGCTGTCGACGAAGGACGAAGAGATCTCGATGCTGCGCACCCGTCCTATGGAGCGTGAGCCTGTGTTCTTATCGGATGATTCGAGTGATGACAGTGATGATTCGGAGGAGTTGGATGATGCGTACGATCGCATTCACGATCTTGTGGAGGCAACGGAGCAGCAGCGAATGTACTATTTGAAAATGCTGGAAACGATGCAGAAAACCCAACAGAGTCCTCCCGTTGCTAGTACGCCGACCCCCGTATCCATGATTTCCCTCCAGGACAACGATGGGGTCCAGCAGCTGCAAATGAAAGTGAATACTCTGACTGACTCTCTCCAGACTGCAAGGGATGAAGTGAAGACTTTGGATACGGAGAATCGTAATTGCATGGAATCTGCTTGAGTGTAGAGGAGAAGGGCAGCCGCATTGCAACTTTGAAGGACGAGCTGCGGCGCGTGAACAAGTACGTGAATGACATGAGGAAGGTGCAGCTGAACGTGAACACCATGGAGCTGAATTATTCGAGGTGCGTGAGTGAGTTAAAGGCGGCTTTGCTACAGAAGGAGAAGGAGGTGATGGAGCTGACGGAGAAGTTGCAGCAGAAGGAGGGTGAGAAGAAGGAGGAGAGTGAGAAGGAGGGTGAAAAGGAAGAAACAGAGGAGGAAGATATGGAAGAAGAAGAAGAGATTGAGGAAGAGGAGATTGGGAAGGAGGAGAAGGAAGAAGAGAAGGAGGTAGAGCGAAAGGAGGAAGAGGAAGACAAGGAAGATAAAGAGAGTGAGGAGGAAGACGTGGAGAAAGAAGAGAGCAAGGAAGAGGAAAGAACAGAAGAGAATAAACACGACGAATCACCCACCGATCCTCTCAACACGAGCATTGAAATGGTGGGGATCCCCTTCTCACTGTCGCAAACAGCCCCTCTCCCCTCCTCTCTCAACCACCGTTATCTCTGCGTGATCGAGGAGCTCCATCGCGAGGTCCTCTCTCTCCAGCAGCAGAACAAGGACTTGAAGGCGGAGCTGAAGGCAGTGCAGGTGGCACCCCCGGCGTCGGCGCGCACGACAGAGTGGGAGTGCGACTATTCGGCGATCGTGGAGAGTCAGAAGAAGAGTCTGGAGGTGCTGGAGGCGGCGGTGCGGGAGAAGAACCGAGTCATCTTCGAGCAGAACAAGCTGCTGCGGCGGTGGGGAAGTGGTGAGGCCATCGAGTCTGCCATGCCTGTTCAGGTGACGGAACCTGTTCAAGCAATGGAACCTGTTCAAGCAATGGAACCTGTTCAGGCGACGGAAGGGAAGGAGGACGAGGAGTCTGTCCAGCAGTGTGCGAGGGAGAAGCAAGCGTTGGAGCAACAGCACGAGGCGGAGAAGAGCGCCATGCAACAGCAGTTTGAAGAAGAGAAGCAATCCCTGTTACAACAGTGCGAGGCGGAGAAGAAGGCGCGGCGCCAGGAACAGCTCGTCATGCGCGCCAATCTCCAAGCCATCAAAGCGGGTTCCTTCTCCTCCTTCTCCTTACCCCTAGACCAGACCGCCTTTGCCACCTTCGCTGCGCGACAACTCGCCTCCTACAACCACACGCTCACCGCCTCCTCCTCCTCGCTCCTCTCCGCCTTCGCCTCGCTCTCCTCCCAGCTCCACGCCTACCGCCAGCGCGTCGCGCTGCTGAACGACCAGCTCCAGAGCTACGTCGGCAACTACCGCGTGATGGTGCGCGTGCGGCCCGTGTTGCCCTCCGACGGCGACGCACCGCCCGCCTTCTCCTTCGCCGATGACTACACGCTCGCCATTCACTCGAAGGCGGCGCAGAAGGAGCCGCGCGCGTTCGCGTTCGACCGCGTGTTCCCGCCGTCCGCGGGACAGGAGGCGGTGTTCGCGGAGGTGCAGCCGGCGATTCTGAGCCTCTTCCGCGGTATGAACGCGTGCGTGATGGCGTACGGACAAACCGGTGCGGGCAAGACCTTCACGATGACGGGCGAGGCGGGGAGGGAAGGCGTGATTCCGCGGTGCTGCGCGCTGCTGTTCGAGGAGCTGGCGTTCCGCCGTGAGAAGCCGATGCGCGTGAAGGTGAGTGTGGTGAGGTGAGGTGAGGCGAAGGTGAGCGTGTGCGAGCTGTACAACGAGGTGGTGCGCGACCTGCTGAACGGGGCCAAGGAGGCGAACGTCGCCGCGTATGGCGGGAACCACTTGACGGAGGTGGGAGTGGAGAGAGTGGGTGATGCGAAGAAGTACGCAGAATCGCGGGAAAGCTTATTGCAGATGCTGACGGAGAGCGCGACGCTGCGGGCGACGGCGGCCACACGAATGAACATCGCGAGCAGCCGTTCGCACATGCTCGTGATCGTGTCGCTGGTGGACGAGCAGGAGGCGACGATCGGGAAGCTGACGATGGTGGATTTGGCGGGAAGCGAAAACCTGAAGCAGAACGCGGCGACGGGCGTGCAGATGAAGGAGGCGCAGAACATCAACCTCAGCCTCTTCGAGCTGACCAATGTCTTGCGCGATCTGAACATCCCGAAGAAGGTGGTCACCTACCGCAACAGCAAGCTTACAATGATGCTGAAGGTGCAGTTTCCGGTGTTGTGTGAGGAATAGGACTGCCTCGGCGGGAAATCGAAGAACCTGGTTCTCGTGCACGTGAATCCAACGGAACGGGACTACTCGTACTGGCAGGAAGCACGCCTCAACTCTAGGGCGAGTCTGAATTCTCTTCAGTTGGCGGAGAAAATCTCGACCATCAAGCTCGGCAACGTGCACGCTGCGATCAAGTCCCCGTCTCCGTACATGGATTTGCCGTTTTGTGATTACTAGGGAGAATGGGAGGAGACTGAAGAGCTTTTAGTGAGCATGCTATAGTATTGGCTGTTTGTTTCACAGGAGGGTGGGTGTGACTTGCCATTCCCAAGAGTCTGTGCAAAGGAATAGCACCACGTAATGCATCCATATTGCTATGTATCGACGACCAACGCGATGCAGCTCAGGATTTGACTGGAATGAACACAGGCGAATGGAACGGGAATCCGTGAAATCGCGCAGGAACACCTTTCCGGGCGTTTCACGCATTGATCTTCCCCATTCCTGTCTCGCTCACAGTACTGTTCCCATGCTCCGTCTTACCAAGGTACGCTTCGTCGCGGTCCCATAATGTCTAGACACTGAATGTCTGCGCTCGCTCCTCGGTCAATGTGGCTATTCCTGCCCTCTGTAATGCGATAGTTCATCCGCACGTTTGCTGAGAAGCCCTTTGTCTACCAGGACATTTTCGAGACCGCTGGTCCGGATACCACCAAGTACCGCAAGATCACCAGCGATTACGTTTCCACCATCAATGTCGATGGCAAGAAGATTCTGAAGGTGGCTCCCGAGGGTCTGACGTACCCGCTTTGCGCGTCCCCTCATGTCTAGGCTCCTCGCCGAGACCTGCATGAAAGAAGTGTCTCACTTCCTCCGTACCGCGCATCTGGAGAAGCTCGCCCAGATCATGAGAGATCCTG
>ERZ827156.1735-NODE-1735-length-24593-cov-3.538226_pt1 | contig 24593 bp, 23 predicted proteins | sample MGYA00519919_ERZ827156 | MGnify/ENA primary metagenome ERZ827156 (study PRJEB31778, sample SAMEA3449269) | human gut metagenome | biome: human gut; feature: human-associated habitat; material: faeces | place: United Kingdom | collected 2010/2012 ...
TGCATTGACGAAGCAGCCGGAAGCGATTAAAATAAAAAATCATGGTTCATCGCCTCAGGAGGGCTTTTTCATGGACGCCTATCCGAACTTGAATACTCTGTATCTATCTCCGCGCCTGCAGGCGCGGCTTGCGGACGCCGCCGGCTATCCCGTCACGACCATCGTGGCCCCCACGGGCTACGGCAAGACGACCGCCGCACAGTATTTGCAGCGGCGCATCGCCGCCGAAGCACCAGACGCGCGTGTGTTCCGCCAGTTTCTCTCCGGCGGCGGCCGGCAGGAATTCTGGGCCGGGCTCTGCCGCGCGCTGCACACCGCGCCGCAGCTGTCGGCGCAGCTGCTTGCACTCGGCTATCCGGACAGCCCGCACACACGGCAGCAGCTGCTGGAACTGGTGCAGGACGCACTGCCAGCGCAAAGCCCTGTCTGGTTCATTCTAGACGATGTGCATCTGCTGCAGGGCGGCGAGGCAGCGGAACTTGTCTCGTTTCTGGCCGAACGGCTTCCGCTGCAGGTCCATCTGCTCCTGCTCTCGCGCAACCAGATCTTTTCCGAAGCACAGAAGCTGCGCCTCGGCAGCCGTCTGCTTGAACTTAGCGCGGCGGATCTGCGGCTGACGCAGGAGGAACTTGCGCAGTATGCCGGACTTTGCGGTCTGCCGCTTCCAGAGCGGGAGTCGCAGGCGCTTCTGTCCGTCAGCGAGGGCTGGATCGCCATGGTCTATCTGATCTTCCGCGCCTATGCCCAAACCGGCACATGGCGCTTTGACACGAAGGGCATGGACACGCTGATCGAGCAAGTCATGTTCGAGCCGCTTCCCGAGCGGCAGCGTCTGTTTTTGCTGGATAATTGTATGGCAGAGGATTTCAGCGCCGCGCAAGCAGCCTTTGTTTGGCAGGCACCGGATGCGGACGTGCTGCTGCACGCCGTCTCGGACGCGCTGCTCGGCGCGGCGGCGCTCGGCGATATCGGCAAGCTCTTTCCCGATTCCGCCGACGAGTTTGCTGGCATCTCGAGCTTAGAGCTGCTGCGGCGGGTGAAGCTGCACCTCGCCGCCGCGGGGTACGATGTCGTCAACATTGACGCGACGATTTTGGCGCAGGCACCTAAGCTCGCGCCGTACCGCGAGCAGATGCGCTCGAATATCGCGCGTGAGCTCCAGATCGATGTCTTGCGCGTGAGCGTGAAAGCCACGACCGAGGAACACCTCGGCTTCACCGGCAGCGGCGAGGGGATGGCCGCCCACGCTATCGCGCTCCTTGAGCGCGCGGACAACTGAATCAAAACCGCTTCGGACGGACGCTTTTTCTGAGTGCCCGTCCCTTTTTGCCCGCACACCGCCGCCGCGCACGCATATCATGCTGTGAGGGGGAATCGGTATGGACTATTATCTCTTTGCCGCGCGCTCAGTCACCCATGCCCAGCGCATGGCGCGGCTTTTGAGCGACGCGGGTATCTCTGCCAAAATCCGCCGCGCGGGCGCTGCGATCACCGAGCGCGGCTGCGGCTATACGCTGGAAATCCCGCGCCGCCACGCGGCGCGCGCCATGCAGGCCTGCCGCGCGGGCGGCGTGCTGCCGGTCAAGGTGCTTTTCGTCTCGGATGACGGCATGCAAGAGGTGGCGCTATGATCTATCTCGACAGCGCCGCCACGACGTTTCAAAAGCCCGCTGCGGTGCAGCGAGCCGTCGTGCAGGCGATGCGCACGATGAGCTCGCCCGGGCGCGGCGGGTATGCCGCGGCGCAGCAGGCCGACGAGCTGCTGTTTCGCTGCCGCAGCGCAGCCGCGGAGCTCTTCTCCGTGCCGTCGAGCGAGCAGGTCGTTTTCACGATGAACGCGACGCATGGACTGAACATCGCCATCAAGAGCCTTGTCCGCCCGTGCGGGCGGGTCGTCGTCTCAGGCTATGAGCACAACGCCGTCACGCGGCCGCTGCACGCGCTGGGCGCGGAGGTCATCGTCGCCGCCGCGCCGCTTTTTTCGCCGCAGGAGACGGTCGAAGCCTTCGAGCGCGCGCTTGCGCATGAGCCCGATGCCGTTATCTGCACGCATGTCTCCAATGTCTTCGGCGCTATTTTACCAATTGAGCGCATCGCGCAGCTCTGCCGCGGCGCAAGCGTGCCGCTCATCATCGACGCGTCTCAATCCGCGGGCTCGCTGCCGATCGACTTTTCCGTGCTCGCACCTGCATTCCTTGCCATGCCGGGGCATAAGGGACTTTACGGCCCGCAGGGGACGGGGCTGCTGCTCTGCGGCAGCGACGCGCTCCCGCTCATCGAGGGCGGCACAGGCAGCGAATCGCTGCGTCAGAGCATGCCGGACTTTCTTCCCGACCGTCTGGAGGCAGGGACGCACAACGTTCCTGGCATCGCGGGGCTCGAAGCAGGCATCGCCTTCGTGCGCGCGCAGCGCCCGGAGCGCATCCTGCACCACAGCCGCGCGCTCATCCGTCGAGCAGGAGAGGGCCTCGGCAAAATTCCAAATGTACACGGATTTCTCTCGCTGGAGGCAAGCTTGCAGGCAGGGGTCTTATCGTTCACGGTGGACGGCCTTTCGCCAGAAAGTGTCGCCGAGGAGATGGCAAAGCGCGGTATCGCGCTGCGCGCGGGGCTGCACTGTGCGCCGTTCGCGCACAAAACGGTGGGCACTTTGCCCGACGGAACGGTGCGGCTGAGCGTTTCCGCCTTTAATCGCGAAAGCGAGATCGACACGTTTCTTTCCTCTCTGCGCGCGATCGCGGCAGGTCAGGCAAAAAACTGAGATTTCATAGAAAATTCATCGCTCTACCGTTGCAATTTGGAGTGTTTCATATTAGAATAAGTAATAACTATTGCTTAAGGGGAGCGTGCCTATGGAATTTGTCATGCCCATCCTGGAAGGCGCGTGGCGCTATGTGCTCACGCTCAGGATCTCGGACTATCTTGATATCGCGCTGATGGCGTATGCGATCTATTGGCTTTTAAAGCTCGTCGGCACGTCGAAGGTCGAGAGCGTCGGCAAGGTGATTTTGCTGTTCCTGCTGGCGCTGATGCTCTCGGACGCGTTCTCGCTCAACGGAATTTACTTCCTTTTGAGCCATATTCTCTCACTCGGTGCGCTGGCGCTCATCGTGCTCTTCCAGCCCGAGATCCGCCGCCTCATCGATCAGCTCGGCTCGAGCCGCTGGCGCTCGTTCAACCCCTTCGCGCGCACGCAGCAGGTCTCGGCCATTGAAAACGCCATCGCGCAGACGGTGCTCGCCTGCACGGAAATGTCCAAAACGCGCACGGGCGTTCTCATCGTCTTCGAGCGTGAAATGGCGCTGGACGACATCGCCCGCACGGGCACGATCGTCGACGCGCGCGTGAGCAGCGAGCTTCTCAAAAATATTTTCTTCGTTAAGGCGGCCATGCACGACGGCGCGGTCATCATGCGTGACGGGCGGCTGCTCGCGGGCGGTTGCATGCTGCCGCTCTCGAAAAACGTGAACCTGAGCCGCGACCTTGGCATGCGTCACCGTGCGGGCATCGGCATGAGCGAGAATTCCGACGCGGTCGTCGTCATCGTCTCGGAGGAGACGGGGACAATCTCCGTCGCCATCGGCGGCCTCTTAAAGCGCCACCTGATGCCCGAGACGCTCGAAAAGCTGCTCATCAATGAGCTTGTCCCGCAGGAGCCCACCGAACAGGACGACAAGCTCCACATGAAGCTCTTGAAGCTCCTCAGTGCCGGAAAGGGGGACAAGGACGATGAAAAGTAAGCGCCGCAAGATCTTCTACGTTGCATTGTCCATCCTCATCGCGGCAACGATCTGGTTCTACGTGAACAACAAGGAATCCGTGACCGTGTACGTCCATGACGTGCCGATCGAATTTCTCAACGAGGACACGTCGCTTGCCGACAAGGGCCTCATGCGCATCAGTGGGGACGAGGATATCACCGTCGATTTAAAGCTCCAGATGCCGCGCAACGTCGTCTACGACTTTGACACGAGCGAGCTGCGGCTCGTGAGCGACCTTTCGACCATCACCTACGCGGGCAAGCAGTCCGTCAGCTACACGATCCTGTACCCTTCGAAGGTCTCGTCGAGCAGCGTGAAGGTCGAATCGCCGACCATCCGCACCGTTCAGGTCGAGATCGGCGAGCTCAACAAGAAGGACATCGAGATCCGCTGCAAGGTCGTCGGCAATGTGGCCGATGGCTACATCGCCGGCACGGTCGAGATGCTGCCCGAAACGCTCGAGGTGCGCGGCCAGCAGGCTGACATCATGCAGATCAGCTACGCGCAGGTCACGCTCGACATCGAAAATGCATCCTCCACGGTCGTGGAGCTGCTCGACTATGAGCTCTATGACTTCAACGACCAGCTCATTGAGAGCAAGAACATCCATCCCATGAGTGAAAACGTGCAGGTGACGATGCCGGTGCTCAAGGTGAAGGACGTTCCGCTGACCGTCAACTTTATCGAATCCGCGGGCTCGCGGCTCGAGAATTACACCTATACGCTCAGCCACAGCAGCATCACCCTTTCCGGTGATGCGACGCAGATGGCAGGCATCAGTGAGATATCGCTCGGCACGCTCGCGCTTGAGGACGTGCAGGGCTCGGAGACGCTGACCTATGACATTCTCATTCCCGACGGGGTGAACAACTTAAGCGGGATCACAAGCGCTACGCTCACGATCAGCAGCGGCGACATCAGCACGAAAGAGGTCGAGGCGACGCACTTCAGCTACGAGAATTTCTCAGGCGATCACACCGTCACCGTCGTGACCTCGTCACTGCCCGTCACGCTGCGAGGCTCCGCAAGCGACCTTGAGGCCATCTACGGGCGCGAGGTCCACGTCATTGCAGACCTATCCGACATCGCCGCCGACAGCGGCAGCTACACCGTTCCCGCCCGCATCGAGGTGAGCGGCTACGACGTGGGCGCGGTCGGCACTTACGAGGTCACCGTTCACATCAGCTAAGCCAATTCACAAAAGGAGACAGCATGACTCAGATCGCAACAGTAGAAAAAATCCTTCCCGGCGGCATGGCGGAGATCTCCGTCCCGCGCAAGTCCGCCTGCGGCCACGACTGTGAAGAGTGTGCGGGCTGCGGCGTATCGGGTGCAAGCGTGCGCGCTGTCGCGCGCAACGACGCCCGCGCCGAAGTGGGACAAAAGGTCGTGGTCGAGAGCAGCACGAAGAATCTGCTCGGCGTGATGCTCCTCGTCTATCTTCTGCCGATCGTGCTGTTTCTTGTCGGCTACTTTGCAACCGGCGCGCTCGAAAGCGAGGGACTGCGCTACGCCGTCGCCATCGCGGCATTTTTGATCGGCATCATCCCCGCGATCATCTGCGACCGCCGCACGAAGAAAAACGGCAAGCTGACGTTCACCATCGTGCGTCTTTTCTAAGGCATGTTTGGTTACATCAGGCCGTCCAAGCCGCACCTCAGCGAGCAGGACGAAGCGCGCTTCCAGTCCGTTTACTGCGGGCTGTGCCACGAGCTCGGGCGAAAGTACGGCTTTGCCGCCCGCTTTGTGCTGAATTTCGACTTCACGTTCCTTGCTATCCTGCTCTCCGACGCGCAGGAGCCGGAATGCGAGAGCTGCCGCTGCGCGGCGCATCCGTGCAAGGCACAGTGCGTCATGGCGCACACCGTCGCGCTCGAAACGGCGGCAGACCACAGTCTGGTGCTCGCCTGGTGGCAGCTTCGCGACCATATTGAAGACCACGGCTTTTTCAAAGCCATCCCATACCGGCTCGCGGCGCTTTTGCTGCGCGGCGCTTACCGCAAGGCGAGAACGTTCGTGCCGGAATTTGACGCTTCCGTGCAGCGGCACCTAAATGATCTGCACCAGCGTGAGCGGGAGCACTGCGCGTCGCTCGATCAGGCTGCCGAGCCTTTCGCCGCACTGATGGCGGACGTCGCCGACTGCGTCGGCGACGAAATGCGGCGGCGCGTGATGAAGGAAATTTTCTACCACCTCGGCCGCTGGATCTACCTGGTCGACGCGGCAGATGACTTTGAAAAGGACGCGCACTCGAATTGCTACAATCCGCTGCGCTATCGCTATGAGCTTGATGGCGACAAGCTGGACGAGCAGAGCAGGGAAGCCGTGGCCGCCTCGCTCGACCTCTCCGTGCACCGCATGGCGAGCGCTTACGCGCTGCTCTCCTGCGGCGTGTGGACAAGCATTTTAGACAGCATTTTTTACGAGAGCCTTTACGGGATCGGCAGCGCCGTTCTCAAGGGCACGTATCATAAGCCCCCGCGCAGAATACACTTCCGCATCAAGGCGGAGAAAAACGAGGAAACCGTATGAATGACCCCTATCAGATCCTAAATATCCCGCCGACGGCGACTGACGAGGAGGTCAAGCGCGCTTACCGCGACCTTGCCCGCAAATACCACCCGGACAATTACCACGATAACCCGCTGGCCGATCTCGCGCAGGAAAAAATGAAAGAGATCAACGAGGCCTATGACCAGATTCAGAAGCAGCGCAAGGCGTCTTCCGCCGCCTCGCAGAGCCACTCCTACGGCTACGGCAGCGGGAATAGCTATGGCAACTCCGCTTACGGCGGCGCCTATGGAGCGGGCTCGCTCGATCAGGTGCGCATGGCGATCAACCGCGGCGATATCTCGCTCGCTGAGCGTCTCTTAAGCGGCGTGAGCGACCACAACGCGGAGTGGAACTTCCTGATGGGCGTGGTCTGCTCGCGGCGCGGCTGGATGGACGAGGCCAAGCGCTATATGGAGACCGCCGTGCAGATGGACCCGAACAATCCAGAGTATCGCAGCGCGCTCTCTGCGCTGACGGGGGCGGGCTACCGGCCCAACGGCTTCCGCTCGGTCCACACGGCCAATTTTGATGACAGCGCGTGTCTGCGCTGCTGCGCGGCATGGTCGTGCTGCACGCTCTTTAGCGGCGGCGGATGCTATTTGCTGCCCTGCATTTACTACTGATTTTTGTTTAATCCTGTACTTTTCAGTTTTGTGTTTTTACTATATCATGGAGGAGAAGAATCGTGGTCAAAAGTATGACTGGCTATGGAAGAGCCAAAAAAACGCTCTCCAATCGCGATATCACCGTCGAGGTGCGCTCTGTCAACAACCGCTATCTTGACTGCACGGTGAAGCTGCCGCGCGCCTACATCTTCGCGGAGGATGCCATCAAGGGGCGCGTGCAGAAGGCCATCTCGCGCGGCAAGGTCGATGTGTTCGTCACCATCGACTCGACCGGTGCGGATGAAGAGGTCGTCGTGGTCAACGAGGGTCTGGCCCGCAGCTATTTAGAGGCGCTGCGCAAGCTCTATGAGATCGACGGCGGGAATTACCTTCAAAAGCAGTCCTACGCGGCGGACCTCGCCCGCATTCCGGACGTGCTGACCGTCACGAAGGCGGAGGAGGACCTGGAGTCCGTTGGCGCGGACATCTGCGAGGTGCTCGACGAAGCGCTCGCGTCCTATAACCAGATGCGCGCGACGGAGGGGAAGAAGCTGGCCGAGGACATCGGCGGCAGGCTCACGACCATCGAAACGCTCACCGGCAAGGTCGAGGAGCGCTCGCCCGAAACGGTGCGCGAGTACCGCGAAAAGCTGACCGCGCGCATGCAGGAGGTCCTGCAGAGCACGACGATCGACGAATCGCGCATCCTGACCGAGGCCGCCATCTACGCCGACAAGATTGCCGTGGACGAGGAGACCGTGCGTCTGCACTCGCATGTGTCGCAGCTGCGCGACATGCTGCTCTCCGACGAGCCCATGGGCCGCAAGATGGACTTTCTCATTCAGGAGGTCAACCGCGAGAGCAACACCATCGGCTCGAAGTGCAACGATGTCGCCATCGCGCGCGATGTGGTCGCGCTCAAGGCGGAAGTCGAAAAGATCCGCGAGCAGGTGCAGAACATCGAGTAAGGGGCGAAGCAAATGAAGCTGCTGAACATCGGATTTGGCAACATGGTGTCCGCCGAGCGCCTGATCGCCGTCGTCAGCCCTGACAGCGCGCCGATCAAGCGCCTCATTCAGGAGTCGCGCGAGCGCGGCATGCTGATCGACGCGACCTACGGCCGCAAGACCGCGTCGGTGTTCATCATGGACAGCGACCATGTGGTGCTCTCGGCCATCGCCGCTGACAAGCTGATCGCAAGGCTGGGCGTGGAAACGCTCGCCATGGAGGAGGAAGCATAGAAAATCATGTACAAGGGGAAAACATTCATCATCTCCGGCCCATCCGGAGTGGGCAAGAGCACGGTGCTCAAGGAGTTATTTCAGGATCGCGACGATCTTTATTTCTCCGTTTCCGCCACGACGCGTCCGCCGCGTCCCGGCGAGATAGACGGCGTCCACTATCACTTTACCGACGTCGACGAGTTCCGCAAGATGATCTCGGAGGACGCCTTTTTGGAGTATGCCGAGTATGTCGGCAACTTTTACGGCACGCCCAAGCGCTATGTGGACGAAGCCATGGCGCAGGGGAAGGACGTTATCCTCGATATCGAGGTGCAGGGCGCCCTGCAGGTCATCGGCAAGCGGCCCGATACTGTGCGCATCTTCATCGCCCCTCCCTCGTGGGACGCGCTGGAGCAGCGCCTGACCGGGCGCGGAACGGACAGCCCCGAGAAGATCCAGAAGCGCCTTGTCCGCGCCAAGGTCGAGCTTCAGACTGCCGACACCTACGATTACTTTGTCATCAACGACACGGTGGAAAACGCCGTGCGCGAGATCAACGCCATCATGCTCGCCGAGCATTGCCGCCCGAGTGAGCGCATGGAGATATTGCAGTAAGATACCTAATTTAATTTATCAATCATGCCGCGCCGCGGCGAAAGGAAGTAAACGACTATGATGCTCTATCCCGCTATGAACACCCTCACCAAGAATGTCCCCAACCGTTACCTGCTGGTCAACGTGGTCGCGCGCCGCGCCCGTCAGATCGCGGAGGACGCCGAGCTGGAGGGGATCCACCTGACCGAAAAGCCCGTCACCGAAGCCATCAATGAGGTCGCCGACGGCGAGATCACCGCGGCGGACATTGATACGCACATCAATAAGTAAGAACAAACGATTCGCCGGAGAGGGGGAGAAGCATGGAACAGCAGATCGCAAGGATCGCCCTCTCCGGCGTACCCTACAGTGCGGACAAGCTGTATTCCTACCTCGTCCCGCCCGAGCTGGCTGACGCCTGCCGCGCGGGCGTTCGTGTGAGCGTACCGTTTGGCCATGGCAACCGCCGCACTGAGGGCTTCGTGCTCGAAACGCTGTGCGAAGCGGCAGAGAAGCCGCTCAAGCCGGTCTTTACCGTGCTGGACGAGCAGCCGCTGCTCGACACGTCCCTGCTGCGCCTTGCCAAATGGATGAAGGCGCGCTATTTCTGCACGGTCTACGACGCGCTCAAGACCATTCTGCCCGCGGGCATCTGGTTCCGCTACCGCGAGACCTACCGCTTAGCAGACGGTGTACAGGAGAGCGACTTGACAGCGCTTGCCGCGGCGAACCGCACAGATAAGCTGCTGCTTGAGGCCATCACCGCCCGCGGCGAGCTGGAGCGCAGCGAGCTCGAGGAGCTCGGCGGCGCGCAGACGATGAAGCGGCTCAAGCTCCTGTGCGAGCAGGGCGTGCTGTACTCCGAGACGACGGCCATCCGGCAGATCAGCGACAAGTCGGTGCGTATGGTGAGCCTTGCCGTGAGCGCGGAGGACGCGCTCGCCGCGGTCGAGCCAAAACGCCGCAGCGCGCCGCTGCGCTATGCGGCGGTCGAAATGCTCTGCGCGCAGGGCACGCTCTCCTCGTCGGATATCTGCTACTATACCGGCGCGTCGCTGCAAACGCTGCGCGGGCTGGAAAAGGCGGGCATCGTTTCATTTGCCAAGCAGGAGGTCCTGCGTGTCAGCAGGCACGAGCCCGTTGAGATGGCCCTGCCCATCGTGCTCAACGACGAGCAGCAGCAAGCCTTTGACGGACTGCTGCCGCTCATTGCCCGCCGCGAGGCGGGAGCGGCGCTGCTGCATGGCGTGACCGCCAGCGGCAAGACGCAGGTGTATATCCGCCTCATTGAGGAAACATTGGCGATGGGCCGCACGGCGATGCTGCTTGTGCCGGAGATCGCGCTCACGCCGCAGATGATGGCGAAATTTACCGCCTATTTCGGCGAGAACGTCGCCATGCTCCACAGCGGACTTCAGCTGACGGAGCGCTACGACCAGTGGAAGCGCATCCGCCGCGGCGACGTGCGGGTCGTGCTCGGCACGCGCAGCGCGGTGTTCGCGCCGCTGCCGGACCTCGGACTTATCATCATGGACGAGGAGCAGGAGCCGACCTACTGCTCGGAGAACCCGCCGCGCTACCATACGCGCGATGTCGCGCAGTTCCGCTGCGCGCAGAGCGGCGCGCTGCTGCTGCTCGGCTCGGCGACGCCGACGGTCGAGACGATGTATTACGCGCGGGAAGGGCGCTATCAAGTTTTCCCGCTTTACAGACGCTACAATGAAAAAGCGCTCCCCGAGGTGTTCATCGCCGATTTGCGCGACGAGCTTCGCGCGGGGAACGAGACCGCCGTCAGCGAACCGCTCCGCTCCGCGCTGGAGGAAAATCTCGCCCGCGGCGAGCAGAGCATTCTCTTTCTCAACCGCCGCGGCAGCAGCCGGATGCTGCTGTGCGGTGAGTGCGGCGAGGTGCCCGAGTGCCCGCGCTGCAGCGTTCCGATGACCTATCACAGTGCGAACGGACGGCTGATGTGCCATTACTGCGGCCACAGTGAGCCGGCCTATGACCGCTGCCCGCAATGCGGCGGCATCATGAAGCACATCGGCACCGGCACGCAGAAGGTCGAGGAGGAGCTGCACGCTCTGTTCCCCGGAGCGAAGGTCCTGCGTATGGACACCGACACGGTCGGCGCGTCGCATGGGCACGAAAAGCTCCTGCGGCAGTTTGAAGAAGAAAAGATCCCGATCCTGCTCGGCACCCAGATGGTCGCCAAGGGCCTGGATTTTGAGAACGTCACGCTGGTCGGCGTCCTCTGCGCCGACGCCTCGCTCTATATCGACAACTACCGCGCGCCGGAGCGCACGTTCAGCCTGCTCTCGCAGGTCGTGGGCCGCGCGGGCCGCGGCAGCAAGCAGGGCAGAGCGATCATTCAGACCTTCACGCCGGAAAACGAGGTCATCCGCGCGGCGGCCGCACAGGATTACGACGCGTTCTACGAAAGCGAGATCCGGATGCGGCGCCTGCGCCGCTATCCGCCGTTCGCCGACCTCTTCTCCTTTACCGTGACCGGCGCGGACGAGAGCCGCGTCATCCGCGCGGCAAAGGCGCTGCGCGACGCGCTCGGCTACGCCGTCGAACGGCGCGAGGAGCTCAAGCCGCTGAGCATCGAGGTGCTCGGTCCTGCCGGGGCGAGCGTGGTGAAGGTCAACAACCGCTACCGCTACCGAGTTTTTCTCGTCGGCAAGGGCTGTCCGGCGCTGCGCCGTCTGGTGGCGGAATATCTCTATGCGTTTTATCAACACAAGGAAAACCGCGGTCTCGACATTTTTGCCGACTGCAATGCGATACAATAGGAGGAACTGCTATGGCCATTCGTGAGATCAGAAAAAAGGGCGACCCGTGTTTGGAGAAGGTCTGCCACCCGGTGACGGAATTCAATGAGCGTCTGCACCTGCTGCTGGACGATATGCGTGAAACGCTGGAGGAGTCCGGCGGCGTCGGGCTTGCCGCGCCGCAGGTCGGCATCCTGCGCCGCGTGTGCATCGTGGAGGACAGCGAGGGCGAGATCATCGAGCTCGTGAACCCCGAGATCGTCAAGGCTGAGGGCGAGCAGACCGGCTTGGAGGGCTGCCTGAGCCTGCCCGGCCACTGGGGCATCGTCACCCGTCCCTACACCGTGCGCGTGCGTGCGCAGGACCGCGACGGCGCGACCTTCGAGGTCGAGGATGAGGACATCACCGCCCGCTGCTTCTGCCACGAGATCGAGCATCTGGACGGACACCTGTTTAGCGCACTGCGACCGCCTGCTCACCGACGAGGAGCTGGAGCAGTATCTCAAGGAGCACGAGGACGAGTACGAAAGGGAAGACGACGAATGAGGATCGTATTCATGGGAACGCCCGACTTCGCAGTCGCATCGCTCCGCCGTCTGGTGGAGGACGGGCATGAGGTCGTCGGCGTATTCACCCAGCCGGACAAGCCCAAAAACCGCGGCATGAAGCTGACCTTTTCGCCTGTGAAGGAATATGCCTTAACACAAGACCTGCCGGTCTATCAGCCGCTCAAAATGCGCGACGGGGAAGCGCTCGGCATATTACGGGAGCTTGCGCCCGAGCTGATCGTGGTCGCGGCCTACGGAAAGATCCTGCCGCAGGAGATCTTAGACCTGCCGCAATACGGCTGCATCAACGTTCACTCCTCGCTTCTGCCGAAGTATCGCGGCGCCGCGCCCATCAACTGGGCGATCCTGAACGGCGAGTGTGTCACCGGCGTTTCTATCATGTATATGGTTGCAGCGCTCGACGCGGGCGATGTCATCCGCACGGTCTCGACCGAGATCGGTGAGCGCGAGGACGCCGCGGCGCTGACAGAGCGCCTTGCTGAGCTCGGCGCGCAGGCGCTGAGCGAGACGATCCCGACGCTTGCGGACGGCACGGCGAAGCGCACACCGCAGGACGAGTCGGCCTTCACCTATGCGCCCATGCTCGACCGCTCGCTTTCGCCCATCGACTGGACGAGGAGCGCACGGGAGATCGACTGCCAGGTGCGCGGTCTCATTCCGTGGCCCTGTGCCGCGACGAGCGTGGACGGGAAAAGCGTCAAGGTCTACGAGACCCTTTCCGGGGAAATGACTGCCGACGCACCCGGCACGATGCACGCGGTCAAGCGCGGCCTTTCCGTCGCCTGCGGCGACGGCAGGAGCCTCATCATCACACAGCTTCAGGCGGAGGGCGGCAAGCGCATGGCGGCTGCCGACTATCTGCGCGGTCACCCGCTCAAAACAAACGGCTAAAGGGGAGAGCTTATGCCTTACTATTCTTACGGCTACGGTTACGATTCAGCCAACCTGATCTACCTCATTCTGCTGGTCCCGGTCCTGCTGCTGTCGCTCTATGCGCAGGCAGCGGTCAGCGGCAATTTCTCGCGTTACAGCAAGGTGACGAATCGCCGCGGACTGACCGGCGCACAAGCGGCGGCCGGTGTGCTGCGCGCGCACGGCATCACAGACGTCGGCATCGCCCGCTGCTCAGGCAAGCTGACCGACCACTACGATCCGCGCAATAACACCATCTTTCTCTCCGATTCGGTTTACGATGCCGCCACGGTCGCGGCGGTCGGCGTTGCCGCGCATGAGGCGGGACACGCGGTGCAGTACGCCGTGGGCTATGGCCCTGTCAAGCTGCGCAGCGCCATTGTGAAAACGACGCAGTTCAGCTCGCAGGCCTCGTTCATCATTCTGATGCTCGGCCTCGTGCTCTACAGTCAGCCGATCCTGCTGCTCGGCATTGTCCTCTTCGGCGTGGTCGCGTTCTTCCAGCTCGTCACGCTGCCGGTGGAGTTCAACGCCTCCCACCGTGCGCTTGAAACGCTGGAGGGTGAGCATATCCTGGAGGACGAGGAGATGGCCGGTGCACGGAAGGTGCTCCGCGCCGCGGCGCTGACCTATGTCGCCGCGCTGCTCTCGTCGCTTTTGCAGCTCCTGCGCTACGTTTTGATCTTCCTCAACCGCTCCGGGAATCGCCGCGGAGGGCGCCGATGAGAGTCGACCGTGCAAGAGAAGCGGCGCTGGACGCGCTGGCGGCCTGCCGCCGGAACGGCGCGTGGATCGACGGCGCGCTCAAGCAGGTGCTCAAGCGGGACGGGCTTTCCGGCCGCGATGCAGCCTTTGCCAGCCGCATTGCCTACGGCGTGATGCAAAGCCGCATTTACCTTGACCGCTGTCTGGCGCGCTGCCTGACGCAGAGGCCCGAAAAGCTCGAGCCGCTGCTGCTGGATATCCTCCGCGTCGGTGCGTATCAGATCCTTTTTATGGACAAGGTGCCGGTCAATGCCGCCGTGAATGAGGCGGTGGAGATGGCGAAGGCGCACAAGCTATCCCGCGCGGCGGGACTGGTGAACGCAGTGCTGCGCAATGTGGACCGCAAAAGGGGAGAGCCGCTTGCCTTTGCGGACGAGCTTGAAGCGCTCTCCGTACAGACAAGCCACCCGCGTGCGCTCGTCGAGCGCATGGTCGGCCTGCTCGGCGCGGAGGAGGCGGAAGCCTTTCTCCGCGCGGACAATGAGCCGGTTCCGACCACCATTCAGACCAACACGCTCAAAACGACCGCGAAGCAGCTTCGCGCCTCGCTGGAGGATGAGAGCGTAACCGTGGAGCCGCACCCGTGGCTCGCCGCGGCGCGCTTCACCGTTTCCGGCACCGGCGATCTGGAAGGTCTGCGCGCGTGGCGCGAGGGCTGGTTCACGGTGCAGGATGCCGCGGCGAAGCTGACGGCTTTGGCTGCCGCGCCAAAGGCGGGGAGCTTTGTCATCGACACCTGCGCCGCCCCCGGCGGGAAGTCCTTCGCCATGGCGATGTGCATGGAAGGGAAAGGACACATTCTCTCCTGCGATGTGGAGGAGCACAAGCTGCGGCTCATGGAGGCCGGTGCGGAGCGGCTGGGGATCGAGTGCATGGAGGTCCGCTTGGCCGATGGCCGTGTCTGCGATGAAGCGCTTGCGGAGAAGGCGGACGTCGTCGTCTGCGACGTACCGTGCTCCGGGCTCGGCATCATCCGCAAGAAGCCGGATATTCGCTATAAGGACATGGCTTCGCTCGCGGGTCTGCCCGCGATCCAAAGCGCCATTCTGGACAACGCCTCACGCTATGTCCGGCGCGGCGGGACGCTCGTTTACTCCACCTGCACGGTGCTTCCCGAGGAAAACGAGCGGGTGACGGATGCGTTTCTCCGCGCGCACCCGGACTTTACTTACGATACCTTTGCGCTGCCCGGTCCCATCGGCACAGTTGAGGGACACATCACGCTCTGGCCGCAGCGCCACGGGACGGACGGCTTTTATATCTGCCGCATGACGCGCAAGGAATGAGGATGACGATGACCGATATCAAATCCATGACACAAGAGGAGATCACCGACGCGCTGCGCGCGATGGGCGAGCCTGCCTTCCGCGGCAAGCAGGTGTTCTCCTGGCTCCATAAGGGTGCGACCGACTTTGCGGAGATGAACAATCTCTCCAAGCCCCTGCGAGAAAAGCTTGGCAAGGAGTTTACCATTACAGCGCCGACCGTCGCCCGCAAGCAGGTTTCCCGGCTCGACGGCACCGTCAAATACCTCTGGGAGCTGCGCGACGGCAACTGCATCGAGACGGTGCTCATGAGCTATCACCACGGCAACACTGTCTGCATCTCCTCGCAGGTCGGCTGCCGGATGGGCTGCAAATTCTGCGCCTCCACCATAGCCGGCAAGGTAAGAGACTTAACACCGTCGGAGATGCTTGACCAGGTGCTCTTTACCCAGCTGGATTCGGGAAAGGACATCTCCAACATCGTTCTCATGGGCATCGGCGAGCCGCTGGACAACCGCGCGAACGTGCTGCGCTTTCTGCAGCTCGTGAACCACCCGGAGGGGCTGAACATCGGAATGCGCCACATCTCGCTTTCCACCTGCGGCGTTGTACCCGGCATCGACGCGCTTGCGGAGGAAAACCTGCAGCTCACGCTTTCCGTTTCGCTCCACGCGCCGGACAGCGCGACGCGCAGCCGCATCATGCCGGTCAACAACGCCTACGACGTGGAGGAGCTGTTCGCCGCCTGCCACCGCTATTTTAAGAAAACCGGCCGCCGCATCTCGTTTGAGTACGCGATGATCGACGGCGTGAACGACCACGACTGGCAGGCCGACCTGCTCGCCGAGCGCATCCACGGGATGCCGGGGCACGTCAATCTGATCCCGCTCAACGACGTGGTCGAAAGCGAGTTCAAGCCCAGCCGCCGCGTCGCGGCGTTTCAGAAGCGGTTGGAGTCCCACGGCCTGACGGCGACGGTGCGCCGCAGTCTCGGCGGGGATATCGACGCCTCCTGCGGCCAGCTTCGCCGCAAGGAGATGGAGGCAAAGGAGAGAGGACAATGAAAGCCTGCGGCATCACGGACGTTGGACTGCAGCGTCACGAAAATCAGGATACCTTTGCCGTGGAGCGCGGCGCGGCGGACGGTCAGCTCATTGCGGTCGTGTGCGACGGCATGGGCGGCGAGAACTGCGGGCAGATCGCCAGCAGCCTTGCGGTCCGCGCCTTTCTCGACGAGCTGCACGCAGTCCTGCGCGCGGATATGACGACGGAGCAGCTGCGCGAAGCGGTGTCGTTCTGCGTTTCCAAAGCAAACGCTGCCGTCAACCGCCACGCGCAGGAGCATACGGAGTGTCACGGCATGGGGACGACACTCGTCTCCGCCGTGACGAACGGCTCCGGCGCGGTCATCTGCAACGTCGGCGACAGCCGTGCCTACCGCGTCGGCGCGGAGAGGCTCGAGCGCATTACGCGCGATCATTCGGTGGTCGAGGGCTTGATCGAAAGCGGCAATATCACCGCCGAGCAGGCGCGCACGCACCCAAACCGCAATCTCATCACCCGCGCGCTCGGCCCCGAGGAGCATATCGAGTGCGACGTGTACGATGTGACGCTCGGCGCGGACGAGCGGCTGCTGCTCTGCTCGGACGGGCTGGTCGTCACCGCCACGGACGAGGAGATGTACGAGGCGGTCGCCCGGGGCGATACGCCGGCGGAGAGCCTTGAGCACCTGCTCGAGCTTTCCAAACAGCGCGGCGCGCCGGATAACGTTACCGCTGTGCTGCTCTATCACGAGTGAGAAAGGAGGGCGCATAGATGGATCAAATGATCGGCAGAATGCTGGACAACCGCTATGAGCTGCTTGAGCTGATCGGCAGCGGCGGCATGGCAATGGTCTATAAGGCCAAGTGCCACCGGCTCAACCGCCTTGTGGCGGTCAAGGTATTGAAAAGCGATTTCGCGAGCGACGCGGATTTCCGCCGCCGCTTCTACGATGAATCCCAGGCCATCGCGATGCTCTCCCACCCGAACATCGTTTCGGTCTATGACGTGTCGCGCTCCTCGCCGGAGTACATCGTCATGGAGCTCATCGACGGCATCACGCTCAAGCAGTATATGGAGCGGCGCGGGCGTCTGAACTGGCGCGAGTCGCTGCATTTCATCACACAAATTATGAAGGGGTTGAGCCACGCGCATTCGCGCGGCATCGTCCACCGCGACATCAAGCCGCAGAACATCATGGTGCTGCGCGACGGCAGCGTCAAGGTCACGGACTTCGGCATCGCCTGTCTTTCCAACTCCGCCAACACCATGACGCAGGAGGCGCTCGGCTCCGTCCACTACATCTCGCCCGAGCAGGCGAAGGGCAACCGCCCCGACGCGCGCTCGGACATCTACTCCGCCGGCGTCGTGCTCTATGAGATGCTCACGGGCCGCCTGCCCTTTGAGGGCGACAGCGCCGTGTCCGTCGCGATCCAGCATTTAAGCAGCGTGCCGCTCTCCCCGCGGGAGATCGACCCCGACGTGCCCGAGGCGCTGGAAAAGATCTGCATGAAGGCGATGGCCTCGGACATCGACCGCCGCTATCCGACGGCGGACGCCATGCTCGCCGACCTGGAGGAGTTCCGCAAGAACCCCGACGTAGACCTTGATTTCAGCATCGAGGATCTGCGCCGCCCCGATACCGACGAGCCGACGCAGTATATCCCCGCCGTGCAGGCAGTCACGCCGAAGCGGGAGGAGCCGCAGGAGGACGAGCCGGTCGACGAGAAAAAAACGCAGAAAATGCTTCTGCTGGCCGGCGGCATCGCGCTGGCCGCGGTGATCGTGTTCGCTCTGTGGAACGTCATCATGGGCAGCTTCCGAAAGGAGCCTGTGCAGACGGAGTTCACCGTGCCGAACCTCCTCGGCATGACCATTGAGGAGGCCGAGGCCGACGAGCGGGTGAAGGGCATCTTCACCATTACGGAGATGGGCAGCCGCGCGAGCAGCGAGTACGCGGAGGGTCAGATCGTTGAGCAGACGCCTGCGGCCGACAACGTGGTGCGCAGCAACCGCGAGATCCAGGTCTTTGTCAGCACCGGCGAAAAGACCGAGCCGATGACGAACGTCACGGGACTGGAGTGGCGCAGCGCGAAGATCATACTTGACGACCTTGGGCTGGACCTGCAGTATAACTGGAAGGATGAGTATTCCGACTCCATCACCTCCGGCTGCGTGATCCGCACGGAGCCGGCAAAGGGAGAGATGCTCCGGCAGGGCAACGTCCTGCTGCTTTACCGCAGCAAGGGTCCGGAGCCTCGGCCCGTCACCGTGGTCTCTTATCTCGGCTACGAACAGACGACGGCGGTGGAGGAGGCCGAGACGCTCGGCCTGAAGGTCACGGTGAAGCACGTTTACAGCGACGCGCTTGCGGGCACCGTCGTTGAGCAGAGCATCGCGCAGGATACGGTCGTCACCACCGGCGCCGAGATCGTGCTCACCGTCAGCGACGGGCCCGATCCTTCCGTTTCCGGCACAGAGGGGATCCCCCCGGAGGCGGCGTGAGAGGACGGATCAAAAAGGCCCTCAGCGGCTTTTACTACGTCGATACCGGCGAGGAGGTTGTGGCCTGCCGCGCGCGCGGGCGCTTCCGTAAGGAGGGCGTTTCGCCGCTTGTCGGCGACCGCGTGGAGATCACGGTATCCGGCACGGAGGGCATGGTTGATGCCATCGGGCCGCGGCGCAATGTTTTTTCGCGTCCGGCGGTCGCCAACATCGACCAGCTCGTGATCGTGGCGTCGAACGCCATCCCGCAGACCGATCCGTATCTCATCGACCGCATGACCGCTATCGCCGCGCTGAAGGGCTGCGAAGTCCTGATCTGCATCAACAAATCGGACCTTGACCATGCCGACGAGCTGTGCGCCATCTATGAAAAGGCGGGGCTTCCGTTTCTGCTCACAAGCGCCGAAACAGGGGATGGCATTGCCGAGCTGCGGGAGCGTATTTCCGGCAAGCTGTCTGCCTTTACAGGCAATTCCGGCGTTGGGAAATCGAGCCTGCTCAATGCGCTCGACCCACGCTTTTCCGTGCAGGTCGGCGAGGTCAGTCAGGCGCTCGGACGCGGACGCCACACCACGCGCCATGTGGAGCTGTATACCCTCTCCGGCGGCGCGGAGATCATCGACACGCCCGGCTTTTCCTCCTTTGATACCGACGAGCTTGGGTTTGCGCTGAAGGAGCGGCTGCCGGAGACCTTTTTGGACTTCGCGCCCTATCTGGACGGCTGCCGCTTCGTTGGCTGCAGCCACACGAAGGAAAAGGGCTGCGCCGTTCTGGAGGCTGTGCGGGCGGGGAAGCTCTCCGCCTCGCGGCACGCGAGCTATCTGCGGCTCTACAACGAGCTCAAGGACCTGCGGGAGTGGAGCATCAAATGAAGAAGCGAAAGCGGCGGGAAATCCCGCCGCTTTTTCCACGCCCGCGGGGCACGGGACAACGCCGCGCGGTATATACTGTAGCATCAGGCGTGACGGGAAGGAGGTGCGGCCATGTGGGGCAGGAACTGGTGCTGTCTGGGCATCTGCGCGCTGGCGCTGGGACTGGCGATCTTCATCGTTGCCATTTTTCCGGTGGGCTTTCTGATGTTTCTGGTCGCGTTGCTTCTCGTCGTCTGCGGCTGGGGCTGTATCCGGAGGAGGTGAGCGGATTTGAAGATCGTGGTGTGGAAGTCGCCCAAGGCCCTGTGCGGTGTGCTGCGGCTGCTGTTCGGGATCAAAGACGGGCAGGAATAAAGCGGTCCTTTGGCGCATAGAGTGAAGCAAAACCGTGCCAAAGGAGAGGACTGCCATGGAGCTTGAACTGTGCAAAGAGACGTATTCCTGTTATGAGGCTCTGCCGCCGCTTGTGGAGACGCGCGAGCAGAGCACCGAGACCATCGTCCCCGATTACTGCCCCGACATCGCGCGCATCGTGGAGGGCAGCGGCTGCCTCTTCGTGCGCAGCCGCGAGATTGCGGACGGGCGCGTGAGCGTTTCCGGCTCGCTGCGCATGACGCTTTTGTACATAGCCGACGGCAGCGGCGGGCTCAAGAGCTTTTCGTACACGCTTCCCGTCGAGGAGACGCTGGACGGACGGCTGCGCGAGGGCTGCACCGAGGCGAGCGTGAGCGGCTGCGTCAGCGCGCTGGAGGTCCGCGCACTCAACCCGCGCAAGATCATGACGCGCGCCGCCGTCGAGCTGACCGTTACGCCTTACTGCGCCGCGCAGCTCACGGCCTGCGGCGATGTGACGCAGCGGGCGGAAAACGGCATTGAGACGCTGTGCGAGACGCAGGAGGTCTCGATCATCAAGGCGCTGCGCAGCAAGGACTTCGTGTTCTCTGACGACCTCGTGCTCTCGAGCAGTAAGGAGCCGGCGGCGGAGCTGCTGCGCGAGAGCGTATCTGTCCGCACGACGGAGTGCCGCCTGATCGGCGGCAAGATCATCCTCAAAGGCGTTGTCTGCGTGGAGGTCCTCTATCTCTCGGAGAGCGGGACCATCTGCAGCGCCGCCGCGGAGCTGCCCTTTTCCCAAATCGTCGAGGGCGTCGAGGACGCGGACGAGAACACCTCTGCCGAGGCGATGCTGTGCCTGACCGGCGCGGAGCTGCGCATCGGCGGCGAGAGCGGCGATGCGCGCACCATCTCCGCAAAGCTCTTCCTGCACGCCTTTGTCGTGCTGCGCCAAAGGCTCTGCCTGCGCTGCATCACCGACCTTTACAGCACGAGCTGCGATCTCTCCGCGCAGATGCAGACGCTTGAGCTGTGCGGCGGCGTTGAGACCGTCACGCAGGAGCAGAACGTCCGCGAGCAGATCGAGACCGGCGTGGAGGTATCTGCGGTGCTGTGCGCCGAGGTCCATTTCGGCAGCGTCAGTCTGGTGCAGGAGGAGAGCACGGCAAACGTGCGCTGCACGGCGATCCTCCGTGTGCTCTATCTCGACGAGGGCGGCGCGCCGCTGATGGTCGAGCGCCGCACCGAGGTCGCCGCGCGCATTGCTGTTCCGGAGGGCTGTACCGCCGCCGTGCGATGCGTGACGGCCTGCGAGGTCAGCGCCGCCGCGACAGCAGACGGCATCGAGGTGCGCTTCCCGGCGCTCTTTACCCTCGAATGTACCCGCCGCTGCCGCTGCGCCTGCCTGTGCGCGCTCAAGGCGGAGCCGCAGCAGGAGAGCGGCGGCAGGCAGCCGACGCTCGTACTGCGCGCCATGGGCGCGGAGGAGCGGCTCTGGGATCTCGCTAAGGCCTACCGCACGACGGTTGCCGATATCCTCACCGCCAACGAGCTTTCCGCCGAGGCTGACGCGCCGGGCGGCGAGATGCTGCTCATTCCGTGCCGCCGCTGAATATTTCCCGGGAAAAGAGCCGTGAGGCTCTTTTTCTTTTTTGGCTTGTCATACCCCGCGCGGAGCGCTCATATAGTGAAGCAAGAACGGTGAGGATTCGGAGGAGATCGCTATGACCACAAATACCGGCATCTATCAGGACATCGCCACGCGCACGGCGGGCGACATCTATATCGGCGTCGTCGGCCCGGTGCGCGCCGGCAAATCGACCTTCATCAAGCGCTTCATGGAAACGCAGATCATCCCGAACATCGACAATGTCTATCGCCGCGAGCGCGCCAAGGATGAGCTGCCGCAGAGCGGCAGCGGCCGCACGGTGATGACCTCCGAGCCGAAGTTCGTGCCCGAGGAGGCCGTGGACATCGCGCTCGATGAGGGCGCGAGCTGCTCCGTGCGGCTCATCGACTGCGTGGGCTACATGGTCCCCGGCGCGGCGGGACAGCTCGACGGCGACAGTCCCCGCATGGTCACAACGCCGTGGGCCGACCATCCGGTCACGATGGCGGAGGCGGCGGAGCTGGGCACGACGCGCGTGATCCGCGAGCATTCGACCATCGGCATCGTCATTACGACCGACGGCAGCATCACGGACATTCCGCGCGAGGACTACCTCGAGGCTGAGGGCCGCGTCATCCGTGAGCTGCAGGAGATCGGCAAGCCTTTTCTCGTGCTGCTCAACGCCGTTGACCCGAAATCAAGCAGAGTTCAGGCGATGGCAAGCGATATTGCTTCACACTATGGCGTGTGCTGTCTGCCGGTCAACTGCCTGGAGCTGGACGACGCGGCGGTGGGGGATATCCTCAAGGCGATCCTCTACGAGTTCCCGCTGACCGAGCTGGAGCTTCATATCCCGGCATGGGTCCTGGCGCTGCCCGCCGACCATGCCATCAAGCTCGGCCTTTACCGCAGCATCCGCGAGGGCGCCAAGGGACTGCACTGCATCCGTGAGGTCGCGCCCGCGGTGGACGCCATGTGCGCCTACGAGGGCATCAGCGGCGCAAAGGTCAACGCTATCTCGCTCGGCAGCGGCACCGCCAGCGCAGAGCTTCAGCTTCCGCGGGCGCTGTTCTATCAGACGCTCAGCGAGCAGTCCGGCTTTGATGTGGCGGACGACGGCGATCTCATGCGTCTGCTCACGGAACTTTCCGCCGTCAAGGCGGACTACGACAAGGTATCCTCCGCCATTCGGGACGCCCGCGAAACGGGCTACGGCGTGGTCGTGCCGACGGTCGACGAGCTCATTTTGGAGGAGCCGGAGATCATGAAGCAGGGCGGCCGCTACGGTGTGCGGCTCAAGGCCAGCGCGCCGAGCATCCATATGATCCGCGCGAACATCGAAACGACCGTTTCGCCCATCGTCGGCAACGAAAAGCAGAGCGAGGACATGGTCAATTATCTGCTGCAGGAGTTCGAGGGCGACACAGCGAAGATCTGGCAGTCGAATATCTTCGGGCGCAGCTTCCACGAGATCGTCAGCGAGGACCTGCAGGCCAAGCTCAAGCGGATGCCGGACGACGCGCGCGCCAAGCTCCGCCAGACGCTCGAGCGCATCATCAACGAGGGCAGCGGCGGCCTAATCTGCATCATTCTCTGAAAATTGCAAAGAGAGGGGAGACCCCCCCTCTCTTTCTTACATTTTGTAACCAAAATGTTTCCACTTTGTAACTTGTGTTTCCGTCTGCTTCATGCTATACTGTTTACATAACAATAACCGGAGGAGTTTGCCATGAGTCGAAAGCTCGCCCTGCCCGTATTCTTGCTCGCTGCCGTATTGTGTGCCGTGTGGTCCTTTATCGAAGCGAAGCAGCCGACACCGGCATCGCTGCGGAAGCAGCTTATCGACGCGTTGGATTCGGTTGACGCCGTTTCCTTTCAACCTGACCGCCTTGACAGTAATCACGCCGAAGGCATTGTCACCGACGCGAAATATGTGGAGGAGATATGCGCCCTGCTCCGCCAGCTCGAGCCGGCGGACGACGTCGTGTGGCCTGCCGAGGAGGAACAGTATCTTTTTTCCAAGGCGTCCTTTGTGCTGCTTTCCGGCCATGGCAGCGAGGAACTGACGACGGCGGACGGCACGGCAGAAACGCCGCGCTGCTATATCCTGAACGACCGCGGCAATGACCGTACCCTGCTTTTTGTGCATAACGGAAGCCGAAGCTATGAAAATAAGGATTTCCGGCTCATCGGCGCGCTGCCGTTCACCGGTCTTGACTATACCATCGCGATGGATCAGAAATTGCAGAGCCGCACCGGCTCCGAGATCCTCATGCTGACCGAGAAGGTCAGCGGTCAGACCGTCACGCTGAGGGTCTACGAGTTGGATGAGGATGGCTATGCGCGCTACGCGCTCTTTGGCGCGGACGGTGCGGAGATCGACATACCGTTCGGCGTGGATCGCGGCACTTGGATCGGGGAGGACGAGGCCGCCGAGAAGGTCTCCCTGACCGCGCGGGACGATGTGCTCGGCTTCCCGGGCTTCGAGCTTGAAACGGTCCAGGGCGGGCGCATGACAGTTCGTTACTTCTATGCGCTGACGGAGCAGGGCTTCGTCTATGCGGGAGAAGCCTTTGGCCATGGCTTTGATGATACAGAGTGGGGCGACGGCGTGTGGCCGCTCGACCTTACGGGCGACGGGCGCAGCGAGCTGGTCACGCGCAGCACCTTTGGCACCGGCGTACCGCGCGTTTTTGTCTACCGCTGGAACGCCGCGGAGGGAATCTCGCAGCACAGCGGCATTGTCTGGGAGAAAGCGGATGCACAGCTTGCGAAGCTGAGCGCGCCGCTTGGCTCGGTCGCGCGGGCGGAGACCTATCACGCGGAGGACAATACCGTCACGCTGACGCTCCACACGGAAAGCGGCACAAGAGAGGTCACGCTGCCGCTCACCACAGACATTTTGGGTGAGTGGCATGCGAACGACTGACGGAAACGATACAAAAAGGAACCGCCTATCGAAAGCGGTTCCTTTTGTTCTTTGTTGCACGAGGCGGTCTTACTTTGCCAGAACCTTCTTGAGCCTGGCGAAGCGGGGGAGGGAATCCTCCTTCGGCAGCTTCGGCTCGCCCTGAATGAGTGGCAGGGCATAGTCGATGAAGTCGTGCGTCACGCCGTTGCCTTCGGCGTTGATCCACTCCTGCGGGACCTTCTTCTCGGCGTTTGCGACCTCGGTGAGCGGCAGCAGCTTCGTCTTGCAAACGTAGTGGCCGTCC
>ERZ827156.1739-NODE-1739-length-24549-cov-4.536295_pt1 | contig 24549 bp, 45 predicted proteins | sample MGYA00519919_ERZ827156 | MGnify/ENA primary metagenome ERZ827156 (study PRJEB31778, sample SAMEA3449269) | human gut metagenome | biome: human gut; feature: human-associated habitat; material: faeces | place: United Kingdom | collected 2010/2012 ...
AACTGGTGCGCACCAGTTTTAGGGCACCCATAAGAGAGCCGAATTTCACCTTTCCGTGTTTCACAGCAATCTCAAAAGGGGATAGCCGAATTGTACTCAGAGTATATTGGACGCATTGCGCTTTCCATGTCTCAGAAAACGCAGTCCGTCACGAAGCGTTCCGTCTGTGGTGGGATGTCAATCGAAGAAACGACCCCAACGACGAAGAATCGGCAAATACGTCGCCTAAGGGAACTGAGGCTGCGGCCGCACGTGCACTGGACCGAAGACACGATCGACAACGAACATATGAACAAGCGCAAATCGAAGAGTAGCGTTCGTCGTCATCCATGTTGCGTAGAGTGCTGCGTCTTTCACAAGCACACCGAATTCGGTGAATCCAGTCCGGAGTGCTCCTCGGAGAGCGACTGGGTGGACAGCAGCGACGTGAGCGACAATTGAGTGTACCATAGCGAGTCCATTGTTTGTCGCAAGAAACACCGAAAAGCACGTATAGAACAGTTAGAAATACTCCAGCTTGTCGCCGAGCGTCTTGCCAGTCTGGATGCTGGTCAGGCTCAGATCGCCGAAGTGATCCCACCTACGATGAAACCCGAACCGAGGGGCTTACACTCTCATGAACACAGCCTTGCCGTTGCCCACATCGACCTTGATGAAGTAGTTGGTTCCAGCCACCTACGGTCACAGAAACGCACTCACCCCTACCACCTGGGTCATGGCCTCGACGGGCTCGAAGGTAGAGAAGGATTCGTTCGCCTGCTTCTCCACCTCTCCCTTCATCTTCATAGCCACCTCCTTCACTCTCTCGTCAACAACAGCTTCAGTCGTACCGCCACAGAGCATCGCAACTAAGAAATAATGGGAACTACAAGTTGCCACAAGTCGCGCAAAGCAGCACAGAAACAAAGAGCACCTTGAACATTGATCTCATTCCACCCAATAGTCACAGTTTGCAAAGATCAAAAGTGAAGAATGGCACGAAACGGAACGATTTTCGTTTTTCTAGAAAACACGACAAACGATCGGCCGCCGGAACTACTGGCTCCTCCGCTTCTCGGCAGCGCCCTTCAGGGCGTACGAGCGCTTCTTCTTCAGCTTCATGTTCGCCTGGCGCTTCTGCTCCTCTCTCGCCAGCTTCTTGGTCCGCTCCTCCTTCTTCTCCTGCATGATCTTCTGGCGCTTGTTGTACATCGCGTCGCGCATGATCTTCAGGCGCTGCACCATCGAGTTCCTACCCCTCAGCCCGCACCGTCTGCCTCACTTCTTCCGCTCGCGGTGGTCCACCACCAGCTTCTCCGGAATCTCGTCCGGGCGCGGCCCCTTCTTCTTCTCGCGCTTCTCGCGCTTCTTCTCCACCATCTCCATCGTCTTCAGCTGGTCCGCGAAGGGCAGCGCCTTCTGCAGCTTGGCGGGAATGTGGATGGCGGGCATCACGCGCTCCTGCCGCTCGATCGGCTTGTACAGCGAGTCGGGGTTCACCGGCACGGGGATGTGCTCCTGCTGCCGCAGCTCGCGCGTCGTGCGCATGCGCACCCACTTCTACGGCTCAGCCCGCGGCACCGCGCCTACGCTCACGTCCTCCACCAGCCGGTCGTTCATGGGGTTGTAGAACTTCTGGATGGGCACCGGCGCCCACGTGCGGCAGAACACGATGTCGCTCATCACGATCTTGTCCTCGAAGGTCGCGCGGAAGGCGCCCTCCGGCCCGGGGCACTTGTGCTTGATCTGCCCGCGAATGCCCGACACGGTCTGGATCTTCACGCCCTCGAAGCGCGCCACCTCGATGCTGCTGTTGAACATGTCCTTGATGAACGCCGTGTTCTTGAAGATCTTGAACGGGTGTCTGCGCCTCACGCCGCCCGCGCGTGCCTACCCCACCAGCTTCAGCTTCTTCACCACGCGGAACGCCTCGCTCTGCTCCAGCACCGTGCCCGTCGCCGCGATGCGGAACTCCGGCGTGTTCGACGCCAGCTTCTGCACCGCCAGCAGTCCCGTGTTCGGCGGCACGGCCGGCCCCCAGAACACGGCCTGGCAGTGCATGTACTCGGGCGTGTACTTGATCATGCGCAGCCGCTTGTTGCTGTCCTCCATCGCGTACACCGGCATCGTCTGGAAGCGCCGCCACCCGTACGACAGGATCAGCGGGTCGTTGCTCTTCAGGATGCGGCGGTGCCAGCGGTGTTTCTTGATGCGCACCTACGCCTCACGCTATAGTGTAGCGCCCACTCGGATCATGTTCAGCGTCGTCTCGCTCTCCAGCAGCCCGCCTACGATCACCGGGATCTCGGGCCGCGCCAGCCGCACGAAGGCGGGCGGCACGTCCTCCACCACGATGCGGCAATACACGCCCGTGGGCAGGCCCAGCAGCATGTCCTGCTCCTCCTGCGTCAGGTCGCTGAACTCCTGGGCGCGCTCCGCCTCCTGCTCCGCACGCTTCTTCTTCAGCAGGTCGAAGTAGTCCTCCTCCTTCTCCTTCTTCTCCTTCTTCCCGCGCTTCTCGTCGTCAGAAGAGATCTCCTGCTCCTCCTCTTCCTCCTCCTTCTTCTTCGTCATCTTCTCCGCCTTCCGCGCCGCGTTCGCCGCGCGCTCCTCCTCCAGCGAGCCGTAGGTCTCGTGGCGCTCCTCCGCGTCCTCCTCGTCCTCGATCACCTCGTCGCGCGCGCCCAGCAGCGCCCCATCCTCCTCCTCCATCTCCTCCTCGTTGCTGTCGTCATTGCTGTCATCCTCATCATTGTCGTCATTGCTGTTATCATTGGCGTTGCCATTGGCCTCCTCCTCCTCCAAATCCACGATGGCGTCGTTGGAGTCCTCACTGTCACTGTCGCTGTCCTCCTCGCTCGGCAGCTTGTCGCCCCACACGCCCGTCACGAAGTGGTTCTTGAACTGCGCGATGAACGCCTCGTCGTTCCAGTCCTACGCCTCACGCGCCCGCGCCGCGCCCACGTGCTTCACCGCCGGCAGAATGTCCAGCTTCTCGGAGTCCAGCTCCTCCAGCAGGCGCTGCTGCTTCTGGCTCTCCTTCACCGCCGCCGCCTCCTGCTTCGGGTGGAAGAAGTCATCGTCGCTCTCCTCCTCCTCCTTCGCCACGTCCGTCTCCTCGTCCACCGGCTCGCTCGACCCGTACACCAGCTGCATGAGGTTCGAGGAGAACACGCGGCGGCGCGTCAGCTCCGCCTCGCCGCGGTAGAACAGGTTCTCCTTCCAGCGCAGGTCGGACTCGTGCTGCAGGTCCGTGGGCACCGCCTCGTCTGTCTCCTCTTCGGAGTTGCTCTCCACCTCCATGTTCTCGTCGTCCTTCTCATTCTCTTCTCCTTCTTCATTCTCTTCATCTTCCTCGTCACTTTCCTTCTCCTTCTCCTTCTCTTCTTCCTCTTCGCTTTCTTCATTCTCTGCATCTTCTTCGTCACTCTCATTCTCTTCTTCACTCTCCTCCTCACTCTCCATCTCCTTCTCATCTCCACTCTCCTCCTCACTCTCCACCTCGTCTCCTTCTCCCATCTTCCAATTGCTCACTTCGTCCTCGCTCTCCTCCGCCACCTCCTTCTTCTTCAGCAGCTCCTCGTCGCTCACGTCGAACACCGCCCTCCTCCGCTGCCGCCCGTGGTCCATCACCACCTCCTCGTGTGGCATCGACGGCATCGACGAGTTGAACGCGTCCAAGTCCTTCACCTCCGCGCCCGTCACCGGCTTCCTACGCCTCAGCCCCGTGCGCCACGCCTACTGCCCCTTGAACAGCGACAGCTCCGAGTTGAACAGCTTCTCCTCCACGTCATCCTGCAGCTTCTGCAAATCGCGCACCATCTGCACGCCCTCCGTCACTACACATCACACTCCACACCCTCGCCCACTTGGCTCGCTGGGCGCCGCGGCCGCCTCCTTGTTGCCGCCGAGCGTGTACTTCTGCACCATGTCCGACTGCTCGTCGGTGAAGTGCAGCTGCGGCAGGTTGATGTACATCGCGTCCTTGTCGTACATGATCTACCCCTCACCGCACACGACCGCGCCCACCTTGCCCACATTGCTCATCGGCGCGTACAGCAACACCTCCTTCTCGCTCAGCTTGCGCCGCCCCTTCTTCTCAGGGTCGCGCTCGGGCAGCGGACACGGGTCCGGCAGGCGGTTCAGCGTCTTGATGGAGTAGTCACCCACGCCCAGCAGGTGGATCGGCTGGCCGTTCTTCAGGTTGCATCCCTGCACGTAGCCGTACAGACTCAGCTCGCGCTTGCAGTTGGGGTTCTCGTCGATGCGCTTCGGGTCCGTGATGTCCTCCATGCGGTCCACCAGCAGGAACGGGTGCGTGTTGCGCCACGTTAGCGGCCGCGTCTTCATGCGGCTGATGTACAGGCAGATGTTCTGCACCTCCGTCTTCGGATACTTGCCGTTGCTCAGTCCCGGTATGTTGAACACCTTCGCGCCCTGGTACACCTCCGTCCAGAAGCGCTGCTTGATCGCCTTCTTGCGGTGACGCAGCGTCTTGTTCTCCTTGAACGCGTCCAGGTGCGTCACCACGCCGAGAACACGCGGGAAGCCGTGCGTCTAGAGTGAATGGACCGCAGAATGATTACCTGAAGGACGTTCAGGAACTCGAAGGTCTCCATCTCGAAACCGAAGCTGCCGTCGATCAGCAGCAGCACCAGGTCCGCGATCTTGCCCAGATCGATCATGGAGGAAATGTCGTTCGGACACTCGATGAACGTCAGACGGCGCTTCTTGCCGCTCACCACCGTGATGGGGCCGCGCACGTCGGTCAGCGTCTGCTTCGTGTACTTCTTGATCAACGACTACTCCTCAGCACCGCTCCGCACTCCCACCTTGATCAGGGTGGTCTTTCCCACCTTCGGAGGGCCCATCACAACGATCACCATCGGGGGGTTCGTTCCGGCGGAACGATTGGGAAGGGGCGCGTGCACCTTCTTGAAGCCGCGGTCGAGGTTGCGCTGGATCGTGCGCTTGGCGCTGATGGCCGAGTTGACGGAGAAGGCCTACTCGTCAAACGCCGCAGCCGTCCACTACGCCGGGGTGCGTGCTCTTCGGCTGAGGAGTCACTCCGTTCTTCTTGTTCTTCGTCGCCTTTTTCTTGTTGGCCTTGCTGCCCGCTCTGGGGGCATGGTGTTCTCTCTGTTTCTGCTCCGCGTCCATACTGGGTTGAGTATCCACAACGGTTTGGAAAGAGTAGGACAGAAAACACTGGCTCAATTTGAAGAAAGCGCCCAAAGGAAGGCGAGCTCCAAAAATCGGGACTTTCTTCCCGGCTTTTTCAACGCGCATAAATCTGAATGGATCCTAGCATCGCTGCCCTCAATTTGTTCCGCAGACTCCCGCCCGAGGAAGTGGAACAAACGTTCTACTCCGTAGCGCGTCTTCGCGAGGATCTCGCAGACAACCTGCTTCAACACATCGATTTCCCTCTCAAGACGGGCTACGATGCGGAGGCGGACAAGGCATTCATTCAAAGCGACTTCAACAACTGCGACAATTCATACCGGTGACGCCCAGCCCTCCGCTCTCATTGCTAGCTCTCCGTGGACAAATCAGTACTTCCCCCCGATCGACAACGGCTTCTACCCCTCGCCACATGTCCGGAGTCTGGAGGAAACCGCCAACTTCCTCTTCAGCAAGTACAGGGAGATGTTCGGCGCGTCGGTTGGGCGTGAGGCGTAGGTATTACGGGGGAGGCGTGTCCTCCGTCTATCTGTGGCAGAACGACACCCACCTGTGTGGCTGCTTCCTGATTCTGAAGGGTTTTCGTGCGTTATTCGTCCTCATCCGTAGAAGTGGCAGAATCGCCCTCCGGCATCACGGGCTCCTGGCACGCGCTGCACATCGTGGAGGTGATCCCCGACGAGGCGAAGGGCATGGCGGAATACCGTCTCACCACCTCCATTCAGCTTTTCCTCACCGTGAAGACCGCTGCCGTCGGAGAAGCCAGACAGAACGGCACGCTGACGCGCCAGGTAGTTGGTGTATGAGGCTGCTCACGGCTAGAGCTCGCAGCTCATGGCATTCAAGAACGACGAGGAGCACCTCTCCAACATCGGCCAGATGATCGAGCAGATGGAGAACTTCATCCGGAGCAACCTCGACACCCTGTATCTTAGCAAGAACGAAGAAACCGTTGACGGCATTCGCATCCTCCACCCCTCTTCCCTCCCCAAGCGCAGCCTTCTTGCGGAGCTCTCCGGCCAACTCCGACCCCGTGTGGACTAACTCTATACTCTCCCCTGTTTCCAACAAACACCCATCACGGACTCTGCACAGCAGACACAAGGGAACGATTGCGAGGCGATGCAGCCTTGCTGGACAGGCTCGACGGAGATCGCGGATTGTGCGACCGTTTCGTCAGCCTCGCCTGCGGGGAAAAGGACTCGCCGCCCATCGCTCGGCTGCGGTTCGAGGGCGAGGCTACCACCCAGCTGGCCGTCAGCGGCGAGCCAACGCGCGACGACGGCGAGAAGGCTGACCGCCGGATGCCCAGCTCCTCCTCCGTGGGAACCACGAGCGCTGTGAGGTGCGCCACGCTCGGCTGTGTGGCGGTCATCTTGCCGCCGAAGGAGGGCATGTCCATGGGCGGCGCACCGTCGCTGTCGTCGGGCGTGGAGATGATGTAGTACTCGTTGACAGGCTTGGGCCGCATGGAGTAGCCGCGAATGAAGGTGCCCTCCACCACCTCGCTCTCCACCTCCTCTCCTTCCTTGCTGATTCTGTTGGCCATGCTGGCATTGCTGACATTGCTGACATTGCTCAGGTTCGTAGTGTCACTAAAGGCGCTAAAGGCGCTGATGTTGCTGGACCGGCCGATTTGGCTGCTTCCAGCGACGCTGATGATGAGGTGGTTGAGGTCCTCGCGGCGGACCGTGGTGTTGCCGGTGCGCATGACGCAGCCCGTGACGCCGTCCCAGTCGAGCGAGTCGTACGGCGCGCCCTTCAGCAGGAGGGAGATGCGGTTCCAGGTGAAGACGACGGAGGTGGGCACCACGAAGTGCTCCAGCAGCAGCTGCGTGCCGGAGAAGGAGGCGAGCTGCCGTAGGTACTTGTTGTAGTTCGCGTACTTCGACTTCACCATGCGCTCGCCCTTCTATGCCTTACACGCCTCACTCACACCCACCCTGATCACTCGACCTATCGCGCGCACCGCCAGCTCGCATACGCCCACCGCCTCGCTCACCGCCTCGTCGTCCTCCTCCTTCTCGCTGAACAGCAGCAGCAGCTCCGACGGAGGCTGCGCCAACACGCCCACGATGCCGTCCACGATCTCGCCCACGACGCCCTCCACGAACAGCTTATCCTGCAGAGAGCGCTCCTTGTGCTCCTGCTTCGAATCGATGAACACGTCGATCATGTCCGACACCGCCTTCTCCACCACCTCATTGCGGCGCTCGTGCTCCGACACCACCTGCGACACGATCGACAGCACGACGGAATCGGTGATGCTCTTCATGACCTCCTCCTTGGACAGCAGCGCCATATTCAGCACCTTCTGCGAGAACGACAGCGAGTGTCGCACGTGGAACGACGTGTGGCCGCCCAGCAGCGGCTGGATGCGTCGCAGCAGCACCGACGTCTCCGTCGTGAGCATCTGCGCCAGCACGATGATCACGCTTGCCTCCGCGAGGTAGTACAGCTAGGCGTGAGGCGGAGAGCGAAGAAGCACATTCTTCTCGCGCGCTCGGAACACGGAGTAGGTGATGATGTTGACGACGTAGGAGAAGGCCGTGCGGTCCTTCGAGAAGACAGGGTGGTAGATGAATGCCGCGAGGGTGGTGTACACGCCGTGGGAGAGGAAACTCTACGGGTGAGGACAACACGGTGGATCTACCGGCACCATCACGTCGTTGAAGAAGCACATGCCCTCCAGCACGTACAGCACGTTGTAGAGCGTGTCGCGTGTGTAGGGGTTGGCAGAGTCCGTGATAAGGGTTTGTGTGGCGTTGGTTGTGTTGCTTGTGTTGCTTGTGTTGTTGCCAGTGTTGTTGCCAGTGTTGTTACCAATGTTGTTACCAATGTTATCAACCACGCCAGCAACGCCAGCACTACTGCTCCCCTTCGACTCAGCCTTCAGAATGGCGCGCATGCAGTGACGCACGATGTGCATCAGGACGGGCACCACGGGAGTGAGCAGCGACTGGTTCTCCTCCGCCACGCCGCCGGCAGTGAGGTAGCACAGGACGGTGATGAACAGGAGAAGGTCCTCCCCCGGCAGCTTCAGCATGCCGGCGATCAGCTTCGCCACGACCGGCTGCTTAAGGATGGCCTACGGGTGACGAGGCGGTGGTGAAGAAACCTCGGCCTGCGAGGGTTCGGAGAAAAGCGAGCAGATGGCGAGAAGGGAGAAGAGGCAGCCGTGCTTGGCCTCGCGCGAGGCGACGGTGTCGGGCATGGAGAAGACCCAGGAGTGAATGGCGAGCAGATCGGTGGCAAACTGGAAGGACTGCGACACGACGGGGAAGTGGGTCTGGCACGCCTGCAGGAAGCGGACGACGGCCTGGAGGAAGAGCTGGTCCTTCTCCTTCTACGCTTCAGGCATGAATGTAGAGCGAACGTCCTCGAAACTGGTGATCACCTTGACAATGCCCGTGGCCATCACCGGATCCAGCCAACGAGCGTCCATATTCACGATATTCCCGATGCATGTTAGACACATGCAACGGATGGCTGGATCCTTTGACAGATTCAGCAGTTTCACCACGAGCACGATGCTGTCCTGAATACACGGTGAATGGTTTTGTCTATCTGTGACATTTAGCATGGATGGTCACTGCAACTGAGAGAGAGTGTTGTTGATGAGCCACACGGCATTGAACTGGAAGGGCGACGAATAGGCTGTATCCAGAAAGGAGAGCACGTGGGGAATGATGTCTCCACGAACGATTTGCTGATAGGGAGCCACTCTCTCATCTACACCTTACCACTCCCTTCAACCGCCTACCCAGCGTTGAGAACTGCCGACAAAACAGCAACGCCTTGAAAGAAGCACTGGTATCCTTACTCTGAAGAATGCGGTCCAAACCGGGAAACTAACAATCACAACGGCGATAAAAGGGCACAATCGTCGTTTCCAGAAACGCATTGATTTCACTTATCATTGTGAGATGGGAGCCGACTCCAGAGGAGCCGATCTATTCATCAATCGACTGCACATCGCTAACGCAGCACGGAAAGGATGAGGAGCCCTCTGTTTGTCTGATAAACCGGTATGCTCGGAGAGTCAGATCCTTGAGCGTTTTCATCCAGTACGGCTCTAGAGAGTTATAATTAAATGGACTTGTCGGAGTTTGATAAATGCAACTGACCACTCTCGTTGTTGTCTTTGTCCATCGTAAACGCACCTTCCATACTAGTTGAATTCAGGGAAAGAGCAGGACGGAGATCGCAAATCCAGCACAGAATACGCTTTGCAGCAATCTTGTGCGCTGTCTGATTGGAGCACCGAAATTGAACGAACAATCCACGTTCACTCATTATTCCTTATTGATTTCAAATGCCTAGAGTTGCTGCAAGACACAACACCGGAGGGTCGAGGCCGCAGAACCGCCCACCTCGCATGGGTGGTGGCTACCGTCGCTCGCACAGCCCTCATTCTCATAGAGGACGTCATTACTCGAGCAGCAGTCACGGAAATCCTGTTTGCTGCTGCCTCGTTGCCATTCCCATTTGTGTTATTGCTTTCGTCATCGCCGGCCTGGCCCTCATCTTCTCCTCGAATGACAGAGTCGAGCGTATCGCGCAGTTTCTCTTTGCTTTGCAATTCACTCGTAGGTACAATGAGTATGCTACGGAGTGGGAGAGAGACTTCAAATTGCCGTTCATGAATGCCTCCTTCCAAATCAACTCGGCTCCAGCCCTGGTGAACAAGGTGACCGGCCCGTACTTCCCCGTGTTCGACAGTTGTGTGAAGGACTCTGATGAGGGTCATTGCATGACTGCCGAGTCCATTTCCTACCATTCGTCCCTTACCCTTACCGGTCAGGATTCGGTGTCGGTGGACATCCGAGGCGCTGATGGCGTGCCGATCTGGCAGGAAACCGGCGTCACTGGCTACTACTTGATTTACTCGAGATCGGAGATGAATTGCGATCCCTACGAAGACGATTCCGAGTCTAACTCTTGCTACCGCAAGTGCGTGAACAGGGGCGGTGAGTACGACGATTACACCCAGGAATGCAAGATAGCGTACTCGCTTGTGCGTATCTGCCTCCGTGTGGACGGAGCAAACAACACCTTCGTTCCGGATACTGCACAGTTCGCCATTCCCTCCCCCTCTCAATCCTAGCTCTTCCCGCTTCTCCGTGGTTGATCACGGCTGCTATTACTCTGGAGATTACAAGACCTTCGTGTACGCTCGCCAATACAAGATCCCCGACATTATCAGTGTGGAGATTCGCCACTACGCCGACCCCGTGATCTCTGCCTCGGAGACCACCCGAGGCTGCAGCGACTTCTACGCCTACGGCGACTCCTCACACTCCTGCTTCGGCATGAAGAAGTCCACGCAGATCATCCTCGGTATCTGCTTCCTCATCGCAGCCGTGATCATTGTTGTTGCCGTGATCGCCATCATCATCGGAGGAGCCAAGTGCATCAAGGGAATGACCAGCAAGCAATCTCCCGCCTCCGTTCCTCTCGCCACGGCCGTGCCTACTGCACAGCCTGCTCCGAGTGTCCAGATGCCCTATCAGAACAACTCGGTGTATGCACCCCCTCAAAGCAGCGTGCCTATCGCCCAGCCTTACCAGGGCCCTCAGATTCCCACTGCCCAGCCTGCTCAGCCTGCCCAGCCGCAAATGTACTACGCACCTCCGGTCTACGGCACTGGACTGTAGTTTCTTTACTGTTCGTCTTTGTTCCACACATGGGAGGTTGTTACGGATGGGGGCTCCAAAAATCCCGCCAATTAACGGAGCGCATTCGATCCGCATTTTCTACGGAAGGAAAGAGTCATGTCGTATATTGACAGAACGGAAGAGTTCAAGCTGGCGACGAACGTGCATCTGCACGACGCGCTGCAGCCAAGCTCGCCCCTTCCGCCACCATCCTTCTCCGTGTCAAAGTTCTCAAAAGTCACGGCCTCTCTCTCCGGGAAGGTGAGCAAGACTACTCTTAAACTGCAACGATTGACGGAGCGTGCGTTCCGCGTACAGTGCGTTATCCGTAGTGGTGCGGAGGAAAAGCTTGTTCGACGACAAGGCAACAGAGATCAATCAACTCACAAACTCCATAAATCAAGACATCAAGACAATCAACGCCGAGCTGGAAGAACTGGAAGTCCATTCGCTCTTTTGTTCCTTATTGTGTAGCAGTTCGTGCGAATGCAGCGCTACGCGTCTTCCCAAAGCCGCGAGTACGATCAGGGCGTGGTGGAGGTGCTGAAGGAGGAGCTGATGGGAACTACAAAGGACTTCAGGCAAGTGTTGGAGGTACTGTTGGATTGGGAGAATGACGAGTAGACGCGTCATCAGAACCTGGAAGAGGCGGACAAGCGAAAGCAGCGCTTCGGCAACACCACACCAGCGCTCCTCGGCAAACCCATCGTGTACCAATCGCAGGCAGTGAGCATTCTTTCCTCTCCTCACAATTAGTCTCCCGCGGCTGCCGACGAGCACTCTCCGCTGCTGCCTCGTCCCAACGGTGTCGTAGTCCCCATTCGCTGGACTCACGTGCAGGTGTCCTCGAATGCGTTCTCCATCCAGTCAAGCGAGGTGATCGCCAACGACTACTTGCACGAGCGCGCGCAGGCCGTGCAGGACATCGAGGCGCACATGACGGAGCTGGTACGGGCGGTGTTCATTGCTGATGATCAGGGGAGCATCTTCGAGCGGCTGTCGACGATGATCACGGAGCAGGGCGAGATGATCGACCGGCTGGACGACAATCTGGATGCAGCGGAGGTGAACGTGAACGCGGGTTACCAGGAGATCCTGAAGTACGGCCAGACGGTGTAGCGGTCAGTGGCACGTGTGAGCGTAGATTCAGCAACCGGAGCCTGATGATGAAGCTATTCGCGGTGCTGATCTTCTTCATCATCTTCTTCCTTATCTTCTTAGCCTAGTCTCTGTAGTCTATCGCTCCTGTTTGCCACAAACACCCCATTGCACAACAGACTGGTAGAAGAAGGGCGACAGGTGCTCGTTCCTCGCGCAGAACCGCTCCTTCTGCTTCCTCCCCCGCAGCCACTTCCGGTCGTACAAGAACTCCATGTACAGCTGCCGCGTGTCGTTGCTGCGGCTCCTGTAGCGCGCCTTGAACCGCGACTCCCTGTGCGGCATGTCCACCGCGTAGCAGTTTGACAGGATGAAGAACCGGTAGCCCTCGTACAGTAGGTGCCGCATGTGCTGCATCTTGTTGTACCCGTAGTCCATGAACCGCTCGTCGAACCGCGGCGTGGCGTTCGTCTTCCGCAGCACGTAGTAGGGCTCCTGCTCGTAGTTGGGGATGCAGCCCACCTTCATCACGGACTCGTTTTGCGGCAGCCGGAACCAGCTCGGGTTCACGAACATCTGCCATTCATAAAGAAGGAAGGGGCGTACGTGGGTATACAGAGCGGGCTTCTGGAGGCAGCAGGTCTTCGCCTCCACGCAGCGCTCCAGCGCCGCTTTAGATTCCGGGTACATGCGGTAGCCTCTCGGGATGAGCAACGGATCGATGCATTACCGGAGGATGGACGCCTCGAAGGAATCCGTGTGGTTGAGGACGGAGGAGGCGTAGAAAAACACGGGGAGGATGATGGCGGCGCGATCGTCCTTCAGGACGAACGGCGGAATGGACTGCAGCTCGGAGTACACATTACCTGTGGTTCATCAGGAACGACGAGATGTACGGGACGGCCACAGGTCCATGTCCGTGACGATGAAGTGCGACGTCTGGACGTTGGCGATCCCCAGATTGCGCATCTTGTTCACGGGAAAGTGGCTGTAGGCGTTCGGCGGCGTTGGGTCCGAGTAAAACACCACATGCATGCGGTGAGGAAACAGCCTGTGGGAGAAAAAGCGGCGGATGGTCTCCTCCTCGTAGCCGTAGTAGAACAGGACGAAGACAAAGCGCCCAGGCCACAGCCGGAGAAGGTAGTCAAAGAAGAATAGGCGATTCTGTCTGCTCGTTATTACTCTGGCAATAGACTACGTCAATACGGCAACAATCGTAAAGTCGCTCCCATCCGTGGTATTGAGGGGTCGGGTCGGAAGGGCATCGAACAAACGCTCCTCCGAATCGAGCGAGGACACGAAGGACACCATCCTCAGCGTATGCGACTGCGGAAATCCACGCTGGTGAATCACCGTTCTGCGAGGTGAACGAAAGCGCTCAGCAGTACGCAGCGAGAAACAACAAAACGAGGATGAATTCAACCGCTCTTTGGATGGACGACAGATGCATTTCTATCGCGAAAGGAAACGCTTCTTCGCTTTTCCCATTTCAAGCACCTCTCACGCGAACAAACACGGACACGCTACACCGAAAAGGAAATGCACCCTCCCTCGAAAACATTCGTGATTCCCTCGCTCTTCAACTGATTAAGGACAAACTGGCGGATCGGCGACACAAAGTTCCTCCTACACGGAACGCACAGCCAGAGACGCATACGAGTGATTCCCGGACCCCGTGACGATGGTAATGCGGACTTTGTTCGGGAGGGAGCGCGCGTACGAAATGATCCTCTCCAAGTACTGCGCCACCTCCGCCACTTGCAGCCCATGGAAGTCAATGGGCAAGCCTCTGCTCATCACCATCGCCCATCACCCCCACTTCTTCACGAGAGCCTCCACCGTGTTCTCCCCGTTGTGCGCCTCGAAGATCTGCGCGCCCGACTCGCGGTTGATGGCTCGGTACTTCTCGTACTCGTTGCTCAGCTATCCTTCACACTCGCCCCACACGCCCACCGCCTTCTTCGTGGAGGTGAGGAACTTGCCGTAGCCCCGCGCCTCCTCCGACCGCTTCATGTTCAGGATGCGCGCGTTGGTCAGACAGTCCGACGCCTGCCTACGCTCGCTCAGCACCTTCAGGTAGTCCACTAGACGTGAATCGCCGGACATGGTCGCACCCGATGTGTTGTGCACCGGGTTGTACTTCGCCTCCTCGTTCACGGGAGAGGAGACGCACCGGCCCGTCTTCTCCCGGAATTGGCGATTCACCCAGCTGTGCTTGTAGCCGCCATACTGCTGCTTGAAGCGCATGTACTCGTTCCAGTGCGCTTTGATTTCGTTCCTGTACTCCTCCTCGAGATAGGACACGCACTGCAGGTAATCGGACTTGGCGAGGATAAACGCCTGCTCCTCACACAGACATACATAACCCACGGCAGTGACCTTCTCTGAGGGCAAAAAGGAATAGGCGTGCTTCAGATACTCCACTTCCACGGCATTGCTCTCCTGATCGTACTCTACCCTTCAGAGCGCATTCAGTTCGCACTTCCGTCCCTTCCAACAATGCGGTTCACCGTCTTCTCCAGGCTCTTCTCCGTATCCCAGTACACAGACGCCAAACACTCCTTGCTGTACTGGGGGAAGAACTCGCAGAGATTTTTGATGTTCGGACTAGCGGTCAGGCCCAATCACCGTCGTAACTCGTCGTAGGGAGAACTTGATGTTGCATGGTGTATTTCTTCCCCCTTTTTCTTTTTCCGTGTTGAACCCTGTGTCCGGGAAGCGATACCGAACTCCTTGCACATTTCACACGCGTAGCAGTAATCGAGATTGCAGTTGATGAGTATCTACCCGTGAGCAAAGAGTATGGATGTCTACATCACGAAGTCCCTCCTTGGGGTAGTCAAACGCGTCGGAAAGCGCATTCAGCTTTTCCTCAAACGATGCAGAATCGGCTTGCATGATCGGGAGCAAACGAAACAATATAGATGGCGCACAATCCCATTGTCTTTTAGAAACCGGTTCCATCGATGTACCGTTTCAAATTCACCATCCCAGACAGTACTATGAGAGTGCGCTACGGCGCACTGCAGGCGGAGGCTCTGACTTCCGGCTGGATCGACCGGACTGTCTATCTGGTATCTGAAAACAGTCTCTACTTTGCTGAAGTAGTCGTAGGCGTTTTCCATCAGCGATAGATGCCGGCCTTCAGGGAAAGCCTTCTCTCTCAACCGGAGAGGGAGTCTGCCATTTCGTCCATTCAGGTGCGCAAAGTCGCTTCCTTCGAGCACGCTGTGCAGTCCGTCTGCTCCGGCTGGAACGAAGATACGAAGAAATGTATCTCCGTGTTTCCAACTTGACGGATAGATTACGTGTGCGGCATCGATGAACGCGGCGTCGTCAAGGTGTTCACAGTGGAGGGCAGCGGGGATCTCTGCGAGTGCGCGAGCTACCATATCACTGCAGACGAAGTCCCGTGCACGGAGGAGAGCTGGTGCCGTGTGTGCATGTCCCCTTCTGGAAAGCGAGTTTGGATCGGAGAGACGCGTAACGGGTAGTTAGCGGCGCTGCACGGACTGTCGAACGTCATGCGCGTCTACTGCCTGGACAGAACGGAGAGTCCTCGCACGATCCACGTATATGGCCATCCGCAGGCACTGTGCTGGCGCGACAACGACACCGTCGTGGTTGGCGAAAACAAGCAGCTCTCGCAGTTCTATTGCCCCGTGAAGGGAGAGGTGACCCAGATTAACCACGTGAACGTGTCGTTGAATGATGTGAGCTGCATTTGCTCCTTCATTAGCACGGGAGACGTCGCGGTGTGCACGGAGTCGGACCGCGGCGTGTTCCTTCTGTCCTCGCGCGATTTGCGCATCGTGAAGAGATGGCGCACGGCGATCCGCAGCAGCGTGCTGAAGTGCGTGAGCGACGCGGGCAGCGTGCTGTACATGTGCGGCGACGACAACGAGGTGCTCACGCTCAACACGGGCGGAAAGGAGGAGAAGGACTCCGCGCTGAAGGAGCGGCACTCGCTGAACGTGCGCAGTCGCAGCCGCGTGATCGGCCTGTGCTTGGGGCGCGAGGAGGAGAGGGAGGTGTTGTACGTGCTGGGCGAAAACGGCGATCTGGACGCGATTGTGCAGCCCGTGGAGTACTTCTGCGAGAGACGGAAACGGAAGAGCGGAAATAGCGAACAGGAAGAGAAGCGAGCAATGCTGGATGATTGCGGTGTTTGTTGCAACGCCTTTGTGCCATACGATTCTTCCCACAGCTCCCATTGTTCCGATGCAGCGTATCCACACTGGAGTTGCGCGAAGCAAACTCTATTTGCAGAAACAGAGTGCCCGCGCGTGTTTCGGCTGATGTGTAGTTTTGAAGCGCGGATTCATGTGGTCTGGAAAGCCGCTCGAGAACACGTTCCGTTCGATGAATGCGATCACGAGATAGGATCGATCTCACGTTTTCCTTCTCGACGGGGGAAACGAAGACGGTGAAAGCGCGGGTGGGCGACACCATCAAGGAAACAGCAGACACATACGGCCTTCCCGTTCCCGGTGAGAATGTCCTCCTTTCTGCTCATTTCTAGGAAACTGCAACGGGACGGAGATCCCAAAGAAGGTGTTTAACAAGGAAATCTTCACAAAGGACGTGTTCCATGAGAGGGGTCGTTGCGCCTTTTGCCACATCGTACTGGATGACGACGTGATGCAGAGCATCAAGGAGCCGGAAAGCGGGGAAAAAATGTGGCTGGAGACGATGTGCGTGAATCGGAGCCGAACGTGCATCTATTGAGATGTAATCACACATAGTTCAAGGCTCGCCTGCCAGGTTCCCGTTACGAAGGAGATGCAGGGCACTACCGTTTTTGTTGTTTCGTTGCTTTTCTGTTATGCTTAGGTTCCCGAGGCACTGCACTAATCCATGCTTTGTTTGTTGGACATATGAGAAAGAAATCGGGACGATTTTTGCCACGAGATGAGTTGATTCAAAAAAGAGCGCATCGTCGAAATCAACATGTCTGAGGATGAGTTTGAGATGACTTCCTTCAAGAGAAGGAAAATCACGGGAGATGAGAAGAGTGATGACGATGAGGAGAATCAGAGCGCAAATCCAGTGACGACGAAAAGAAGACTGCGCAAGAAGCAAATTGATCTCGACGATATTGACGTGCTGAATGAAAACGAAGGCCAGGAGGAGAAGGTACGGATTCCTGCGATTTCTTCTCACCCATAGGACATGGAAGAGGGAAGTAAGTGCGTCGAGTGTGTCGAATATCGTATTAACCCATTCTTGTAGGCGACTACGATAATCAACATTCCGATATGGTAGGAGGGATTTTATGGGTCTGCTAACGGGTAGAGCGAGGAGGAGCAAATTGAGAGGCCGCCCGAAGTATACCACGAGTATCGTGGAGCCGAGGGAGTTCCGAGTTGTGGAAGTTGCGTGAGGAGTAGGTGAACTTCGATAACGAGAACGACGACTTCATCGTGGACGACGAGGGCAACCAGTTCTTCTACAACAATGTGGGCGAGAGCCGCAAGCAGTACTACGACCTGGCCGTGGCCTACTTCGGCGAGGGCATCCGCTACTTCATCAACAGTCCTGGCGCCGGTGCGAGTGATGCGCGATGATCATGGATAGCGGAGGAGATGGCGGAGGAGGAGAGCGAGAAGGAGGAGACGGAGGAGACGGAGATGCCGGCGACGAAGGAGATGGAGACGATGAAGACGGCGGAGGAGGCGATCTGGAAGGAGGAGAACCTGCTGACGGAGCGCGACGTGCAGATCGCCGCGCTGGACATTCCTGAGCGCATTCAGCTGGTGAAGGGTGATTGCGATGCGATGATGTGATGCGCAGGTCTGCGCGTGCTGGAGGACTACCAGGACAAGATGAACTGCAGCGACTGGATCTTCAACGAGCTGCAGGTGCGGCACCACTCCGACTTCGGCAGCGTCGACGACTCGCTGGTGAAGGAGGAGATCAGCCAGGTGCTGGCGTTCTACGTGGTGAGGGCTGGCGAGCCGTGTGACGCGCAGGAGCAGCACCTCGAGCCGCACTACGTCATCAAGATCGCCAGCCGCCACCTCCAGGACCTCACGGATTCCGACGTGTGGCACGTGTGCGAGCTCTACGCCGAGTACTTGGAGTTGCTGGTGGGTGCGGCGCGGCGTGCTGAGGCATAGGACACCACGGAGGCGATCAAGGCGACGCTGGGGCAGGTGAAGGCGCACCTGGCGACGCTGGAGCTGTCCGACGGCGGTGAGTGCCTCAGCCGCCTGCTGGGCAACTACATGGCGGAGCTGGGCACGCCGCGCGAGCAGCAGGTGCAGGCGCTGCGCAGCTTCGCCGGGCTCCTGCAGTCGCTCTTCCAGCTGGGCGCGGAGGGCCAGGAGGCGCCCGCCAAGCGCCGCGGCTCGCGCCGTGACGCGCGGCTGCGACGGCTGTTCTCGCTGGAGCTGCTGGACCTGGCAGCGCGCTTCTCCGTGGACCTGGACCGCGTGGAGGTGAACCTGCTGTCGCACTCGCGCACCGCGGCGCCGCAGGACCCGGGCATGGTGGGCGCGGCGACGAGCGGTGAGGCGTAGGCGCCCGAGGACCTGGTGGCGGACGAGTACGCGCGGTACCCGGCCCTGGCGGGGCAGCGGAGCCCGTCGGACGTGCTGAGCAGCGCGGCGACGCTGTACGGCCTGCTGCTGAGCTACGACCCGCACGTGCTGGCGCAGGCGCGCATGGCGCTCTACGACGCGGCGACGGTGCGCAGCGACCCGACGGAGGAGGGCGTGAAGGAGATCGACGGCAGCCACGCGCTGTACGGGCTGCACGTGGGTGTCTGAGGGCGGGGTGACGCGCAGCGCCTGCGCCACAAGCCGCTGGGCGAGCTGGGCGACGAGGAGTTTTTGCTGCTGGAGGAGGGCGTGAACGACGGGCTGTTGCACTACGACATCGACGTCAAGGAGGGCGTGAGCACCTTCCGCCGGCAGCTGGAGGAGCTGCTGACGGCGCCAGACTCGCCGTACGTCGTGTTCCAGAAGCAGGCGGTGCAGACCTGCTGCACGCAGCTGGAGCAGGCCACTGTGGAGTACCTGAAGGAGGTGGCGGCGCGCGCGGGGCGTGAGGCGTAGCGCATCCGGCTGCAGTCCTATCGCGCCATCGCGGCGAAGTGCGGCGCGGCGCTGCACGACATCATCTGCTTCCGCGGGTACCAGAACAAGCACGTGGGTGCGAGGCGAGGGCGTGATACGCAGAACCGCCTTGGCACGGTGCTGGCGCTGGCGCTGTCCAGCGAGCGCAGCGCATCCTCCACGGCGGCGGTGCTAAACGAGAACGGCGTGGTGATCGACCACGCGATCCTGGGCCAGGGCGGGCCGGTGAGCAAGGCGGACATAGAGGGCTTCCTGGACAACGTGAGCAAGCTCTTCGAGAACAACCAGGTGGACGTGGTGGTGATGAACGGCGCGCTGCTGGGCCAGACGCGCCAGCTGCAGAAGAACATCAGCGAGCGCCTGGCGAGCGTGGCGGTGGGCGCGGCGAGGCGGTGTGACGCGCAGAACGAGAAGCAGCTAGAGGTGCCGGAGGTGGTGATCATCGACGACGCCGTGGCGCAGCTGCGCTTCGCGCGCGACAACGACGTGTACTATCCGCACGCGCTGCAGAAGTTCAAGCTGGCTGTCTACTGCGCGCGCTTCTTCCAAAACCCGCTGAGCGAGGTGGCGGCGCTGTACAACAACCCACTGGACCCCGACGACTGCGACCTGCTGCGCCTAGAGCTGAACCCCTACCAGAGCGCCGTGCCGCCCTCCATTCTCCGCCGCGCGCTGGTCATGGAGATCTGCAACGAGCTCGTCTGCGCAGGGCTGGTCCTGCAAGATGCCATGGCGTACCTGGACGGCTACGGTGGCGGCGCGGGCGCGGCGTGAGGCGTAGCGCTGGTGCAGTTCCTGCCCGGCTTCGGCTACCGCAAGGCGCGCGAGTTCGTCGACAAGCTGCGCGAGGAGGGCGCGCGCGTGCGCAACCGCGAGGAGCTGAAGGCGGCGACGGGCCTGGGCGACGTGGTGTTCAAGAACTGCAACGGGTTCATCAGTGGGTGTTAACACTTGATGTGAAGGGTAGAGTTCGCAGTCAAGCGGCTGGTGAACCTGGAGGAGGTGAAGAACGACAGCGCGTACCACGTTCTGGACATGCTGCGAATCCCCTGCCACCTGCACGGCGTGGTGACGCGCATCTGCGAGGAGCTGACGCGGGCGACGGTGGGCAAGACGGGCCAGGAGGCCGTGGCGGAGATCGTGCTGCACCATGAGAGCTACGAGAAGCGCAGCGACGAGGGCCGCTACGAGCTGCTGCTGTACGAGGACGAGCGCCAGCTGGAGAGCGCCGTGAGAGCGAGCGGCGCGCGTGAGGGCTAGATCCCCGAGCTGACGGACATCCCGCTGCGCCTGGTGTGCAACGAGCTGACGAGCGACGGGCGTGACGGGCGCGAGAGCGTGGGCGCGCTGCCGCCGGAGAGACTGTTCTTCCTGCTGTCGGGCGAGACGGAGCAGTCGTTCCGCGTGGGCTCGCTGGTGCTGGCGCGCGTGATCCGCATCTTCGAGGGGCAGAAGGTGCTGACGAAGCTGGACAACGGGCTGCTGGGCGTGATCAACGGCCCCGACTTCAGCGACAACGCGCAGGACATCGAGGTGGTGCGCAACATCATCGAGGAGGTGGGTGCGGCGCGCGTGGGTGAGGCCTAGGGCGACTCGCTCACCTGCCGCGTGCTGGCCATCGACATCGCGAACTTCAGCGTCACGCTGTCGAGCCGCCCGTCGGTGGTGAACGACCGCTTCCACGCGGCGGGCCGCCTGGACGCGTACTTCCAGCCGGAGCCGGAGGAGTGGGAGAAGGGCATTCTGGAGGACATCGAGCGCCGGCTGACGGAGGAGCAGCGCGCGCGGCAGCTGGTGAAGCGCAACATCCTGGACAGCCACTACTTCTGCGTGAACCTGGAGGGTGCCATTGACATCCTGAAGGAGCAGCCCGTGGGCAGCTGCCTGTTCCGGCCGAGCCTGCAGGGTCTGGACCAGATCGTTCTCACGTACCGCATGCTGAGCGACTACTACGTGTCCTACGACGTGCTGGAGTCGAACAAGGACCCCGAGGACCGCACCAAGCTGGGAAAGGAGCTGTCGCTGTGCGGCGAGGTGTACACGGAGCTGGACGAGATCGTGGACCGCTTCGTGAACCCCATCACGGTGCTGGTGAGCGCCATCCAGCAGTACGAGAAGTTCGTGCTGCTCGGCGACGTGGGCGCGCGGGCGTGGCGTGAGGCGTAGAAGGAGGTGGACGACCGCGTGTTCGAGCAGTTCCAGAAGAACCCCGCACACCTGCCGTACCTGCTGTCCTTCAGCCGCGGGCGCATCGGGCTGCTTCGCATCACCTACTGCAAGCGCGGGCAGGTGCACCACGAGTACGCGGAGCTGCGCCCGCTAGGCATCCTGTACGACCGGCGCATCTTCCAGCACGTGCAGAGCTATGTAAACTATTTCAAATCACACATTAAAGAGATCGTGGGGCTGTGGAGAAGGAGTCATCCATAGCTCGCACGTCGTCTCGAGACGCAGCGCACGGCCCACGCGGCCTACAACCCCGCGCCGATGCAGGGCCCTCCGCCCAGAGGGTATCCGCCGATGCCGGGAATGCCGATGCAGGGCCCTCCCCGCGATTACCCGCCCCGCGATTATTCGTCCAGGGACTATTCGTCTAGGGACTATTCGTCCAGGGACTATCCGCCTAGGGATTATTCCTCCAGAGACTATCCTCCTATGCACGATATGCCTCGGTATTAGCATTGTTTGTTTCTTCTCACTCGAATCTTCGCGATTTTGCTCCTCCTCATTCCACTTTCAAACCTACGATGGAGTTGAAGTTGACAGCACGGAAGGGGCGTCAGGTGTAGGCATTGGACAATCAAGGATTTTGAGATTGGCGCGCGCTTGGGAACGGGACGGTTCGGTACGTGCAATGGAAATGGGGGTAAGAAACAGGAAAAGTCTACCTGGCGCGCGAAATCGCGAGCAAGATGATCGTTGCGATCAAAGCCATCACCAAGAAGGACATCCTGCGCTCCAGTCTTGTGGATCTGCTCGACAATGAGATCACTGTTCAGTCCCATCTAAAGTCGTCGTTCTGTGAACCATCAACCGTAGTCACAAGAATATAATTGGTCTGTATGGCTACTTCTGGGATGACAGCAATGTGTACATCATCATGGAATACGGACCCTACGGCGATCTCAAAAAGATACTGGACAGAGACGGCCCCTTTTCAGAGAAGAAGGCGGCGTGGATGATCAAGCGCATCGCCACGGCCTTGCAGTTCATGCACAGACAGCACATCCTTCACAGAGACATCAAAGCTGAAAACATACTCATCGGCGAGGGAGTAGGGGCGTCCATGGTGGAGTGAAGGGTAGGAGGAGCCGAAGCTGACGGATTTTGGCTGGGCCGTCCACACGCAGGGCGCCAGAACCACAGTGTGCGGCACTCCGGCATACATTCCTCCCGAGATTGCGGAGGGATTGGAGTACACCGGAAATGTGGATGCTGTTCGCTGCCATGACACATAGGCTGACATCTGGTCTCTTGGAATTCTGACCTACGAGCTGTGCACGGGAAAGCCACCCTATGCGGGTGAATCGGTGGTGGAGGTGGAGCGCAGAATCGCCACAGCCCCGATCGAGTACCCCGACACACTGTCCAGCGTCTGTCAGGACTTCATCGGGAGGATTCTCAAGAAGGAGCCATCTCAACGACCTTCCATCGACGCCATTCTCGCTCATCCGTGGTTGACGGGAAGTCTCTGCCATGTTGCTTAAAACAAACAAACACTATGATACAAGAGAACCAGTTACTTCAGCTTCTTCTTGGGGCGGAGGTGGTTGCTGTGACCGCATCTCTTCTTACGGCAGTTGTGGGCACGAGGGGGCAGACGAGAGTAGCACTTACGGCAGATCATCTTCTCGCAGTTGTACTTCTTGGCGAGAGCAGCCAGAGTGGGCTCGATCACACCACCAGCCATCTTGAAGAGCATCTCCAGCGTGGCCTCTCCGGCAATGGCGTAGGAGCCGATGGTCTGAGAGTCCTCGAGCTCCTTACCAGCGAACACGAGGCGCTGGTTCTCGTAGTCGATGTTCTCCTTCTCCTGGAGCATCTTCTTCACGTCCTCCACCGTCTCGGTGGCCTGGACCTCCAGAGCGACGGTATTTCCCTACATAGTGGTGAGCAACCCATTCCGCAACGCGACGATCCCCCATTCCTCAGCAGCACTCTGCATACAGTAACAGTCTTAACAAAGAGTTGCATTCGGTCAGATACCCTCGGGAATGTCACTTTCTGGAAGGCTGGTGTGGGGCGATGAAACGCCCGCTCTTGCGATCCTCGATTCCGCAGCAATCCCCAAGCCAAACAGCATGCCAATCCTCGGTCTCTATTTGAAAGCGGAGGTGGAGAACGTCGAGTCCATTGAAGCCGGGAAGGACACGATCTGGAGCGCCTTCGTGCAATGCACAAACTGCGGCGAGCGATCCGCCAACCGCGTGGAGCTCTCTCCAAACGACGAGGTGGAGGTGCCCGATTCGCGGAGCACCTGCAACTGTCTGTATAAGTGCAAGGGGTGTTGCTCTCTCTTTTCTGTCATGGATAGCTGCAAGCGGAAGATCGTGATCAACGTCGTGACCGACTTCCCCAGCCAGTGCACGTCCTTCGAGGAGCCCGGTCTGATCGCGAAGTTCGAGGTGAAGGGAGCCGAACTGGTGGACTTCCAGCCCGATGTTTGTGTCGATGATGCGTCGTTCCCCCTAGGACAGCTTCCGTGTGCACACGCCCAGCGGGGAGGTGTTCGACCACGTGGACTTGCAGGAGGATTTCGCGGACTTTGACGGTGCGCGTTCTTCTTCCGATTGATGGCGTAGAGAAGATGGGAGAGCCCGTGTCGGTGATGAACGTGGAGTGGTCCTTTGCGAAGGCGTGCGCGTGTTTGTGGCAAACAACCCATACTATACACACTAATCAGCCTTGTACTCGCCAGTCATAGAAATCTCCGATTGCTCCGTGTCGCAGAAGTTGCACTCTCTCGGCGTGCGCGCCACGCTCTGTACGCACTTCTCTACGCCTCATCCACGCGCTCCGCACTCACGCTCCACAGCCTCCTCCACGTTCCCGTCCTCCACGTCCCAGTTGATGGGCTTCAGGTCCTTCACCATCGCGCGGTAGGTCGCCTCGTCGATGGACTCGTAGGGCAGCTGCGGGAACATGTCCAGCTTCACGCGCGGGAGCATTGCGCAGCCCTTCAGCTGGTACTGGAAGAAGTCCAGGCACTTCGTGATCTTGTCCGCCTCCGTCTCGGGGTCGAAGCTGATCGTGCACGACACCTGGTTGTCCGCCCAGTACCGCTGCAAGAACGCCGCCAGCGAGAACTGCTCGAAGATCGACACGTCCTCCTGGATCGTCACCTTCTCGCCGGAGCACGCGGGGAACGACACCACCACCATCGTCTTCTCCTGGCCCACGCACGGCTCGATGGGGTAGCCCGCGCGCTTCAGCGCCGGCAGCATGTCCGAGTCCTTCTGGAACCGCACGCGGCGGATGTAGTACTTGCCCAGCGGGTAGTGCATGCCCGGCGTGGCGCCCGCCAGCAGCGACACGGTGCCCGACGGCTTCAC
>ERZ827156.1748-NODE-1748-length-24437-cov-5.665491_pt1 | contig 24437 bp, 29 predicted proteins | sample MGYA00519919_ERZ827156 | MGnify/ENA primary metagenome ERZ827156 (study PRJEB31778, sample SAMEA3449269) | human gut metagenome | biome: human gut; feature: human-associated habitat; material: faeces | place: United Kingdom | collected 2010/2012 ...
TCAGCGGTAGGTCCAGACTGGTGGAGGAGGTGATCGACGTGACGGAGGAGGTGTGCTAGTTTCATTTGGGTTGACAGTGTTTGTTGGGACCTCGAAGACATACGGCAACAAATCGAATCGTTAAGATGCAAAAACCGTTTCATCGGCGGGAGTTTCGTCCTCTCTCTGCTGTACAACCACATTTCTTTCTTGACAAGGAAGGTTGCTTTGTGGGTAAACCAAAACCGCAACACAGAATGAGCGAAAAGAAGGAAGAGCAAACTGTTAGTGTTGAGATGACGAACATGCAGGAGCACACTCCTGCTCCTGATTCGGAGGATACGCCGTACGTGAAGGGAGACATGTAGGAAAGAAGCAAAGTGGTTACGTGTAGCCGGTTTGATCCGGAAGCTCGCGCCCGGGCGGCCAATATGACTAGTTACGTAGCTATGACGCTGAACATCGTGTTGACGATTATCAAGGTATCATCGAGTGCCTCTTGTCAACTGTAGTTCCTTGCCGGTTTCTTCGGTAATTCTTCCGCTCTGATGGCTGGTAGCGGTTCCGTTTCTCGCTAAGGAGTAGACGCCCTGCACTCCCTGAGTGATCTCATCTCAGACGTGGTGTGCGTCATTGTCAGCTGCATGGCCAAGAAGCCTGCCGATTTGGATCATCCCTATGGCCACGGGAGAGTGGAACTGGCGGGCAGCGTGGTTGTCGCTGCCATGCTGCTGCTTGCCGCCTGGCTCATCGGCGTCGAGAGCATCGACAAGCTGAAGAACCCGAACCAGGGCGAGCTGAAGTGGTACACCGCCGTGGCGGCCGCCGCGTCGATCGTGGTGAAGGAGGGCCTGTACTGGTACACGTACATCGTGGGCAAGAAGATCAACAGCCCCGTCATCATTGCGAACGCCTGGCACCACCGCACCGACGCCATCTCGTCGGTCGTCGCGCTGGTCGGCACGCTGGTCTGCATCATCTGGAAGTGGCCGTACGCCGACCCCATTGCCGGACTGGCCGTTGCCGTGATGATCGCCTTCATCGGCATTAACATCCTCTACGAGTCCACCTGCTCCCTCGTGGACCGGGTCCCCGCGGAGGTGGTGGACAAGCTGAACACCATCCTGGCCTCGCTGCCCGATGTGGAGGGTTTCTCCGACGTGCGCGCACGCGAAATGGGTGCGTTCATTCTGGTGGATTTGAAGCTGTACGTGCACCCCGGCACGCACGTGGAGGACGCGGAGGTGATCCAGCACCACGTGGAACGGATGATCAAGCAGGAGGTGAAGAACGTAACGGAGGTGATGGTGCGCATTACATCGATTCGCGATGAAGTGCGTGTGCTGCTTCGGTATGATGTGTAGAAGAACGCTCAGCCGGTGAACAATGTGACAACGAAGATTCGCGAGTCCGTGATGGCGATTCCCGCGGTGAAGGAGATTACGCAGATTCGGGTATTCGGTCCCGGTAGGCGTGGTGAGAAACAGTAAGACGTAGAACCGTACTCCGTCGATCTGCACATTGTATGCAAGGATTTCAGCAGCTTCTGTGAGGTGGGAGTTTGGAATGGTTGTGATGGCTAGCAGCATCAGGCGTTGCACGCCGTGAAGCAGGCCGTGAATGACGTGGCCCCGATGAAGGCCGTCCATGTCGGACTGGAGTGCAACGACGAGCACGAGGTGCACTGCGAGGAGGAGGGTCCGTGTGTCGTGAAGGAGGCGGAGAAGACGGAGACGCTCCCCACCACCTCCGGCACAAACTAGTTCATTTATTCCTCGGGAGTGTTTGTTTGAATGGAAACGAGAAGGAAGCGCGTCATCGGACTGGTGGGAGGGATCTGTAGTGGGTTGCACTATCCGACCGACATGTAGGTGGAAAGAGCACGGTGTCATCCATCTTGAAAGAAAAGGGGTGCCATTGCATCGACTGCGATAAGATCGGGCATCGCGTGTACATATCCGAAACGCGCTTCTCCTTGTGTATTCCCTCCTTAATGCACACGAGCCGCATTCTGTTGGATTTGACCGCATTGTTGCCACCTTCGGCGAGGGAGTTGTTGCCGAAGACGGCAGCATTGATCGTCGCAAGCTCGGATCCATCGTGTTTTCAAGTCCAGGTAGGTGCGAGATTGAATTGTCATTGTGGTAGCGGAAATGAAGAAGCTCACCGACATTACGTGGCCACTGATCCATGACGCTACATTGCAGGAAATTGAGCAGTAATCAAAGGCATAATTGTTGATGGGCGTAGATGCTCCGCTTCCATTATTGTTGTTGAAGCGGCCATTATGCTGGAGGCGGGATGGACGGACATGTGCGATGAGGTATGAATATGATGGTCTTATTCACCATAGATCTGGGTGGTGGAGGTGGATCACGCCCAGGCGGTGCAGCGCCTCCAACAGCGCAACCACCTGTCGTTGGAGGAGTGCGAGAAGCGGCTAGCGGCGCAGTGGAGCAACGAGAAGCGCGAGCAGTTCGCCGACCACGTCATCAAGAACAACGGCAGTCTGGAAGACCTGACGAGGCAGGTCGAGGCAATCCTGTGTCCTCCTTGTTGCAACAAACAGACCACTTCTTCTTGTACAGCAGCTTGTCCATCAGATTCAGCGAGTGCGTGTCGGGGAAGAGCTCCACCTTCTCGCCGTTGTCGAACTCCGCCAGCAGCATGCCCGTCTCCGGACTGATGCCGCGGATCATCGCCTGGCGCTTCTGCGTCTCGTCCTCGTCGTTCACCACCGTCACCACCTCGTCCGTGTGGAGCCACATGTCCATGTAATCCTCTAAGAACGGCTCGAACCCGTACATCCGGAACGTCTTGATCGCCTCCACGAACTGGTTGCAGAAGGACGCCAGCACGTTCGAGCGGCCCAGCACCACCTTGTGGTGTTGCAGCTGCGAGGCGATCTCGTCCATGCAGGTCGTGGGACGGTTGTTCGAGATGTTGATGCCCACGCCGATCGTCACGTCGAACGCGCGGCCGTTGTGCGTCGACTGGCAGATGATGCCGCCGATCTTCTGCTTGTGGTTGTAGTAGATGTCGTTCGGCCACTTGATGCCAATGTTCATTTCCTAGGATGATCACTCGAACCGACACCAACTCCCGTGTTGTACACTGCCTCCAGCGAGTTGCACATCACCAGCGTCACCAGGTACTGCAGGAGGGGCAGATCGCTCTGCTCCGTGATGTACGTCTTGTAGCTGAACATCAGGCAGCCGTACGGGGAGTCCCATTTGTTCTTGGACCTCCCCTTGCCGGCCGTCTGCTTGTCCGCCACGCACATCAAGCCCGACTGGAAATTGCGGAAGTTGTCCTTCAGGATGGACTGGGTGCTCGTCAGCTCGTGGCTGTACAGCAAGTTTCTGCCCATGTAGTGCGTGTGCAGCTTGCTGAAGAAGTTGTCAAGATTGAAGCTCGGTTCCTACGCTCGAGGCAATCCACCACTCCCCACGTTCTCCGGAGTTTCCCAGGTCGGGCGATTCGTCATAAAGCTAGATCTCAGCTCCCTTCGGAAAACGATACTCCTCCTTGGTGTACAGAATCGGATGGGGCTGTGGATAGTTGGGATCCCAGTACTTGGAAATGTGCTTCGCCAGGGCGAACTTCTGGGGCTCATTTGCGCAAATCTAGAAGATCGAGGAGAAGAGCAGATCTCACGGCTAGAAACGGATATTTGGATTTCTGCGGACCCGTTTCCGTGGAACTAGGCGTCAATTCGTTCCCCCTTCCATTACAACGAAGCCACTGGATTGTTCAGAAAGCGAGTCGGAATCGCTCGGGAAGCCACTCCCTTCTGCGCCAACGTCAAAACACGCTTGCTTGCGATCATTCTCTGTTCTTACGCCCAGTTTGCTCGTCCAGTGATTCTTGATGATCGCAGACTCACTTCTGACTCAATTCGGAAGCATTCGTTCCAGATACAGATCCATCTTTGTGTATTGTGATGACATCCTATTCCTCTATACTCCGCCAACAGTGCAGAGCACTGAGGACCAAGAACTGGTTGAATGCTCGCATCAGCGCATTCTCTTTCCTCTTCCTGATCCTATCCCCAAGTCAATTTCTACCACCCGTGTAATGCGTAGTCATTGTCAACGTCGGGTATTACCTGCTCTACGAGGGCGCGAATACTGTTTCCTTCGGAGACATGCAACAACTCGCAGCCATCGAGAGGTGCAAGAATCTGGATGCGTTCTTTCTCTCATGTGCTTTCATGGCATAGGAAGGGTCGCGTGTATACACCTAGCTCCAGAAGAGATACCTGCCGAACCCTTGTGTATGCGCCGAATACCGACAGGATCAACCGGATCATGAGCATTTTCGCAGAGATGAACGGATTGACTGTGGGAGAGGATGTTGTCGGCGTCGGTTGCTGATTTCTCACGAATTTAATAGAGTAGCGGATCGAGACGAATACGTGAAGAGCATTTATGTCCCCTACGACTCGAATACTCCTTACGCAGTTCTGGGTCTGTACTTCACGGAGGGGAGCGACTCCTTTGAGTACCACATGTGGAAGAACACCACATACAACGCTCTGTTGTCATTTCCTCCCCTTTTCACACTAGGAGCGCTGCCTCTTCCAATCCCGCCGACACGGTCGAGATCAAGCTGATTCACTCCGTCGAATCTGCCATCAACCGCTATCTCTTCCCCGAGTCCAAGCCCATCGACCTGCGCCTGCGCTTGGTGTCCATGATCGGCTCCATCTTCACCGAGTCTCCCCGTTGCCCCTCCCTCCCCCGTAGGAACGAGCAGTTCGGCGGTATGATGAACGGACTCCTAATCCTGGGTTTCTTCTTCATCGTCTTCTTCAGCATCCGCCTGCTCAACGAGAAGAAGGACTGCATGCTGACCTACCTCCGCTCCATCGGGCTGCTCGTTTGATTCCTCCGCCCCGCTCACGCCCAGGAGGCCGCGCACTACTGGAGCTACGCCGATCTGTTCCTCGTCTGCTCGCTGCTCGCGGCGGTCGTCTACGAGGTGTCCGGCCGCCTGCTGAAGCTCTCCTTCTTCTCGCTGCAGCAGTTCGGCGTAGGACCAGCGCAGCCCGCTCAGCCGTAGATTCCCACGCTGTGGTGCACCGTCTATCTCTTCTGCTCCTGCCTGATGGCGTTCCTGCTAGTGTAGAGGTCGGCCACTCCGCTCACGCGCAGGTCCTTCACGCAGCGCATCTGGTGCTACACGCTGGCACTGGCGCTGACTCTGGGCCTGTCCTCCATGCTCTATCACTCCGACCTGTACATCAGCCTGTTCAGCATGCTCTTCTCCTTCCTCTTCCCCGTCCCCATCTTACAGAACGTCTTCGTCAGCATTCTGAAGCGAGTCAGCGCACATCACACGAAGTTCACCTGGTCCGACTGCCTCCTTGCCGACTTCGACGACGGTCGCGTCACCGGGTAGCCTTCGGCTCTCTTTCTCATCGTAGCTTCTGCGGGTGCATGATCGTGTTCCTATACTCCGTCCTGCTGAACTTCCTGTGGTCGTGGTACCTGCTGTACCGCAACGCGCACCACCTGAAGTGCTGCTTCTGCTTCGGCTCCGCCTTCTGGAAGAACGGCTCCGTCGTCAAAACCGAGTGGCTATCTGCTGATCGTTTCACCGTAGGGGCATCGACAACCGCGAGCAGGACGCGCAGACCAGCGCCAAGAACAAGAGCATCGTCTTCTCCTACACTACAATGGTCTTCAAGTCCTGCACCGCCGTGAAGGAGCTGCACATGGAGATCAAGCCCAACCAGGTGTTCACTCTCCTGGGTCCCGTTCTCCTCCTCCTCTTCCCCTCACACACAGAACGGTTGTGGCAAAACCACCACCATTTCCATGCTCACCGGCACCTACAAACCCACTTACGGCGAGATCTACGTCGACGGCAACGCCATTAGCCAGGGCGGGCTGAGCCTCCAGAACCAGTTCGGCGTCTGCGCGCAGTTCGACTACTTCTGGCCGCACTTCACGCCGCGGCAGATGTTCCAGGTTATCGGCATGTTCCGCGGCTTCGCCCGCGCCACCTGCCTCTCGGAGTGCGAGCGGCTGCTCAAGGTTTTCTCGCTGGAGAAGGCGATCGACGGCGACACGATGAGCTTCTCGGGCGGCATGAAGCGCAAGTTGTCCGTGGCGCTGGCGTGCATGAAGGGCTTCAGCACCATCGTACTGGACGAGCCCACGAGCGGCATGGACCCGATCTCGCGCCTGGAGGTGTGGAACGCGGTCAACACGCTGAAGAAGGACCACACGATCCTGCTGACGACGCACTCGATGGAGGAGGCGGACGTGATGTCGGACCGCATCGGCATCATGTTCATGGGCCGCCTGCGCGCGATCGGCTCGCCATACGGCCTGAAGGAGACGCACGGCAAGGGCTACAAGCTGGACATTTCGCTGAACGACAACTGCAACGCGAACGAGATCTTCGACCTGATGAAGGTGCCGGTGCCAACCGTGGGTAAGGCGTAGCAATACATGGTGAACAGCGAGATGATCGCCTACACGACGGTGATGCTGAGCGTGGGCATTGGCCGCGAGGACATGAAGTGAGTGGAGGTGGGGCGTGTGAGGCGCAGGTTCCTGCCGAAGTTCATCATGGACGTGAACAAGTGCGCGTGCACGAAGGAGTGGGTGATCAGTCCCTCGAGCATGGACGAGGTGTTCATGAAGGTGGTGGCGGACAACCGCAACGTGGAGGAGGCGGACGAGCAGCTGCGCGAGCGCGAGGAGAAGGAGGAGCGGAAGAAGGTGAAGCTTTGTGTGATCTGCGGCGTCAACCCCGCCGAGACGGGTAGGCGTGGCGGAGGCGGGTTATGAGTAGTCACCATCTACAACAAGAAGGGCAAGCCGCATCAGCTGGAGGGCGTGTACTGTCGTCACTGCATCGACGAGTCGAGTTCGGAGGATGAGGGCGAGTCGATCTTCACGCCTCCTGCAGAAGCGAAGGAAGTGGCGGCAGAAGGAAAGGAGATGGAGACGTCGACAGAAGGAAAGGAGATGGAGACGTCGACAGAAGGGAAGGAAGAAACAACACCCATGGAAGTGGAAATGAAGTTCGCACCGCAAGAAACACAACCCGCCACGTCCTCTTTGCTTACCCTTCTCACACACAGGACAGACGCACAGCCCGAGCAGGAGATGAACATCAGCACCAACTCGGCGCCCCACGTGTTCGGCGCGCTGCTCTGGCTGAACCTGAAGCTACTGCTGAACGACTACAAGAAGTACATCATCGCCGTACTGGCGCTCGCCTGCTGGATCCTGCTCTCCGTCCTCTACAGCGCCTTCAACCTGCAGGCGAAGTGTCCTGATGGCAGCTACGCCGCCTACTCGTGGAGCTGCATCGACAACAACGACCCGCCGCGGTGGACTCCTGGCTACGATTCCGCCGTGATGAGCAGTGGCTTCCGCAGCACGGCGTGACACGTAGACAGCTACCCCTTCATGGAGAACAACCTGAATTACTACCCGCTCCATATCCTTCTCGACCAGTGTGTGAGGTGGGTGGATGGCGTGAGGCGTAGCAGGCGCGGCGGAAATACTAACCAAGGCTGCCTGGCCGTATGACTGGAACGACATCGACAGGAACTACACGGAGCTCTACAACTTCACCCTGAGCAGCAACATCGACAGGGACATGACGAATCGCATGGTGCGTGCTGGTGCGGCGATTGAGGCGTAGCGGGAGCTGGTGAAAAAGGCGCAGGGCAGCGGGTTCTACCAGACGCACCTGCCGTCGTCGGAGGCGGTGCAGTGGCTGGAGAGGCAGATCCCGCAGTTCATGATGAAGGCGGAGGAGAAGAGCGGCCAGCTGGCGGTGGAGCTGACCTTCCACGACGCCAGCTCCGTGGGCAACACGGTGCTCAACGAATACCTGTCGCCCGTGCCCTCCACGACGCACGGCGAGCAGATGATCTCCGTGCTGAATGTGATGAACGCACACCGCTACGGTCCGCGTCTCGAGAAGTCGTACCGTGGGCGCACACACTCTCCGTGAGACATAGGCGGGTTTGTGTCGTCCATGTACTCCAAGCGATACTTCATGGAGGCGAACGACAACATGAAGATGGCGTTCGTCCTCTTCATTCCCGGCTTCATGTGCTGCATGGCCTCCTACATGATCTACCGGTAAGGGCTCTCCTGCTGGCTGATTCGCAGCATCGTGGACGACGTGGCGAAGGGTCGCATCTCCATCCTGTTCATGAACAACGTCACTTGGAAGTCCTATTACTTCATCGCCTTCTTCTTCTGGTGCTGTGTGATGCTGGTGCTCGAGATCATGTTTGCCTCTCCTCCTCTCTTCACCTCCAGCGTCGCTTCCGTCATCGTCGCCGTCAACCTGAAGGTCATCTCCATTCCCTTCATCTCCTGGGTGTACTTCGCGCTCGCCTCCATCGAAACCGTCGCCTTTGGCCTCTTCATCTCCAGCATCTTCTCCTCGCCGTCCGCCTTCTCTTCCGCGCTGACCCCTAGTTTCCTGGCGGTGTGTCTGAACATCCTCCTCAACCTGCCCGGCTACTTCCCCCTCGTCACCATGTCGCAGTCCGCTCTCTGCATTCTCCCTCTCTCCTCGCTCGTCGTCATTTGTTACGACATGATCTCCCCCAACGGCTTCGGCACTGCCGCCATGCGCAGCACTCTCATCACATCTGCCGTCATGACTGTGGTGTACCTCGCCATCGGCTACGTCGTGTGGTTCCTGCGCATCGACGTGGGCCAGATCGTCGACCGCTTCTACCAGAAGAAGCACGTCAAGGGCGGCTACGTGGAGATGGAGAACGCGACGCTGGTCATGGACGAGGACGTGGCGAAGGAGGAGGAGTCGATCGACGCCGCCATGGCCGGCTACACGCCCGTCCACCGCGAGGGAAAGAGTCTGATGGTGCAGGACGTGTCCAAGGTGTTTTTCACGAAGAAGGGACGGAAACAGGTGTTCCCGCCCATCAGCTTCTGCGTGAAGGACTACGAAGTGTACGGGCTGCTGGGCCCCAACGGCGCGGGCAAGACGACGCTGATCAACATCCTGACCAGCAAGCTGAACGCCAACCGGGGCGAGGTGAAGGTGTTTGGCTACCCCTCCAGCGAGGGCATGGTGAAGAAGCTCATTTCCGTGGTGCCGCAGTTCGACGTGTTCTTCGACGAGCTGAGGGTGAGCGACCATCTCCAGCTGGTCGCGCGTCTGCACGGCGTGAACGGCGGGCGCTATGTGGCGGCGGCGAAGAACCTGGCGAAGCAGGTGGGTCTGGACCGCGACGCGTTCAGCTACGTGTCGTCGAAGCTGTCGGGAGGACAGAAGCGCCGCCTGACGCTGGGCATGGCGCTGATGAGCGAGCCGAAGCTACTGTTCATGGACGAGCCTACTGTGGGAACGGAGCTGGGGGGTGAGGAGTAGACGGGCCTGGACCCGGAGACGCGTTTCGCGATCTGGGACACGGTGAAGCAGATGCAGAAGAGCATGACGATTCTCATGACGACGCACTCGATGGAGGAGGCTGACGCGCTGTGCTCGCGCATCGCCATCATGACCAGCCAGGGCATCCAGTGCATCGGGTCGCCCGTGCACCTGAAGAACAAGTACGGCAAGGGCTTGCTGTTCTCCGTGTCGTTGGCGGATCCCGAGCGGGACGTGAAGGACTTCGTGCGAACGGCGGTCTGCGGCGAGATGGAGTTTTTGGAGGAGAACTTCAACGTGTACTCCTTCACGGTGGCGAAGGAAAAGGTGGATCTGACGCATGTGCTCGTCACGGTGATGAAACTACACAAGACGGGCGTAATCACACGATGGAGCATCAGCGAATCATCGCTCGACGACGTGTTCCAGCGCATCTGCATGAAGGAAGAACAGTATGTGTGTTTGTTTTCAGCCAACAAAGGGGACTCTGGGTTGGGGAGGAGCACTCGTCCCCAAGTCTATGCGGAATGGCGTGTCTGACAACTGCGATGCACCAAACACGCCCTTTCCGTCTTCGGATCCATGATGATCGTGTTTGGGGAATCCGCCATTCTCATAATAAGATTGAGTATGAAACGGGAAACTCTGCTAGCAAGTCCGATACGATGGGGCGAATCAACGCTAGGCTTAATCAACATCTTCGGAGGAGCAATTATCGGATACAACAGTGGAATCGTCGCGGGCATGTCGCTTCCGCTCATTTCCTGCACTCTGTTTGACAAGAGCGACTCCATCAACGTCTCTCTCTACCAAGGCATCTTCACTGCCTCCATTCTCGTCTTTGCCGCCATCGGCTCGCCTCTTGGACTCTATATGAAAAAGCTGTTTGGTATGAAGAAGGTGATGACCCGGTTTGCGGCTGAGTCCTAGGCACAGTACATCATGGGAGCCATGGCCACGCTGTTTCCGCTGCTGCTGATCATCGTGAAGAACTTCTGGTACATCACCATCATGCGCGGCCTGCTCGGTCTGAGCGTGGGCTTCGCCTCCGCGCTATCCTCGCTCTACGCCAACTCCATGGTGGACCCGTCCATCCGCGGGCGCATCGGCTCCCTCTTCCAGCTGGCCGTCACCCTGTTCATCTTCCTCGCGCAGCTCATGAACTATCTGTTCATCCCCTCCTTCGACGTGAACAACTGCCAGCCCCTATCAGACGTCAGCTGGCGCATGCAGCTCGGCGCGTCGTGCCTGCTGGGCATTGGACTGTGCGTCACGCTGCTATTCACGCCGGAAATGGCGGAGGAGAAGGAGGCGGCCAAGAAGGCGGTTCGCCAGGAGTCCCTGTACACCAGCAAGAACATTCGCTGGATCTTCTTCGCGCTGATGCTCGCCGTGATGAACCAGCTGACAGGAATCAACGGCGTGATGTACTACTGTGCACAGATCCTGTCCAGCGCGGGCATCACCAACGTGCTCTTCACGCAGATGATCGTGGTGGGTCTCTGGAACATGATCACGGTCTTCTTCTTCATGGCCATCGTCGACCGCATGTCGCGTCGCAACATCTTCATCATCGCCCTGGCCGTCATGATCGTTGGAACTGTTGCGCTGATTGGCAGGTGCTCTCTGCACGGATGTCCTCCATCGTAGCTTCATGGCGACCGACATCCCCATCGTCGCGCTCATTGGAATGGCCCTCTACATTCTCGGCTTCGAAAGCGGCCCAGGACCGCTCTTCTACGTGATGGCCACACAGGACTTCCCTAAGGAACTCGTCTCCCAGGGATTGGGACTGTCGAACGTCCTCCTGTACGTCCTCAACATCATCCTCACCTTCTTCTTCCCCATCCTCACTGCCTCGATCGGAGCCGGCTCCACCTTCATCATTCTGGGAGGCTTCCAGATCCTCTCTCTCGTGTACTTCAGTCTCTTCAAGAATGAGAGGCAGGAGCGCAATCCCTCCATCACGCGTAGAAAGGAAATTCCCGTTGCCGTGAAGCAGCAACCGGTTCCTGTAACCAAGCCTCCAATTCGTTTGTAGTTTTCATTATTCCTGTTTTTTGCACATGCGAAATCATGGCCCATTTGTACAGACCATTTGCCAGAGATGAGCAACGACACCATCGATTCCCTTATTTCCCGGTCCAAACAACTCTTCAGTTCGATCTTTGGATCGGATGCAACCATCGTCACCTCGGCGCCGGGTCGGTTGAATTTTGGAGGAGAGCACTGCGACTATATGGGAGGGTACGTTCTTCCCTTTCCCACGACGCTCGTCGGAGTGATCGCCGGTCGGAAGACCGAGGGCAAGGTAGGGGATTTGTGTGAAGATCATGCTCCCAGCGCTGCCGTGTGTATTCGGAGTCCTTTGCTCAGATGATCGAGTTTGACTGTGACGAGAATCTGGAGCGCGGACCGAAGGGAGAATGGGGCAACTACTTCAAGGGAATTTGCCACTTCTATCTGCCCGACATGCCGAACGGCGAGTTGGGTTTTGACGTGGTTTTTGTCTCCAACGTCACGATTGGCGGCGGCATTAGCAGCTCTGCCGCTGTCGAGGTGCCCATTCCGCCGAACGTTCACTCCTAGATTTCGACGTGTTTGTTCATCGAGCAGTGCCTGGGCATCACCGTCGATCCGAAGGTGCGCGCGATGAGAGCTCACGATGCCGAGCATCTCTACGTGCAGATGCCGTGCGGAGTCATGGACCAGCTCATCTCTTCCTGCGGACAGTACGGAAAGATCTCGCTCATCGACTGCATCACGCACGACATCACGCATTACGACATCGACAAGGATGCGGACCCGTCTGCCGAGAAGAAGGAATGGCCGGTCACCATCCTGAAGCTGTTCGTCCATGTGGAGCACAAGCTGGTGAACAGCGAGTACACGGAGCGCGTGAAGGAGTGCGTGGAGGGCGAGCGCCTGCTGAAGGAGAAGTTCAACGTCAATGGGGAGCATCCCATCCAGGCCCTCTGCCGCGGCCCCACGCTCGAGATGCTGGAGCAGATGAAGGGAGAGATGCCTCCGAACGTCTACGACCGCTGCTACCACGTGAGGGAAGGGGGAGGCGATGATCGTCTAGATGATCCGCGAGACCGAGCGGACGCTGACGTACGTGGACCTCGTGCAGAAGGGCGACTGGGAGGAAATCGGAAGACTGTTCTTCCAGTCCTATGACGATTCCCGCGATTTCTTCAAGAACGGCCACCCGGACATCACGACGTGCATCAACGTGCTGAAGGAAATCGGTCTGGAGGGCGGCGTGTACGGAGCGAGAATGCTGGGAGGCGGCTGGGGCGGTTCGATCTTGTGTATCATTAAGAAGGGAATGGAGGACGAGCTGATTCCGAAAATCCAAAAGATGTGTGATGAGAGACTGCATCGCGAGAACAGTTGTGATGTAATGATTGTTCACGAGGCTGGCTGTGGTGCTATGGTTCACAACCTGTAATACTGTGCGTGTGTTGCTGCGCCTCTTTGTTTTACACTGTGCTTAGCGTTCCAGAATTCCTCCCGATTCGGGCGGTCACTGGTTTCGATCCAGAACTTGAAAACGATCAAGGTGTCAATCGTTACAATGAATTCTAGACTTATAGTTGGACTTGTAGGCGCTGTGGCAGAAATAATAACTCGGTAGACATTGTTGGCAGTCGTTTTCTCCGATGGCAAGTATTGCAGCTCAGACGGGTTCTGGCCGCAAACGCCTGTCTATCAGGAAGCCTCTGTAGAGTGTGACAGTGGATACATGTCCAGAATGTGTATGGGCGACATGGAGTGGGGTCGCATCCACGACCACGAGTGTAGTAGGCGCCTCTTTGATTTGCAGTCAATTCCTAGTGTGTACTCCCAGCGAGCTGGTGCCCGTTTTGCAGAACGCCAAGCGTGGCGAGACCATCGTGCACGCGTGCGACCGTGGTTTCCTGGACGTGACGTGTAACATGACCGGTACCTGGGACGTGAACGACATCGTGGACCGCGATTGCCGTAGGACGCGTGGCGGAGGCGCTGAGAGGTAGGCTGCAAGCGCAACGACGGATTCCCGATGACGGGCACGGAAGAGTACGGCACAAAGAAGTGCACGCTGGGAGAGGCGGAGCGCCTGTGCAACTTCGGTAAATGGGACGAGGCGGACTACGGCAACTGCTGTGAGGAGCGGTGTGGAGCGCTGACGGGTAGTCAACTACGTGCATGAGTGCAAGCAGTCCGCGTACAAGAAGGTGGAGTTCTACATCTCTCCGACGGCGGGCCACGCGGACGTGGAGGTGTGCGTGCTGCCGGCGGCGCGCGGCGAGGCGATCTCGAGGGAGGACATCATGGTGCATGGCAAGTGCACGAAGACGGCGGACGGCAACAAGCAGTTCGTGCTGGCGTTCGAGCTGGACCCGTCGGCGTACACGGCGCACATCTACGCGCACTCGGACTACTCGTTCGTGAGCATTCCGGCGCTGACGGGCCTGGAGCAGGGCGGGCACTACGCCTTCGACTTCACGATGCGCAGCTGCGACCACCGCGCGGCCTTCGTGACCTCCGACTCCTTCTCCATCACGCTGCGCGACTCGTACGTGTGGAGCGAGGCGCGCGCGCCGCGCGTGACGGTGTACTACTCGGACAACCTGGCGCTGAAGCTGAAGGACATCGCGCGCTTCGCGAAGAAGACCTTCACGGGCGAGCGCGGCGTAGCGGAGCAGGAGCTGACGGTGCCGGGGCTGAAGCCCTTCACCAAGTACCAGTTCTACGTGTTCGCGACCTCCACGACGGACGCCTTCGCGTCGGCGCTGATCAGCAACCGCGTGTTCGGCACGACCTACGACACGTGTCGCGAGGCGCCGTGGGCGGAGGCGGGCGTGGGCACGGAGTCGCGCCTGAGCTGCGCGGTGGGCTACCACGCGTACTACTGTGCGAAGGACGTGGACTACCGCGCGGTGTTCACGACGCGTCGCGACCCCTGCTTCTGCGCGGAGGAGACGCTGCACAACGTGACCTACCCGCAGACGCCCTACGGCGGATACGTGGACGGCCCCGCGGGGAGACGCTACTGCGGCTGGCGCGGCGAGTGGGACCCGGTGCCGGCGAAGGACTGCCAGGCGGACGGCGCGTGGGAGGCGGCGGTGGACGGCGAGGTGAAGACGAAGCGGTGCCAGAACGGCGGTCAGCTGACGCGCAAGTGTAGCTACGGCGCGTGGCAGGAGGTGAAGGACCAGAACTGCAAGTGCCCGTCGGTGCTGGAGAACGAGACCCAGTGGGCGGCGGGCAACCGCAACGAGACGGTGGCGCACGCGTGCATGGAGGGCTCGATGAGCCGCGTGTGCAACGAGTGGGGATGGTGGCAACAGCCCGAGAACCACGCCTGCGGCTGTGCGGCGGAGGGCATCTGGGACAGCACGCCGCACAACACGACGCAGGAGCGTCCCTGCGGCGACCATCCGGAGGAGAGCAGCGTGGTGGTGCGTCGGTGCGGGTATGACGGCTTCTGGCGCGACGAGGACTTCCAGCACTGCAGCTGCAACACGGTGACGGAGGACGGCCTCACCTGGGAGGGTGTGCCGACGCTGAGCGCGTCGGTGGTGCACTGCGAGATCGGCTCGAAGGCGCGGCTGTGCGTGCCCTACGGCGTGTGGGACAGCGTGATCGCGGACTACGAGTGCCAGTGCGCGGCGGACCAGGGCTGGGAGAACACGCCCGCCGGCACGACGGCGTTCCTGCCGTGCCCCGACAACGCGGAGAAGGCGCAGACGCGCGAGTGCTCGCCCGCGGGCGTGTGGGAGCCGGTGGACGCGACGCTGTGCTACGGGTCCTGCCCCGCGTACGGGCGCTTCCCGGTGACGCTGTCGGGCACGGAGGGCGCGGTGACGTGCGAGGAGGGCGGCGGCAAGATCGTGATGGACTGCCTGCGCAAGGTGGACGCGAACGGCGACTTCTACGGCGAGTGGGACCTGGGCTCGTGGCGCGTGGTGGGCGAGTGCAAGTGCGCGAGCGACGGCGTGTTCGCGAGCGCGGCGGTGGACACGGACAGCGAGATCCAGTGCGACATCAGCAAGCGCACGCGCAAGTGCGGCAAGTTCACGGCGCGCTGGGAGGCGGTGGACGACCACGAGTGCCAGTGCAGCGTGCTGGAGGCGTCGGTGGCGCCCACGCCGCTGTTCGAGACGACGGAGCTGGCGTGCGAGGTGGGCAGCCGCACGGCGCGCTGCGGCGAGCGGGGCCACTTCGAGAGCGTGGACGACGCGGCGTGCTTCTGCGCGGCGAAGGACGGGTTCCCCGAGACGCACGCGACGGAGGCGGCGAAGCACGACTGCGCGGAGGCGGGCAAGGAGACGCGGTCATGCGCGGAGTCGGGCTTCTGGGGCAGCGTGGACTACTCGGAGTGCAAGTGCGACGGCATCCCGCAGGTGACGGAGCTGCTGGAGGTGAACGAGTCCTTTGAGCAGCAGTGCCCCGTGGGCGGCTACAGCGTGCACTGCGACGCGACGGGCAACACGGAGGTGCGCGACCGCTCGTGCGCGTGCCCCGCGATCGAGGGCTTCCCCGAGACGCCGGCGGGCACGGCGGTGGAGGAGCAGTGCGGACCGCACCGCAAGACGGCGTTCTGCACGCTGAACGGCGAGTGGACGCAGGTGAGCAACCCGTGCTACTGCCCCGCGACGGAGGTGTTCCCGCGCACGCCCTTCGGCGAGACGACGGAGGCGCTGCTGCCGCAGTGCTACAAGGGCTACTGCAACCCCGAGACGGGCGAGATCGAGACGCGCTACGACGAGTGCGGCTGTCTGGCGACGGGCGAGTGGCCGGCGATGCGCCACGGCGAGTCGGAGGTGCGCGCATGTGCGGCGGGCGGCACGATGACGGCGACGTGCGAACTGGGCGTGACGCGCGTGGAGTACAAGGACTGCGACTGCGCGCGCGACGGCGAGGTGGTGGCGGTGGGCGACTACCTGAACTACCCGTGCATGATCGGCTTCGTGCTGAAGCAGTGCCGCGGCAACAACGTGTGGTACGACATCACGGACTCCTACTGCGGCTGCTCGAGCGACGCGGAGGGCCTGAAGGAGTTCAAGATCGTGACGGCGGGCGAGACGGGCTACGCGCAGTGCGGCGCGGGCGAGATGAGCATCTTCTGCGATGAGACGGGCCACTACTACATGGACACGTGGCGCAACAACTGCAAGTGCCCCGAGGACGGACTCTGGCAGCAGACCGATCGTGACGCCACGGCCTCGCTGTCCTGCGTCAACGGCTCCGGTGCGGCGACGCGTCACTGCGGGCGCTACGGTGTGTGGGACGAGGCGGAGTCGCCCTGCCAGTGTCCGGAGGATGGCGAGTGGCCGGCGTCGGCGCCGGGCGAGTACACGCAGACGTGCGAGTCGGGCAGCGTGATCAAGCGCGTGTGCGGCATGACGGGCGAGTGGGAGGCGGCGACGGGCTCGTGCCTGGACCGCAGCTGCCCCGCGGAGGGCCCGTTTGAGATCACGCCGCACGGCGGCGTGGCGACGCACGTGTGCGGGAACGGCGCGGTGGTGACGCGCAAGTGCACGGCGGGCGTGTGGGGCGTGGCGGACTGGTCGGCGTGCGGCTGCGCGGACGACGACGGGTTCAAGAGCGGCGAGTTCATCGACGAGGCGGTGTACTCCACGTGGTCGTCGGTGCCCTGCGGCGAGGGCCAGAAGGTGCGCGAGTGCCGCTACGGCCTGTGGGAGGCGGTGGACTACAAGGACTGCTTCTGCCGCAGCACGGCGCTGCTGCCGCGCACGGCGGCCAACACCGTGGCCAGCAAGAACTGTTCGGCGGGCGCCGTGACGAAACTGTGCGACCGCAGCGGCCAGTGGGAGGACGTGGAGGACACGTGCGGCTGCGCGGCGCTGCACGACCCCGTGACGGGCATCGAGATGCCGACGACGGCGCACGGCGCGGTGGCGACGATGGCGTGCCTGAAGGGCGAGCTGCGCATGCGGTGCGGCGATGACGCGGAGTGGGGCCGCACGGACAGCTCGCAGTGCTGGTGCGAGGAGGACGGCTGGGGCGCGGTGCACCCCGGCGAGGACGGCGAGTACTTCTGCGAAGAGGGCTCCTACCGCAAGCGCTGCGGCGCCAACGGCCAGTGGGGCTCCACCTTCAGCAGCACGTGCGCGTGCAGCGCCAACGGCGTGTACCCGCGCACGGCGGTGAACGCGCAGGCGACGCACCAGTGCGGCGTGGGCTCCACGACGGCGCAGTGCGAGCTGGGCGGCTGGCGCGAGCTGAGCGACGACGGCTGCAGCTGCGTGGAGACGGAGGAGTACGCGCAGACGGCGCACAACGCCACGGCGGAGGCGCCCTGCGGCGCGGGCTTCGAGGGCGTGAAGTACCGCCACTGCCTGCCGTCGGGCTTCTGGGACGACGCGGAGGACACCTCGGCGTGTGTGCCGTGGTGCATCGCCGTGGACGAGTGGCCCGCCACCAAGCCGGGCACCAGCGTGACGCTTCCCTGTCCTGAGGGCTACACGGGTGGCGAGATCACGCGTGAGTGCAACGCGAGCGGCCTGTGGGAGAAGGGCGTGTCCACGTGCACGCCGATGCGCTGCCCCGCGGAGGAGGACTTCCCCGTGACGCCCATCAACGGCAACGTGACGCGCGCGTGCCCCGCGGGCCAGGCGGGCGCCATCACGCGGCGCTGCATCTTCCGCAACGGCGCGGCGGTGTGGGACGACGTGCACAACACGTGCGAGAACGTGTTCTGCGCGGTGGGCGACAAGCAGTACGCGCACGGCGCGGAGCTGACGCTGGACTGCGGCGAGGGCCGCACGGGCGCGCGCAAGCAGCGCTGCAACACGGGCGCGTGGGAGGTGCTGGAGGACACGTGCGTGCGCGTGCGCTGCGCGGCGGACGAGGCGCGCGGGCTGCCGGCGGGCGAGTACGGCGACGTGTTCCTGCGCAACTGCGGCGTGGACTACACGGGCACGATCACGATGCGCTGCAACGCGAAGGAGGCGTGGGAGCACGTGTCGGGCCACTGCGAGGCGATCCAGCCGGTGCTGCGCTGCGAGCCGCGCGACGACAGCAGGGACGTGGCGCTGACGGCGACGGAGAAGGAGCAGTTCACGGTGCTGTGCACGAGCAACGTGCGCATCGCGCGCGTGCTGAACGACGAGGAGCAGCACAGCAACGTGTTCGTCGTGTTCGACCTGCCCGACGCGCAGCTCTTCTACCCCACGCGCACCGAAGTCGTCTCCGACTACACCGTGGGCTTCCGCTTCGACGGCGCCTTCCCGCCCGACTGCGAGGGCGCGCTGTACGTCACCGCCAACACCTTCACCGCCGCCAACCAGCTCGCCTTCCCCGCGAGCACGCTGGTGCAGTTCTTCGTCACGCGCAGCGGCCAGCCCCTGCCGCCCGCGCCCGTGAGCGAGAAGGCGATCCGCATCGCGTTGGTGGACTACGCGGCGCGCACCGCGGCGCTGCGCATCACGCTGCCCTTCGCCGCCTCGCTGTACGACGAGGGCGAGCTGGCCTTCCTGCACAGCAACCTGCGCGCCGTGCGCTTCACGCAGAGCGAGGTGCTGGTGGAGGGCGCCGTGCTGGGCAACGTCATCGCCATGGCCTGGCGCGTGCGTCGCGGCGACTTCTGGAGCGACTACTCCGCCTTCGCCGTGTACCAGCCCGTGACGCTGCTCGCGCCGCAGCGCCCCGTCGCCGACGCCTACTCGCTGCGTACCGCGCAGTGGTCGTGGCAGCCCACGGAGCTGTACGGCCAGGCCGTCGCCTCCTACGCCTACCGCCTCTTCTGCAACGGCGAGCTGGCGCGCGAGGCCGCCGTCGCCGAGGCCTATCTGGAGCTGGTGGACCTCGCGCCGGGCGCCTACACGCTGCAGGTGGCGGCTTGCAACGAGGTCTGCTCGCCCTTCTCCGAGCTGTCCGAGGCCATCACGCTCCTGCCCAAGATCGTCACGCCCGGCGCGCCGCGCGATCTCCGCATCACCGCCGTGTCCTCGGCGCATCTCAAGCTGACGTGGAACGCGCCCGCCAGCACCGGCGGCGCGGGTCCCGTGTCGTACGTGGTGCACAAGTCGCTGACGGCGGACTTCGCGGTGGTGACGGAGGAGCGCACCACGGCGGAGCGCGCGGCGGACTTCTTCCAGGCGCGCGAGGCCTTCTTCGTGCGCGTGGCCTGCTTCAACGGCTACCTGTCGCCCTTCGTGACGCTGGCGGTGCAGCCCGCGCCGCTGGCCGCCGCCTGGGCCGTGAGCGAGGACGCGCTGTTCGACAACGCCGTCGTGCTCTCCGGCACCTTCAACTACCTGGCCAAGGGCGCCTGCACTGTTGTGAGCGACGCGCGCCCCGACTTCCGCAAGCGCGTGGAGTTCTCCGCGACGCTGGCGACGACGCTGCTGTTCGACGGGCTGCTGGCGGACTCCGCCTACACCGTCACTTGCGAGGCGCAAGAGGTGTCCGAGGCGCTGTCCGCCGTGACCACGGTGCTGGCGGCGCGCACGCGCGCGGCGGAGGACTTCGCGCCGGTGCTGGTGGTGGACGGCGAGCCGACGAGCGCCGTGACGGCGGTGGTGGCGGTCTTCACCAACATGGTGGGCGAGCTGGCGTGCTACGTGGCGCCGTACGCGGGCGCGAGCTCGCGGCCGACGGACCTGCGCGGCTTCGAGTCGACGTGGAGCCAGCGCGCGCGCGTGACGGACGTGAGCGCGGCGCAGGCGTTCGTGTTCAGCTACGACGTGAACGGCGAGTTGCTGCACACCGACAGCACCTACCACGCCTGGTGCGTCATGCGGCGCCAGACCGCTGCGGTCGTCGGCGACGCCGTGGAGGAGGCCACTGTCGTCTTCCCTCTCTACAGCAGTGTTGGTGAGATGAGTGAGACGGGCGAGCGCGTGGTGCAGCAGGCGGAGGTGTTCAGAGCGACGAAGGTGACGCCGGCGGAGTTCGCGACGGACGTGAACCCGGCGACGGAGCTGACGGTGGAGTTCAACGCCGTGGCGACACTGGCGCAGGGCGCGGTGCGCCTGCTGGACGAGCGGAACGTGGCGACGGAGGTGCAGCCCGCGTGGGTGCTGTGCGTGGAGAAGAAGTGCGTGATCCGCGTGCCGGGCGGGCTGAAGCCGCTGACGACGTACACGCTGAGCATCGAGAAGACGGCGTTCGAGAGCGAGGGCGTGCCGATGGAGGAGGCGGTGGAGGACCACGTGTTCGTGACGGGCCAGTACCGCTGCGACACCAAGTTTGTGAGCAAGGGCCTGTCGGACTCGCGCGTGTGCGAGTGCTTCTCGGCGGCCGACCGTTGTGAATGCGAGTGCGGAGAGACGTCTGTTGCTCGTGCCCTGTAATGTGGGGTGTTTGTTTTGAAACGAATTCCATTTCTGCTCTTCAAAGCCTGTCACAAACGACCTTTCTACTTCACAGCTGACGCACAATCATGCAACAAACACACGACCCTAAACAACACTACCACGCCTTCTTCCTTGGCTCCTCCTCACTCTCCTCCTCCTCTCCCTCCTCTCCGTTGCTAAATCGAACCAGCGCGTCGTTCATCAGATACGACGTGGCGAAGTCCTCCTTGTCCGACGGGAAGTGGATCTCCGTGCTCACGTCGTTCCACTCGCTGTACGCGTCGCCCCAGTTCTTGCGGATCTCCTTCACCAGTTGGTCCTGCGTCTTCATCTCCATCACGCCCTCGCGGTCCTCCAGACCCTCCTTCAGCTCGCGCGGCATCATCTCGTACTCGCCCGCCAGCGCCTCGCGCAGCGCGCCCAGGTCGCTCAGACTCACCTTCAGGTTGTGCTTCTCGTCGAACACCGCCGACGCCGGCACCTTCAGCGCGCCCGTGGCGTCGCGCATGGCGTTCCAGTCCACGGCGGGCACGCCCTTCGGCTCCTCGTCCTTCTTCACCAGCCACTCCTTCATCAGCGGGATCTCGTACCACGCGTAGTTGTTGTAGTTCTCCGTCAGCGCCGCCGGCATGTACTTGTAGAAGTCCACAGCGCGCATGCCCTCCATCGTCTCTGCTGGCATCTCGCCGATCAGGAACGGCTTCAGCGCCGCGTCGTCCGCCTCCACGTGCCTGCGGTGGTCGTAGCCGAAGGTGTCGAAGCCGTCGTTCACCGACGCGTGCGTGTGCACGCTGCGGCCGAAGTAGTCCGTGGTCTCGTCGTTCCAGCCGTCCTCGTAACGCGCGTAGTAGTCGCGGTTGGAGTCGTCCTGCACGTGGTAGAGGTCGTAGATCTGCTTGTTGGTGGCCTCGCTCTCCAGAATCGTCTCCAGGATGTTCTGCCGCAGCGAACGCGCCTCCAGCGCGAACTCGCGGTTCGGGTCAATGATAGGCAACATGCGGAAGACCTCGATGATGCGGTCGAACTGCTGCGTGGGCTCGTACAGCTCCTCCACCGCCGTCAACAGCACGTACGGGTCGGCCGCGTCCAGCTCCAGCGCGTTCTCGAACAGCTGCTGCGCGTACTCGAAGTGCTTCATGCGCGCGGCGATCCTACGCTCAACCCGCACGCCGACGCCTACATCGCCTTGTCCGCCAGCAGACGGGGCATCATGTGATACGCCGTCTCGAACGGCTCCTTCACCGCCTCGTCGGGCACCGTACCGCTGTTGTCCTCGAAGAACGCGTCGTCCTCGTCCGCCTCCTCGTCGTCGCCGTCCTCCGCGCGCCGCTCCGCCTCGGCAAAGCGCATGTGCGCGTCCTCGAACTCCACCTCGTGCTGGTACTCGTCGATCAGCGCGTCCAGCAGCCCGTTGGCCTCCTCGAACTGCTCCAGCTCCACGCACATCTACGCCTCACCACACACACCGGCACGCACGCGCACGATGGAGCGAGCCAGATCGTCGGTGGGCGTGATGGCGTAGGCTTGCTTGAACATCTCGCGTGCGTTCTCGTACTCGTTCAGCTCCTCCAGGAACTCGCCGTACTGCTGGAACAGGAAGGCGTTGTCTCGAATGTGGGTGACCCCCTCGTGGTAGATGAAGTTCATTACACGCGGGTCGGCGTGGCCCTCGCACGCCGACAGCAGGTACTCGTAAGTGAACACCGACGTGGGGTTCTGTTCGATCTGCGCCGAGATGGCGGAGAAGGCTGCCCGTCACGCCCGCTCACCACACCCACCGTTCTTGTAGTCCTTGTTGCGCAGCAGGGCGTTCACCAGATGCGCGCCGATGAATCGCGCCTCGGGGAACTATTCTTCACGCCGCCGCCACACGCCTGCCTTCGCGGCCGCCTCCTGCGCCACCTTCAAGTACAGGTCGAACTGCTTGTGATCGCGCACGAAGTCCAGGTAAAACTACGCCTCACGCGCCGCGCGCGCCGCTACCTTCCAGGTCTGAGCGTCGCTGCCGGGCTGGTCCACGGCGTACTGCAGGAACTGCAGCGCCGACTCCACGCCCTCGCACAGCTCGTTCAGCTCCGCGTAGCGCAGCACCGCCTCCGGCTTCACCGCGGGGTCCTGCATCGCCTGCTTGATGGCCGCCGTGCTGCGCGGAATGTCGTTCAGGAACTAGGGGTCAGCACGCCCGCGCGCTCGCACATAGAAGTACTTCGCCAGCTCCAGCTGGTACAGGCCCGCGCTCTTGCCCTCGCTCGCCGCCACCGCGTTCTCCAGACTGCACATAACCCTCACAATCCATACACACATGGCGATGGCCTTGTCGATGCACCCGCCGTCCGCCTCGCGATGCGCCCAGTTCTACGCTTCACCTCCCCACCGCGCCGCCACGATCACCACGTCCTTCTTGCGCGGCGCGTGCTCTACCGCCTCCGCGTATGCCTGCCGCATCACCGCGCGCTCGTCGCGGGGGTCCAGGTACAGCAGCTCGTCGAAGTTCACCGGTGCCGTCACTGTCTCACCAGGGTCACCGGCGTCCGCGTCAGCAGCGACCGGGTCGTCGAGCGCGCGTGTGGCGCCGCGGTCCATGCGCGAGTGGAGGGTGGGTTGCTGCGAGGGCTCTGAACGTGAGGAGAGATCGGCGATGCGACGGAGGTCGGCCTGCAGCGCCGCATTGCGGTTCTTCACGCGGCGGAGGACGCGGCAGTACTTGGCGAAGGCGCTCATGTTGCCCTAGACGTGATGCCAGGGTGATGGAGGTACGGCGTAGTCTTCGAGGCGGCAGAGGTCGGAGACCACCTCCACGTTGTCGGGGTGCGTTTGGTACACTACGCGTGAATAGAGGGGGCAGGACGGACACTCCTTCAGGATGATGCGGGCTTCGTTGTAGTTGCCGTTTTCCATCTCCACGTAGGCGCACGCGCGGAGATGATCCAAGTCGGGATAGACCTAGACGATCACGAAAACGGACAGGACGCTACAGCAGACTTCAGATACTCTCTCGACTGATTGGGACTGTCGTGGTACAGACCCGCAGCAAGCAGCTTGATCCTACACATCACGTCCAGCGAAAACGGCGCACCGACTCGACATGGGGTCATACGACGGTGTGGTGGGCTGTTCCAGTCTCTGCTTCAGCGTACCCTTTCCCCAGAGCGCTGGATTTGAAAGATCGCTCTGTTTGCCCCTGAATTGATTTTTCACCGTTGTGGCACTGCGTTGCATTTTAGAAGTCTGTCCCTGTGCGAGCGGAGCAGAGGGCGTCGTGGAAAAGGAGCGATGCCACAGCGTGTTGAAGGAAGGCGCTGAAACAAATGCGCTCGCATCTACATCGAATGAGGCGATGCAACCGAAATCCCACTTGTGGCTTGCGTGATGGCTCGAATGGAGTGGATTAGAGTTTTCGACCGACGAATAGCCTGAAGCATTCTGCGAGAAATGGCACTGCTACTTCTGCTCGAAAGCGACTCACAGACGAAATAGTGAGAGAGACCACGCGGAATCTGAAACGGCTGAGAAGAGTCATCATACCCGAAGGAATAAAGGCGTTCACAGGGCCGATTCCGACGTGGGCGTTTCACTCCTCCTTTGTTGTGCGATTTCTCAAACTTGTGCCATTTAGGTGTTGTCTTTAGTATGCCTGTAAGTCTCTCTCTCTTTTAAGTGGCAAATGCGATTGCTTGAAGCGGCGTCTAACAGGGGCGTAGATTCACTACTATCAAGTCGTTGGCCGCAGACTGCCCACCGAGACGGACCCCGAGCCTGAGATCTACA
>ERZ827156.1749-NODE-1749-length-24435-cov-4.175882_pt1 | contig 24435 bp, 28 predicted proteins | sample MGYA00519919_ERZ827156 | MGnify/ENA primary metagenome ERZ827156 (study PRJEB31778, sample SAMEA3449269) | human gut metagenome | biome: human gut; feature: human-associated habitat; material: faeces | place: United Kingdom | collected 2010/2012 ...
TGTGAGAGGAAGGATGGGAGGAGGGATCCCATAAATTCGAGTGCAAAGCGGAGGGAGAGTTCATTTTTGTTTCTACACCGTTTTCAGAGTTGGTCCATCGATATAAACCTATGGGCGGCTTTTTAAAGAGAACGGAGTTCCATCCCCACTTGAAACACACAAGCCAATGAAAGGAAGGATGAAGTGAAATCCATCAAACACGAAACTTGTATTGCATGGATGAGCGAAATACCGATTGTTCAGATTGTCCTTTTGCTTTAGAGGAAGAATGGCAGTTTGTCATGTGCTTATCATTTGTTGGTTGTTTACGATGGTAATGAGGACGTAGGGGTTGTCATGATGGTGAGTCCTGTGCTAACATCCATTCCGAATATATGTGATGCAGGTAATCTGAACACAACGTGCGAAGTGAACACAGTCCATGATTTCTCTGTTCCCTTCTATACTGGTTTGTGATGATTAGAAACTGGAGAATTCAACGTTCATATACGTAGGAACGGGAAGGATCGCGTTTCGCTGTACAAGTGAGAGTTGTGGCTCCATCGTGTGTACGAAGGAGAACTGCTCGATCCAGTTTGAAATTGATGATTCATTTATGATGGAAAACATGACTTCCATTTCTGTAGGTACCTGTTGGCGGATTTAGGGGCAGGCGTCCACCATTGTTGTTAAGGCGTATTCCATTGTGCTGGATATGAGCTCGATGATGAACGCGTCGAATTTGGGAAGTGAGGCGGGTCCTGGAAAGGGAGATTACACAACCGGCGCGAGTTATGGAGGCTCGGGTGGTCGTAATGTTGACGATGCGTTCTCCTACGCCAAGTCCCGTGAAGATATTATCGGAGATCCTCTGAATGAGTAATCTCATTCCTTCCTTTTCATTCTAGGGATTCGTCCTTCTTGGTGGGATCAGGAACAGGGAGACACGGAGGAGGCCGCATTATGCTGCATGGGCGAGTCATTACCATTTTGGGAGGCGTGTATGCAAATGGAGAGGATGCGAATTACGCCGGATCTGGAGGCAGCGGCGGAACGATCATTTTGCAATCGAAAGAGATCAGCATCGACCGTGCCATCCGCATCGCGATGTGATGTCTAGAAGACGCTCATGTCACTGCGAACGGAGGCACGGGCAATCCCGATACGGGAGGCCCAGTTCCGAATTGGGGCTTCGCAGCCGGCGGTGGTGGCCGTGTGTTCCTGCGATACGAGTTGCTGAACTGTGCGAATTACGACGCGATTTCCGCGTAGGAGAAGGGGAAGGCAATGAGACATAGCTACGGCGGACTGTCCTTCGGAGGGAAGCGCGGACTCATCGGCGGTGCGGGCACCATCTCTCACTTCATCACGCAGAACAACATAACCGTGGTTATTGGCTCCTTTCCTCACTCGCCAGAGCATGTACATCACGGTGGATAACCGCAACACGAAATCTCCCGCGGGAACGCCGCTCTTCTTGATGGACCGGAACATCACGGGCGTTACGGTGCAGGGAACCGCGGTTATCTTCACATCGTCTCTGCTGCTGAGCAACGACGTGGCGATCGGGCACCTGAACCGCGGTTTTAACATGAAGAACGGTCGCATGTTTACTCTGAGTGATGAATTCAGCTTGGAAATCGCCTCTCCAGTGATTAGCATCCTGCAGGTGGCGGTGCGCGGTGCGCGTGAGGCGTAGAACTCGGTGCTGAGCTCGAAGAAGGGCGTGCACATGGTGTGCGAGGAGTTCAAGTTCCTTCAGTCCACCGTGAAGTTCGGCACGCACTTCCTGCTGCGCTGCGAGGACGACGTGAAGGTCGACGGCACCATCTCGGAGGAGTACTCGTCCGAGTGCGCGAAGGCGGGGTGCGTGAGGCGTAGCAGCCGTCTGATGATCGAGTCGCTGGGCGCGGTGACGGTGAGCGGCTCGCTGAACTCGGAGTTCGTGTACCTGCTGTCCAACAGCAGCATCAACGTGGAGGGCTCCGTCAAGTCGCAGCGCAGCGACTGTTTGGTCGAGACGATGTTCGTGGACACGGTGGCGGCAACGACAAAGGCTTAGCAGTAGTATCACAGCTTCCTTCTGAACCGGACGCAGTTTGAGGCGAACGCCACGCATCACTACATCCTGCTGTGCGGGCATGGTGCGCGAGTGAGGCGTAGTGTGGCGCCGAGCATTCTGCTGGAGAGCAAGTCCGAGGTAGGAGGGGGCGCAATCTTTTTGTGTGCTCGCGACGTCACCGTCAACGGCATCATCGACGCTTCGGGCGTGGTGGGCGTGCAATAGGGGCGTTAGGAGCAGGGGTGTCCCAGTGGTCGCGGGTATGGGCCCGGTCACGCCTCAAAGCGGCCGTTTGGTTGTGCTGGAGGCGGCGGGTATGGAGGTCGTGGCGGTCGTGGCTGTGATCCTGCTGGAGGCAACGGCGGTGACAGCTACGGGGTCATGACCTACCCGCTTGTCATGGGCAGCGGCGGCGGCAGCGTGAGCCAGAGCGGCGGGCCGGGAGGCGGCGTGATCGTGGTGAACGGCGAGAAGACGCACATTCTGGAGAAGGCGAGTGGGCGCGTGAAGCGGTGCTAACGAGCAGTGCTGCTGGCGGACGGCGGCGTGGCGACGGCGGAGAACTCGGGCGGTGGCTCGGGCGGCAGCATCTTCGTGCAGTCGGACTGGCTGGAGTTCCACGGACTGGTGCAGGCCAACGGCGGGAACGGCGGCGAGAGTGGCGGCGGTGGTGGCAGCGGCGGGCGCATCATGTTCGTGATGAACAGCACGGCAGTGGCGCTGGGCGAGAGCGCGCTGTTCACGGGCAAGTACAGCGTGCTGGGAGGCCATAAGGGCAACGCCACCTCCGAGTGGAACACTGTCGCCAGAGCGGTGACGGCGGGCAATGAAACCTCTCCGTTCGACGGACAGGACGGAACGGTGTGGACGTCGCTGGCACCCTGCCGACCTGGGTACGGCACGGTGTTCTGCACGGTGTGTCCTGCGGGCACCTACAAGATCGCGACGGACACCTCATTCTGCCTGCCCTGCCAGAACGCGCCGCCGCACGCGCTGTACGTGGAGGAGGGCTGCGTGTCGGAGCTGTGCCCGTACCGCTGCGAGGTGGGCTACCGCGGGCAGGACTGCCTCACGCCGTTCGACGAGTTCGTGCGGCAGTTGGGAGGGCCGATCGTGCTGACGGTGTTCGTCGTGTTGTTCGTCCTGGTGATCTTCGTCACCACGCTCATCACCATGAAACTGAACCGTGCGGGCCGTCGCGGCGAGTGACTTGTAGGCATGCGTCTGCAGCAGTACGAGATCCTGGAGCAGTCGGTTCCCACCGCGTGGTACGCGCAAGACATCGACCGCGTGCGCCAGAAGCAGAAGGTCAACTCCCACTACCTGACGAACGCTACGCTGACGGAGCACGTGGGCCGCATCTACCTGGACGGCGTGAACTCCTTCTCCGACCCCTGGCGCGTGCCGGCGCGGCCGCCAGAGTACCTGCTGCCGCTGATCTTCACGCCGGAATACGAGGTGTTCCGTGACGAGATGAACAAGCAGCTGCGTTACCACACCCTCCTCTGTTACCTGCTGTAGCATTGGGTGTGTGGACTGAGGCGTAGCGTGGCCGCGACCTCCGTGGCGTTCCCGCCGCTGGCGCACTGGCTGCTGCGATACCTGCGCAAGAAGAAGGCGCACGTGTTCGAGAACTACATCACGAAGGGCACGCACTTCTTCCTGCGCGGGCCGCGCGCGCAGGCGCTGCTGGAGAGCGTGAAGTGCGGCTACGACGACAAGTACTCGCTGGCGTACATCGACATTCTGTACCTGGAGAACGCGCCAGTGCCCGAGGGTATCACGGTGGGCTCGCCGGTGCTGCCGCTGCTGCTGGCGATCAGCGGCGAGGGCACGATGCTGAACCCGTATACGCTGGGTGAGGGAGGAAGAAGAGAGTGACGCACAGACCTGTCGGACGTGCTGGTGTCGTCGGTGCCGAACTGCAAGGACCTGCTGAAGTTCATCGACAAGGAGTACAAGCTGTTCCTGTTGGAGTTGAACATCTACCTGCGGGCTCTGCCACACATCGAGGTGAAGACGCGCAGCGACGTGGTGGAGGTGCGCGTGATGTCTTGGAAGAGGTGTGAGCCGTAGGAGAACATGAAGGAGATCATGAACCTGTTCCACAGCAACAACCCCCACTACCAGTACCTTCTCTCCGCCGGCCTCCGCGTATGCACTGCTCTGTGTGCTGAACCGTAGCTGGATCTGGTGGTGGCGTGGCCTAACTACCTGTCCTTATCTTCCGTACAATCGCGCGGCTCCACCAAGCTTTCTCTCCTCATCTCCTCCTACCTCACGCCCGCGCAGAAGAGCCAGCCTGGCGGCCAGAGCCCTGCGATCCCCGTGATGCGCCGCCGCGACTCGTTCCACCAGAAGAAGGCGAAGCGCGGCATTCGCGACCGCGCGCTGTACTCCTCGTACCGGCGGGGTGAGGGCTGCCGCGGCGCGTGAGCAATAGAGACGCCCTCCAAGGAGCACTACTCCAGCGGCGACTCGCCGTTCGCGCCGGCGCTGCTCAACGAGAAGTCCTCCATCCGCTATGTGGGTCCCGCGGCGGGCGCTGAGGCGTAGGAGGCGCTGAACCGCCGCGAGACGGAGCAGACGGGCGTGGACTCGCAGCGCGTGCAGCGGGCGGACTCGCTGTTCGACATGGACGTGCCGTGCCAGGCGATCTGCATCACGCAGCCCTTCTCCGTGGACCAAATCCAGCCGTCCAAGTCGGTGCAGACCGTGGTGTACCGCTTCATCATGAAGCGACCCGTGGCGCCGAAGAGCATGAGCTCACGGTACCTGACGAAGTACGCGCTGATCGTGGCGTCGCTGTTGGACCTGCTCTGTGAGGGCGAGAGAGAAGCGTGACGGGTAGTTGTGTTCCTGCTGAGCGTGAGCATGTGGTGCGCCGACCTGTACCACACCTCCACCTGCTCGCCCATCGCCGTCGTGGTTGCCTTCCTGCTGTGGGAGTGATGTGGGTTGCTGACGAGTAGCTTCCCTTTGTCGATCGTGTTGGCGCCGCTGTCGTCGTTCGTGGCGGCCACTACCTACTCCTACGGCTTCTCGTGCCAGGCGTACTACCTGCTGCTGTTCTCCCTTCCCAGCATCGTCTCGATGATGTTCTTCGCGCGGGTCACGCCGTACGTGGGGAAGGTGCTGATGATGCTGATGGTGCTATGTCTGCTGAAGATCGTGGAGTACAGAGTGGGAGCGGGCATGGGCAGTGAGGCGTAGTTGTTGGAGTGCTTTTTGGCCATTATGGAGACGAAGAACAAGATCGAGGGGAAGAAGAAGGAGAAGGAATTCCGCAGGACCTTTTCCACGTCCGACATGGGACTGTAGCGCTGTGGTGTGTGTGTAAGGCGTAGCAATCGCATCCCCTCCACGAACTCCATAGGCATGGTGATTCGCCAGAAGTACGGCGAGTCCGGAGAACCTTTAGTGTAGTGGATTGTTTGTTCGTCCCATCCTCACAGTCATTCTTGCCCCCTCCCGTCCTCTCAGCGATTGAAGTTATACAGCAAACTGAGCCATTCTTGAATCCGCTATGGTGAATAGAGGGATCCTGTTCGTGTTCGTCTGCCTTGTATACTATCCTGTTTTAACTCATGCACAGAGTACCACAGTGTCTATTCTTGCATGCTCTAAAGTGCGCAACGAAGGGATTGCTGATGTCGTAGATTAGGGCCTCTGTTGTTCCAGGCATTCAAGTTCAGAATTTGACGTCTGCGGAGAGTGGCGTAATAGTATAATTTCTTGATTTAGCATAGTCCGTGCTGTGGAGAGGCTACCACACGCAAACCTCTCCACTTCATTCATTTCCGAATCTCTGTCACAACTTTACGGCCTATCTGAAGACTGTGACGAACGATCTCTCGCGACCCTTTCTGATGGACGTGAATCCCGTGTTCATCAAAGACCACCTTAAGGTCCATGTCACGGTATCCTCCATGCATTTGGGGTACATCCCGGAAGAGAAAGACGCACAGTATGTTCTACTGTTTGATGGAGTGCGCTACAAGAATAAGCTCAACAAGAGGTCTCCTTTGGGGGGTTGCAACCAGCTGTTGTTCGTCATCCCCGTCAATGCGTCCTTCAGTGAAGGAGACGTGATCCGCGTGACTCTGATCAATCTCACCTTCAAACGTGCGTATCTGGACGTTCTTTCGTGTGTGTCCGTTCCTGATCCGAATCCGCTTCCGCTTGCTGTCTGCAGTTACATCTGCGACTACAACACGATTCCCGAACTCCGCGGCTGGATCGCCTTCCAGCGTCTGATGAATGTGAGCAAGGTCGTCTTCTACCAGGCGACTCCCATTCCGGGCTTCGACGAGGCGTTCGGAGCACTGATACAGGAGGGTTACGTGGAGGTTGTGGACTTCACGTGGTGGCGATTGGACATTGGCTTGCCCGTCATCTACAACAACCAAAACTCCCAGATCAACTCTTGTTTCTACCGACTGAAGTACAGGGTGAAGGCGGTGGAGTTGTGCGACGTGGACGAGTACATGATGAGTGAAATGTTCCCCGACAACCTGCAGGGCGTGGTTCAGTATACGCGGCAGAAGTACCCGAAGATGGACACGCTTATCGTAGCGAGTGGCATGGGGCTGTGAGCGTAGGTGACTGCCAATCGGTACACGAACGAGCAGAACGACCTGGCGGAGAGAGAGCAGTGTCTGGACAACGGAACACTGTTCGACGCCTATCAGTACCGTCTTGGCACGTATTCTTCGGGAACCTTCAAGATGATCGTCTTCGACAACTTTAAGGGGGTATTGGCCGTGCATAGCTGCTACTACTGCACCGTTTGGAACATGGTTCCTCCCGGTTTTGCTCGAATCGGTCATTTTCGCGTGAGGGTGAAAAATGGCCGGTTGCAGCACAACTCCTTTTTCACTCGCTATTCGCAGCGATTCCAGCAGGAAGTTGCTTCGTTGAAGGAGAAGAGCGTTTCGCATCCCTTGTAACAGTTTTCCTGTGTTTGTTTCGTAACAACACCTTGGATCGAAGGAAAGAAGGGTGAACGGCAAAACGGGAGGGATTGGGAGTGAAGGCACTATTCCTCTCCGCTACCGGGTTACGAATGGATTTGCACAGTAGAATCAAAAGGGAACACAATCGGTGGGAGAGTAGCGAGTTTGAAGACGGTGATTCGCGTGCAATGGTCGGGATAGTTTAAAACGGTCACTGCCTTTATCATTCACCCTGAAGGCACAAAGATACAATGGCTGAAACTGCAGGTGATAACACTGTCGTGGACAGAGCTCTTGAGACGGGAAAGAAGGCCGCTAGCGCTGTCGGCTCTGGCATCAAGAAAGCGACAAATCTCGCCGCTGATAAGTTCGTGTATCGTCGGTTCGTCACCAAATAGGATTAGCACGGCGAAGGGATCGACGATGATCACTGTGATGCGTTGGGGCAACATTATCCTCGGCGTGGCCCTGATTCTGTGCTACCCCATCGGTCTGCTGACGAAGAAGGCCACCCTGGGATTCACATCTACCTTCATGATGATCTACTGCATGTAGTGTTTTTCGTTGTGTTCCTGAGATTGTAGCTGCTTCTCTGGACTCCTCGTCTTCTTCGAGAGTGGACTGGGCAAGTTCGAGGACTTTATCAGGAAGTACTTCGGTTTTATGTACTCCTACATGGGACGCACTCTCTTCACTCTCTTGTACGTGTGCGTGGGTGCGGTAAGCGCGTAGCACGGTGGCGATGGTCTTCGGCTGCGCCGACAGTGAGGGCAAGATGTTTTTGATGAGCATCATTGTGGGCACGATCGGCATCTTCTTCTGCATCTTCTCGTGCTTCGTCGTGTGCAAGCACCCCGCTTTCCAGAAGGGTGGCGAGTTCTACAGAGATCCTAACGATGTGGCTGCTGGCGTGCCTGCGGCTCCTGCCAAGAAGTCCACTCCTGCTGCTGCTCCTGCCAAGAAGGCGGTAGGGCTGCGAGGCTGCTGTGAACCGTAGGCGGCGTACGAGGCGAACCCCTTCGAGTCGTCGAGCGACGATGACATTCCCTCTGCCAGCGTGCCGGGAGCGAAGGCCAAGAAGGAGACCAAGCCGGCGAAGAAGGCGGCGAAGAAGCCTACCCCTGTTGACAATCCCTTCGAGGACGATAATCCTTTTGATGACTAAGCGTGGAGCTACTTGTTGCATCTTGTGTTTGTTATGACCTGCACAAGGAGTGTTCAGCGCTGGTTCTGCGTGCTCATGCCCCTCGTGCTGCTCCTCTCGCTCTCCTTGAGCGTGGGGGTGATGCACCGGTTTGCTCGTCCATCCCGATTGTCGAGGCAGCAAGTCATCTACACTGTGGTGTAACGAATAATGATGGTATGTAACGGACTAGGGAAGAGGCTCCTAGCGAATTCCCCTCCTCCTCTCTCCCATCGCAGTTGTCAGATCACAATATGCCTACGACAGAAGTACCGCAAGAGACAGCAATTCAGAGGGAGTCTGTATCGCCTCAGACGGAAGTTCCGACGACACCACCCCCAAAGGCGAAGAAGGACCCGAAGAAGAAGAAGATCAGGCGATTTGGAGCGTCTTCGAACAACAGAAACGGTTTGCCGGGAACCAAGAAGGAGGATTTGTCCGTCGGAATCAACGAGAAGGTGGAGGAGCCGCTGCTGTATTCGTCACCTCCGGTTGAGCGCGTTGCCTACAACAAGGACGGGACTCTGGATCTGACAGCCAATCGGATCGATTTCATGAAGGACGACTGGTACCAGCAGTTCCAGTACTACCGCGAGCTGCTAGCGGGGCAGAAACGGATGGACTCCTCCTCATTGCAGAAGTGGTGGGAGGAGTGCAAGGGTGAGAGCGACGGCCAGTTCACCGTGAACTACGCGATCGTGGCAAACGCGTGCCTCAACCCTCCGGACAACAACGTGATCCTGTACGGCGATGGTGGCAAGGAGGTGCTGGAGAAGGCGAGGAACGTCCTAAAGACAAAGGACTTCTACTGTGCACTTAAAGAGTGGCATTTAGTTGTAGTTAGCGCAGCGAGCGTTGACGATCATCACATGTCGGCAAAGTCGCTCCATACGGCGGGCAACCACACGGCGCTGGTGCGTCCGCGCTCCTTCAGCAACATCTACCACTTCCTGGAGGGCTCCAGCCAGATCATCCGCCTCGCCACGATGCCCTCGCTGTTTCCGCCCGTATCTCCGCATCCCCGCGACTCACTGCTAGATCGGGCACGTGGTGGTGGCCGGCCAGGGCGGCCCCTCCTACTCGAAGTGGCACGGCTTCATGGAGTACGTGTACCTGGACTTGTTCGCGCCATCCGTACGACCGGTCATTCACTTCAGCTCCGACGACACCCTCCAGCCCCGCAAACTCTTCTGCGACCGCTTCCTCGTCGCACTGCGCAACTGGGACTCTGCCGGCGCCGGCGACTTCATTCCGCAGCCGCTAGCGGTGGACCTGGTGCGCGCGGCGGCGTACCGGCGGGCGGGCGTGGCGCCGGCGAAGGCGGCGGGCGAGAAGTTGAAGCTGGTACAGGTGAGCCGCGTGAACAAGCGCCGCATCCTGAACGAGCGCGAGCTGCTGGCGGCGCTGCAGGAGGCGTTCGCGGACACGGTGGGCGCAGTGCGGGCGCGTGAGGCGTAGATGGAGCTGCAGTTCACGGTGCTGGAGCGCGAGACGGCGGCGGAGCAGGTGAGGCGGTTCGCGGAGGTGGACGTGCTGGTGGCGGCGCACGGCGCGGGACTCACGAACGTCATCTTCATGCTGCCGAACTCGTACCTGGTGGAGCTGATGCCGCCGTACTGGTACTTGGCGTGCTACCGGCGATTGGCGGAGGATGCGGCGATCGGGTACAAGATGCTGAGGGCGACGGGGAAGAAGGGACCGCAGTGCGACAAGAACCCGCAGTCGCTGCTGTGCCAGCAGAAGGGGATCCGCGACCGTGACTTTAACACGTCCATCCCGGACGTGGTGAGGACTGTGACGTCTGCTCGCAGTTTTGTGTTTAGGAAGAAGTATCATGTGATGCTTTGAGCTAGTTGGTGCGCATTGTTTGTTTGCGATGAACCATGACTGGGAGAAGGTGAAGAAGGAGAACGAAAACCTGGCCGCCATCGAAAAGAAGTCGGAGAGGGAGGTGGAGTCGATCAGGCAACGATTAACGGAGCTGCGAAGACAGTTGGAGCTGAAACGGAGCGCACTCCCTGCACTACAGAGTGATTTAGACGAGAAGATGAGCAAGAAGGCGGAAGTGGAAAGGGAGGCGGAGATCGAGATGGAGCGCATGTTTCCTAACAGGAGCGTGTTTATCCCCTCCGAAACCCCGCAGTCTGTGAGCGACACCTTTTCAGAAACGTTTTTGCGGAGTTGCAAGAAATGCGACAAGACGTTTCAGTTCCTCACCCTTCCCCAGCAATGTTATGACGATATACAGGCGCAGGAGCAGTACATACAGAGAATGACGAATGTGGACGCCAGTCTGGTTTGGGACATGAGAGCCATCATGGACACGATCAGGACCCTGTTTCAAAAGGCGACGGCGCTGCAGAGACCCACCGTCTCCATCAACATCCGTTTGCCCTACCAGTCAGGCGTTCTCTACCCCTACACAATCTGTATTGTCGTCTCCCTTCATTCACTCATAGCGAAGATCCCTGTGGAGTCTACTCCTCCTGTGGAGAAGCAGCGAGCAAAGCCTGCAAAACCGGCGAAGCCTTCAAAGTCAGCAAAGACTGATGACGACGATAACGTCATCCCGCTGAACAAGAACGCGAAGGTGTTCAGCGACTTGACACCCAGCACGCTGGTCGCCAACACCGTGTCCTCTCTGTCCACCGTCGCCGATGACGCGCACCAAATCCGCAACGAGCTGCGCGTGGGCCAAGCAACAGCGCGTGAGTCATAGAAGCCCATTCCCCTGCTGACGAGGTTCCGCCTGGAGGCGACGGTGAAGTCGGTGCTGGCGCAGGTGGAGACGCACCGTGAGGACGCGTTCCTCTGGCTGCTATACATCAAGCTGTTCCTGGCGCTGGGAGTCGACTTGCGCGAGAGTACCGTGTGCGCGCTGATCGACTGCTGCTTGGAGAACGCGAAGGAGCAGGACGCGCTCCTGTTCTTCGCCGTTCTTCTGCTGAGCACGTGCAACGGGAGTGAGGCAGCCGCGGACAAGTACTGGCGGAAGATGCTGAGCGAGCAGCGGGACTCCTGCTTTCTGTTCGGCACCTGCGTGGTGCTGAGCCAGGCCTTCCCAGCGGTCCTGCAGCGGACCGACTCGGAGCTGCTTCTATCACGCCTCCACCCCTACCACTGCCTCTACGCCCGTCAGCTCCTTCGCTCGCACCTCTTCCTCCCCGTGCCGCTGACTCCGCACTGTCCGGTGGAGGCGGCGTGCAACGACTTGATGCGGCGGTTCCGCGAGAGGGTGGAGACGCGGGACGCGCAACTGTGCGAGGAGGTGAAGGCGATCTTCGCGCGGTTCCCGTTCCTGAAGAAGAAGGACGAGGCGGTGGAGTGCGTGTGCGGTGCGGGCAATGGCTGCCACTTCGGGTGGGCGGCGGTGCTGGCGTACGCGGAGTCGGTGCTGACGGGCACGGCGACCGACCCCGTGTTTCTGTTTGTTGACTCGCGAGACCAGACGAAGGAGGGCGCGGAGTACTACACCACGCTGTTCGGCATGATGCAGAGCTTCCCCCTTCTGCACCCATACCTCATTCCAAGCCACATGAGCAGGACGATGAGGCGGCTCTCCGCCAACCCCACCAGCCTACTGATGGTGGAGCCCACGGCGCTGTGCGCCATGAACCTGTTTGACTTCTACATCCCGGCGATCGACTGGGCCCACGTCTGCGAGGACCAGCTGCGGAAGCTGAAGGAGGGACTGATCAAGCGGCTGAAGTACGCCTTCGAGAACGAGATCAACCGCGAGCCGTGGTGGCGCATGTGCGCCTACTGCCTGCTGTACCTGGGCGCGGAGCTATACCTGAACGGCTACGAGAAGTTCGCGGCGGAGCTGAACCGGGTGATGCGTCCGATGAGCAACGACCCGATGATGTGGACGCTGTACATCGTGCTGATCATGAACCTGTCCGTTTTTCGGTTCAACAAGGGGTATTTGCTGGGTCTGGCGGAACTGCTGAAGGGGAAGACACTCTACTTGCGAGAGCAGTCCATCGAATGACCTGTTTCTTCAACAAACACCACACTCTTGCTCTTGGCTCACAATCGGCTCGGACACGGACTCGGGGTCCTTGAAGTCGATGGTGTAGGAGCCGTAGAACAGCATCATGGATACGACGAAGAGCCACTGGGCGATGCCCGCCATGTTGAAGGCGAAATGCGACTGCGACTCACCCTCCGCCTATGAACCCACGCGGACTCCGGACATGTTGCTGGCGGGGTGGAAGATGACGGAGAACACCAGCGCGGCGCCCATTCCATAGAGTCCTAGATGCTTCAGCACGATGGAGGACTTAGCGTAGGTGTGGTTCTCGATGTGACGGATGAAGAAGCACACGATGAACGCGTGGATCATGGAGAGGATGAACAACACTACGGCCGAGCCCTACAGGGAAGGAGAGGGGAGAATGATCACTTGGTGGATCATGCTCCACACAGTCTCCTTCGCGTTCTCCTACGCGATTACGACAAGGACAAGAAGGATACGTCGAGGATATCCGCCTGAAGGGGAATGACGGCTTGAAGAGTGAGGAAGAGGGGGCACCACAACGCCAGCGTCGTTGCCCGCCGCATCCACTTCTGGCAGTACTCGTCCCTTTCGCTAGAATGGAGGGGTTCTTCGATTGCTACAGGCGGTGTTTCTGGAAGGAGTGCTTCCGGATGTAGAAGAACGAGACGAGGAAGCACAGCGCTCCCAGCGTGAAGAAAACGGCGTAGGCGATGTGTTCGGGCATTTGGTATCCAAGGAAGGAAATGGGCGGGAACACGAACCAATCCGGGAGGTGGTGGGAGCACTTCACGATGATGTAGCAAACAACGAAGGAAAGAACGCAATTCACGCAGCCCGCTACGGGCAGATATCTAACGGAAATTGACGCTTATTTGCGATTACATAATAAAAGGAGAGAGTTGCGTTTCAGAATTCATATTGATTGTGTGGTTTTCTCCGTGTAGATTTCCCAGGGTTGCTACACATTGAGTCACAACAAAGGACCGGTTTTCACGCGCATTGGACGAAACACACTATTCGCGCCTGCTTTTGGCACTCTCGGTTTTCCTTTTATTGCGTCTTCCCGTGCCTTAATGAAGCGTAGCAGCCCGTCGTTCAACCCGAGCTACATCATTAAGACGATTCCCAACCCTGACAAGTCGCATTCGCGAGTGCAGGGCCAGAACCGGGAACGATGCCCCAGCGACGTGGGAAATACATACATTACCGTCCCGGTGTACAAAACGAACGAAAAGTTCACAAAGAAGCAAATCAAGGATGCGTCCACGATGTACAACATTTGTGGCACGTCGTCGCACTCGTTCGTCTTGGCGCTGAAGTCCGATCCGTCGATTCACATCGCCGTTCCTTACTACCGGACGTGTGAGTCGACCCTGGGCGGAAAGCAGTTCGTGACTGTGTCGAACTTCTTCCCCCTGTCGACGGTGCAGGCGACTCCCCCGCCGGGAGTGAATGTGTAGCGATTGCTCTTCCTCTTCACCGTAGCATTGGGCAGACCGCGCAGCTCATCACGGTCGACAGCAACAGCCTGAAGAACATCTTCGTGTACCCTGACACGGACAAGCGTTGCTACTCGCAGCCAATGCAGCAGTCGCAGCAAGTTCAGCAAGTTCAGCAAGTGCAGCAGGTGCAGCAAATGCAGTCACAGCAGGCGCAGTCGCTCTCGAGACGGCACAGCTACTCCAACGGATCGACGAATCTCCAGTCGTCCATGCAGCAGAAGCGCTTCTCCCACTCCGCGAACTCCTCTCCGCTCCTCCGCAGCAACTCGACGGATCCCGCGGGAAAGAAGACGCGAGTGAGCGCGGAGATGATCGCTCCCTCTCCCTCCTACTGGGACGGCAACGCGTTCACCTGTGCGCACACACGCATGACGGGAGACGAGACGAACGTGACCCCGTCCCTATCGAAGGAGGCGGCGGAGGACAAGGAATTGATCTTCCGCGTGTTGAGCTACGTGAACCAGAAGGGGTACCTGCGTGTGGACGTTCTCTGTGGATGTGCGCGGTCACGCGTAGGAAGTGGGGAAGGTGTTTGGGAGCGAGAAGGGAAATGTGCTGTGCATCGCCAATCTGCTGTCGACACTGCACGTCCTGCAGTTTATGGTTCCCGCATCGAAGGCGCCGGGAGAGGGCGTGTACGTTCCGTTCGGCGCGAAGGACTGGAAGCGATCGGCCTTCTCGAGCGACGTGGTGTCCTTCGACCGGTTGAAGGAGTCCCAGCGGGAAGTGGAGCTGGCGAAGCAGCGCATTGGCATCCTGGAGCAGCTGATGTCCGATTGGGAGGGCGTGGTGAGCCGTAGGGAAAACACGCCACCAGAGGTGATTCTGAGCTCCATTCAGCAGGCAGACCCGACGGTGGGTAGCAATCCCCTGTACAAGCAGCTGATGTGCATCCCCTTCTTTTCTGACTATCCGAAATGCCCGCCTTTGTTGCAACACACAAGGCATAAACTAAATCAATTCTTCTTCTCTTCCTTCTCCTTTTCCTCCTTTTCCTTCTTCCTCTTCTCGATCATCTTGTGCTTGTTCGACTTGTTCACGTTCTCCAGGAACTTCTCGTCCTGCTTGCGGCTGTGGGTGAACTCGGCCTTCAGCTTGTCCATTCGCAGCCGCTTCTCGTAGTTGAGCATTTCGAGGAGCTGCGGCCACTTGAACCCGTGCAGGTACTTCATGGTCCACATGCAGTCGTGGAACTCGCTCTTCTTCTTCCCGCCCACGATGCGGCCGTTCAGCTGCGCCACGCACGTCTTCGCGTCGCGCTTGTCCTCGAACTCCACCCAGCCCTCCACGAAGCGCTGTCTTCTGTGCGAATCGGGATGCTTTCTGTGGTAGGCCTCGGACTTCTCGTCGCCGACGATGTGGCTCCGGTTGATCTTGCCGTACTTGCTCAGCAGGTAGATGATCTTCTGGAAGGTCATGTAGGGCGGAATCGACGACAAATAGACCTAGGCGTGATCGCAACGGAATGCTCTCCACGACGCCGGTGCGGTTGATCTTGTCGTTGAACGCCTTGATGGCTTCCTCCGACAGGGGCTTGATATCGCCGAGGACCTTGCCAGCCGGCTTGTCCTCGTCCACCTCAGCGTCGGAAGAGAGCGCCTCGCTCTGACTCTCCTCCTCTTCGTCACTCTCCAGGAGCGTTTCGTCTTCGTTTTCTACGCACTAAAGGCACCGAAACGCCAAATTACGATCGTTATCGGAGCTCAGAAAGAAGTCATCCTTGGAACCGTCGCTGTCCTACTCCTAATCGACACTTCTCATGCCGTTACACTCATTTCGATGAAATTGGGGATGGCCACGAATGGGGGAGTGGTTTCCTGCGTCTCGTGGGGCGATCCAGAAACCGGGGGGATTTTGGTGGCGTTTTCAATTCAAGGATTGTTGTATTTCTAGCTGGATTCTCACGGCAACAAGCGTGCAGAATGCTAGAAGACTTCGCAATATCGATGATTTCCAAGTATTTGGGAGAGTTTATCAAGGACATCGAGAAGAACGACTTGCGACTCTCCCTCTGGAAGGGCGATGTAAAGTGGACGAACCTCGTATGCGGCGCCCGGCAGTCGTGACGAATAGGAAATGAAGACTGAGGCGCTCGATTTTCTCGATCTTCCAGTTGAGATCAAATCCGGATTTATCGGCGAGCTCTGCATTAATGTAGCACTGTGGTTCTGCTGGTATTCATCGTCGTAGCTTCCCTGGAAGGATCTTGGCCGAAAGCCCACAAAGATTTCGATCAAAAATGTGTTCGTCGTGGTGTGCCCGCGCGCCGAAGTGCACTACGACGAGGAGGCGTACAAGCAGCGCGCCATCGAGCTGAAGCGGCAGCGCTTGAAGGCGATCGAGGAGAAGGACGCCAAGAAGGAGAAGGAGCTGCACGAGCAGGAGGACACGTCGGTGATGAGCAACCTGATGAACAAGGTGATCCGCAACTTCGAGCTGCGGATCGACGAGATCCACATCCGCTACGAGGACCACAGCTCGGACCCGAAGCACCCGTTCTGCGGCGGCGTGTGCCTCCACAGCATCATCGTATCTCCGAACAAGGAGAACACCTCGGAGGAGGCGGAGGGTTCCGCGAAGCCGGTCCAGCACAACGGCGTGTTCACGAAGGACATCCTGATCGACCGGTTCGGAGTGTACTGGGACTCGGACTCCAAGTACCAAGTGAACACCTCCAACGCCATCGCTCTCACGCGCGACATGGAGTACGCCTTCTCCCGACCGGCGGGCGACGTGTCGAAGCTGCCAGTGCCGACGCACTTCATCGTGCACCCGCTGTCGCTGGACGTGCTGCTCCACATCGACATCCGCGGCGTGGAGCTGCGCAAGCCGACGCCGGAGCAGGCGGCGCTGTCGGCGATGAAGGAGCTGGGATGGAATCAGGAGGTACTGGTGAACCAGAAGTTCATGAAGGCGTACGCGAAGATCAAGCGCGACGGGATCCGCGGGCGCAGCGAGAAGGAGGAGACGGAGCTGTTCATTGCAAAGTTCAAGGAGAAGTACCCCAAGTTCTGCTCCTCGGTGAACCTGCAGTTCGCCGCGGAGTTCGCCGCGCTCTGCTGGAAGTACGCCAACACCGCCTCGCCCATCGTGGTGGCCTCCGCGACGCTGCCGCAGCTGACGGTAACGGTGCTGCAGAGCCAGATCCGCGACGCGGCGACGCTGCTGGCCAACTTGTCGCTGCAGAGCAAGCGCGCGCAGCAGAGCTTCGACCGGCCGGAGAAGAGCGTGGCGAAGGCGCCGCGCGCGTGGTGGCGGTACGCGATCCAGTGCGTGAAGAAGCAGGCGCGCGAGAAGCGCGTGAGCACGTCGTGGGAGGACTACCTGCGGTTCAAGAAGCAGCGGAACGAGTACATCGTGCTGTACAAGCGGTCGATCCACGCGCAGGGCTACCAGTCGCTGAAGAAGGACAAGAAGGCGCAGCGGCGCAAGCAGGAGCTGGAGGACCTCTTCTCGCTGGAGAACACGGTGCTGTTCCGCAAGATGGCGCGCATGGAGATCGAGCGCGAGGGCGGCATTGATTCCTCGGAGTCCTCGTCGGAGGAGGAGCTGCGCGCGGAGCTGTACAAGGACGTGGAGGTGTCGGACGAGGACATGAACCCGTGGGAGGGCGGCCAGCCGCGGGACGTCGTGCTGTCGGCGGACTTCATGCTGGGCAGCGCACAGGTGGTGCTGAAGCGCGAGGAGGAGAAGCTGGTGGACGTCATCCTCGAGCGGGTGTGCGTGCAGGCGTACAAGCGCAAGGAGTATGCGGAGTTGTGGTTCATGATGGACGACGTGAAGGTACTCGACTCCTCGCCGTTCAAGACGCGCTACAAGGAGATCGTGGTCGTGAACAAGGCGGCAGCCACCGCCGTAGCCACGCCGCGAGACGACGAGGAGGCGGAGGGCGCGAACACATCGATTCTGCCGGCAAACTTCCGCGGCGCGGCGACGCGGCCCTTCCTGCAGGGCCACGTGGAGCTGCCGGCGCTGGACAACCGGAGCGACGTGCGCGTGCAGGCGCAGGTGCAGTCGCTGGACGTGGTGGTGAACGTGGAGTGGCTGCTGGAGCTGGTGAAGTTCCTGGTGCCCAGCAACGCCGTGAACATGAGCGCCTACGAGGAGAAGGCGTACAACCTGGTGACGGCGCTGCGCAACGGCGACGCCAACGTCGCCTCCACCATCATGAAGAACCGCGGGTTTTCGCTGGACGTGTCGCTGCAGCCGATCAACGTGATCATCCCCGACTCCTGCTCGGCGCACCGCTCGAAGACGAACCTGCTGCTGTGCCAGCTGGGCGAGATTGCCGTCACCTCGCGGCCACGTCAGCCCGTCGCCGACGCGTCGCTCGTCACGCCGCAGGACGCGTACAACAGCATCGACGTGGCGATCCACGACGTGGCGATCGGCTTCGTGGGCGGGCGGGTGTTCGCCAGCCACGCGCGCGAGTCGAATCTGGTGACGCGGGGCTTCGAGGACACGCTGCTGGTGAAGCCGTTCGATGTGGACATGAAGGTGGGGCTGTGCCTGGTGAACGAGGTGCGCAGCGCCTCCATGACTCTGGACGTCGCCGTTCGACCGATCGTGCTGAACGTCACGCGCACGGTGATTTCCATGGCCATGGGCTGGGCCGTACCTATTCTGACCTCCTTCGCCAGCAAGCAGAAGGAGTTGGACCTGGACGTGTTGTCGCTGCTGCTGCTCCCCAAGCAGCTGCTCTTCAGCTGCATCGAGTACGACGGCAGTATCCTCGCCGCGGACCACGACACCAAAGCCTGGGCCGACTCGCCCGACCGCCTCCACCGCACGCTGTACAAGGTGCTGAACGCGTCGCAGGCTTCGGCCCAGGGCGAGACGCAAGCGCTCTCTCCCACGGTGCCTCCAGCGCGAATGACAGCGACGGCGTCTCTGGAGGAGGAGCACGCGCACGGCGTGGTGCACCTGTCCTACGAGGACCTGGTGCTGCTGCAGTACAAGCCCAGCATGGCGATCCACCTGACGGTGGAGAAGGTGGCGGTGGAGGTGTTCCACCCCGCCGACGCGCAGAAGAAGCTGCTGGCCCTGGAGCTGGACGCGCTGACGATGGACTACTTGGACCACATGTACGACATGGACATCGCGCTGAAGGTGCCATCCTTCTCCCTCGTCGACTACGCCTGTCCCGCGTCCGGCGAGGGCCGTCTTCTAGCGGGCTCCTCCGACCCCGCGGCGCCCTTCTTGAGCGTGCGCTTCGCGAGCATTGGTGAACTGAGCATGATGAACGAGGCCTTCAACGCCGCCACGGTCGTCATGGCCGATCTCGGCCCTATTTCCGGCACTCTCTATTTGCGGGAATGACTCCTAGCGTCTTTCAACGCGTCGGCCGTCGTTCAGGCACTGCCTCTGTTTGACTCGCTGCCTTCCTTCCCCGCCCTCGCTGGTGACAGCGCTGCTACGCCTGCCGCGGAGAAGGCACCCGCGCCGCGCTCGCCGCATGCGCAGGAGTTCGCGCTGGACCTGCAGGTGCGCCTTCACTCGCTCACCGCCGATCTGATGACGGACGCGTGCGCGCGCGTGGCGACGCTGTCCCTGGAGAAGCTGGGCGTGGCGTTCTCGCAGGGCGCGTCGTCGCACATCGCGGCGTCGCTGCACAACATCACGCTGACGGACGCCACGCCGGGCTGCGGCCGCTACCCGTCGGTGCTGCGCGTGAGCGAGCTGGACGAGCTGAGCGAGGCGGACTTCTTCAGAGCGGATCTCTACCTTGCCGGCGCGACGGACGCCTTCTCCCTCACGGACACCTCCATCACCTGCTCCATCAAGGCGCCCGTCCTCACGCTGCGCGCTCGCTTCCTGCAGGAGCTGCTCGCGTACCTCGACCACGGCTGCATCCACAGCCTTCTCGCGGCCCCCGCGTCCCAGCCGGCCGCGACGGTGGCTCCGGCGGGGACAATCCACTCCTCCGCCCTTCGCGCGGTCTCTTCCGTCTTCCGCTCGCTCGTGGAGGGCAACGTGCTCAAGGTCTCGGCCTCGTCCTCCTCGCTGCTCCTCCCCAAGGTGCACGTCGCACTGCAGAATCTCGTCGTGCTGATCCCCAGCAGCAGCGAGTCGGAGGAACTGCTCCGCTTCGAGCTGGGCAAGCTGGACGCGGAGAACGACGAGTCGGCGCAGGGCAGCTCGCGTCTGTCGCTTCACATCGACGGCATGAACGCTGTGACTGCGTACCACATGGCGGGCGACGCGTCTCCAGCCAAGGACGCGCTGACGAAGCAGTACGTGCTGAACAACCTGCGCGTGCACTGCTGCGTGGAGCTGAGCACGGCGCTGTCCGTGCGCGTGGGCGTCACGCCGGTGCACGTCACGGTGAACCAGCACCAGCTGGAGTTTATCGCCCACCGCCTTCTCCGGAACTTCTCCGAGACTGCGCAGATGGTGTATCCTGAGGTGGTGGCTGTGAGTGAAACGGCTGTGAGTGAAACGGCTGTGAGTGAAATTCCTGCTAAGGAAGTGACTGTGAGTGAAACGACTGTGAGCGAAGTGCCGGCAGAGGACAACTCTGCGCAGAACGCTCCCACAGAAGAAGCGCCTGCCAACGAAGCCACTGCAGCAAGCACAGTAACAGCCATCTCCTGTCCAGAAGTGCGTGTGGAGGTGGTGCTGGAGGCGGTGAAGCTGGAGCTGCTGCGCGAGGACGGTGGCTACTCCTCCGAGACGGAGATCGACCTGTCCGCCTGCGGCACGAACGCCAAATCCGTGACGGTGCTGGGCCTGAACCGCTTCCTCCTCTTCTGCGGGCTGACCCAGCGCGACCTGACGGTGGGTCTGGAGCTGGGCTCGGTGGAGCTGGAGGACTCGCGGAAGGAGGCGGTGGTGGACGCGTTGCTGAAGCGGCCGGTTCGTATCGGCGACGAGTGCGAGAGCGCGCTGAGCGTGCTCTGCCGGCTGGACGAGGAGGTGACGGTGCGCGCGGAGATCTGCCGTCTGCGCGTGTTTGTGGCGCCGCTCTTTGCTGAGCTGCTGTCGATCGCCGCCTCCCTCTCCAACACGCTCGCCTCGCCCGTGGAGCCCGCTGAGGAGCCTGAGGAGAAGGCTGAGAAGCCTGAGGAAGGAACAGAGCAGGGAATTGCACTGCCTCCCTTCCTCGCGGCGCTGCTGCCGCACGTGCACGTCACCGTGGCGATCACACCCATCTCTCTCTTCCTCCCCTCCTCCTTCACCACCATCTCATCCCTCCTCCTCCTTTCTCTCTCGCCTTCCCTCTCTCTCTCCTTCTCTCCCCAACTCGACATTGCCGCAGCACTCGCCCTCACGGATGTCCGCGTAGCGCAGGCCACGGCACAGGACCTGAGCCCTTCCCGCGACTATCTCGACGTCATGCAGAGCTGGACGCTGCTCTGCGACGTGGCCTGCAAGGACACGTTCCACACGATCAGCGCATCTGTCAGCAGTCCCAAGCCACTGCAGCTCGCCATGGGCTATCGCGACGTCCTTATTGCTCTCAAGTGCGCCGAGGAGTTCACCAAACTCTTGAAGGCAAACCAGACGGAGCCCGTGTCAACTACGCCCGCTACACAGAACGCTGCTGTGCCGGTGATCGCCTTGCCGCTGCTGGTGTCGGCAGAGTCGCGTCTCGCCGTCACCGTCAGCCTCCAGCTGCCGTCCCTGCAGTTGGAAGTGATCAACGACATCGGCGTGGCGGAGCTGCCGTTCGTACAGCTCGCTCTGACGGACATCACCGCCTCCGCGTCGCTGGATTCGCAGCTGCTCCTGCTCCTGCAGTTCAGTCTGGCCGCCGAGTTCTACAACCACGCGCTGATCGCGTGGGAGCCGCTGGTGGAGCCGTGGAGCGTGCTGGCGCAGGTGACGCAGAAGGACGTGCGCGGCGAGCGGTCGATGGGCGGCGAGGCGCCATGCCAGAGCACGTGCACCTTACAGGCGGAGAACATGCTGAACGTGAACGTGTCGTACGCCTTCGTGCTGGCGTCACTGCAGCTGCTGCACGACCTGGAGGCGGTGCAGACCCACGCGACGCACACAGAGAGTGGTTACTACATCTACGTGGACAACGAGCTGGGCCAGGACGTGGTGTTCGAGGTGGTGTTCGACGGCGGCTTCGGCTCGCAGGTCAAGAAGATCAGGAAGGACTGGGAGGCCGTCGAGCAGAAGGAGAAGACGCTCCTGAAGCGCGGCCTGCTCCTGATGTCCTCCACACAACCGTCTCAGCAGTCATCGTCTCAGCAGTCATCGTCGCAACAGTCACTGTCGCAACAGTCACCATCACAGCTGGTGTGTGTGGAGCTGTACTCCGTGGAGCCCTTCCTCCGCGTGACTTCTGCATCGGCGGATGGAGCGGTGAGCACCAGCGTGGAGGGCTCTATCCAGAGGTGTGAAGACGCGCTCGGTGTGTTCGCCTGCTCGCTGGACACGCCGGAGGGCCGCGTCCCTGCCTTCTTCTCCGCGTGTGATGAGAACAGCGCCAGCGCGTGGAGAGCGCTGCAAGCCCATTCTACCGTCTCTGCTGCCGCACCGTCCGAGGAGACGCTGCTCGTGCCGGCGCACAGCACACGCCGTTCGTCCCTGCCGGCACATCCGTCGCTGCCAGCGCTGCACAGCGCGGAGTCGTACAACCAACGCATCGTGTCGCTGAGCATCCCCGAGTGCGCGGCGATCGAGTTCTGCTGCGACGCGGAGGCGGAGCTGCCGTTCAGCGTGCACTCGCCGGATGGCGCGTACCGCTACGACGTGCTGGTGAGCGTCACCAACAAGGAGGGCATTCGCTGCATCACCGTCTCGTCGCTGCTGGCGGTGCGCAACTTCGCCTGCTTCCCGCTCCTCTGCCGCTTCGTGGAGGACGTGCCGCGCGAGGGCTGTCAGGTGGACGTGAAGCAGACGCAGAAGAAGCAGGTCAACTTGGAGGACGACACCAACAACGTGTTCGGCGTCGCCGTGGGCAGCAACAACGCGGCCTTCGACACTAAGACGCCGGGCGTGGCCATTCGACGGTTCGCAGACAGCGCAGAAGGCTTCACAGAATTGAAACAGAACGGAGTGATGTACGACCCTGCTCCGTGGAGGATGAAGGGCCGACTCGAAATCAGGGGACCCCAACCCGATGCGCTGGTGTGCTCCTTTAGCGAGCGCGACATCACCTCGCTGAACCTGCGGCGCGCGTGCGTGAACGTGGGCAGTGCGGAGCACCCGCAGTACTGCCTGCTGCGCGTGAAGCACTACGTCGTGCGGAGCGAGCACCTGGAGAGCATCGCGCACGCGCAGGAGGGGAAGAAGACGAGCGACGTGCTGGCGCAGCTGGAGCGCGAGACGGTGGAGGACGTGTTCGGCGCGTACGAGCAGCAGCGCAGCGTGTTCTCGATCGAGTGCGTGCCGGTGCTGGTGCTGCGCAATCTGCTGCCCATGCCGCTCGAGTACCGCGTGCTGCGGCGCGACGGCGAGCTGCGCGGCGTGGAGGCGGGCGAGCTGGCGGCGGGCGAGGCGCGCGAGCTGGTTGCAGTGAACGGCGGGCAGAAGGAACGCTTCTTCATCGCGGTGCGGCCGCTGAACCAGCAGTTCGTCTGGAACAACGAGGTGATCCCGATCGAGCCGGCGTGCTCGGGGAGCTACAAGCTGAGCGACATGGAGAACAGCGGGACGGCGCTGGAGTACGAGTACGCCTTCGCGGAGCGGAACCAACTGGAGCTGTCGGTGTCCAGCCCGTACTGGGTGCTGAATCGCAGCGCGGACGACCTGCTGATCACCGACGCTGAGAAACGTGTCAGTCAATTCGTTCCCGGAAACACCATCGTGTTCGGCGAGGCGGAGGACGAGAGGACGCTGAAGCCGGCGATCTTCGGTGTGGCGCGCGAGAAGAAGACGGTGATCGCGCTGAAGAAGAAGACGTCCAACTGGAGCACGCTGACGACGCTGGTGAAGGACCAGGCGGTGCAGGTGGTGCTGCCCGCGTCGCCGCCGTTCGACCCGAAGCAGGCGTACTACGCGGTGACGACGAAGCAGATGAGCGCGCCATTCGCGAAGACGCGGCTGATCACGATCTACCCGCTGTTCGTGTTCCGCAACCAGAGCGACGCAGACGTGGAGGTGGACGACGGGCAGTCCTCGTTCGCCCTGCCCGCGAACAGCATCCGGGAGGTGAACGCCTTCTCCGCCTCCTCGAAGGGTGTCGTGTTCTCGCTGACGCGCGACGGCCGGACGCTGCACTCGCCGCTGCTGAGCGTGAGGGACTCGGCGCAGTACGATTTCGTGATGAACGAGGACTTCGACGCGCCGCAGCCCGCCTTCTTCCGCCTGGATCTGGGCGTGGAGGACAGTCAGCGCGTGCTGACCTTCTCCGCCATCGAGCCGCGCAAGGCATCCTACTGCCTGAGCAACCGCTCCTGTCTCACCTCGCTGCGCGTGCTGCAGGTGGGCTGCGACTGGGAGCGGTCGGTGGTGGTGCCGCCGCTGTCCTCGGCGATGTTCGCGCTGCCGAATCCGTGCGGCCCCAAGGAGGTGCTTCTGTTCGTGGAGAACGTGCTGCAGAAGTCGGAGCAGCGCTTCGCCGTGTGTATGATGGTGAACCTGGAGGGCAGGGGGAAGACGGGTGTGGTCCGCCGCGAGGACCTGGCGGAGGCGGTGGAGGTGGTGATGGAGAACGAGAACGCCACGCGCATCCTGGTGCTGCGCGCAGAGGAGAAGCAGGAGGGCTGGCTGGTGAAGAAGGGCTACGAGCACAAGCAGATCCTGCTGGAGGAGGGCGCCAGCTGCGCCGTGGACAGCGCGTGCTTCTCGAAGTCGTCGAA
>ERZ827156.1758-NODE-1758-length-24336-cov-5.126024_pt1 | contig 24336 bp, 28 predicted proteins | sample MGYA00519919_ERZ827156 | MGnify/ENA primary metagenome ERZ827156 (study PRJEB31778, sample SAMEA3449269) | human gut metagenome | biome: human gut; feature: human-associated habitat; material: faeces | place: United Kingdom | collected 2010/2012 ...
GTGGACGCAGCATTACCTCACAGGTCTTGGCATCGGCCTTGGCGTGGTGGCCGCAGTCGGCGGCGGATACTTTTTGGTGAGGAGGCATCGCCATGCGTAGGCTGTCTTTTATGCTGGCGGCACTGCTGGCCGTGGCGGGTATCTGCGTCATGCTGTGGCCGGTGTTTACCGGGTATAAGCTGCAAGCCGACACAGATGCTGCCGTGCAGAGCTTCCTCAAAGAACGAAAGCCGGAGCAGCAGTACCTTGAGCTGTTGGCGGCTTTGCAGGAGTACAACCGTCAGCTTTACGTCGAAAAGCAATCCGGTCTTATTGATCTGGAAGCCTGCGAAGAACCCGCCGCCCACCTGACTGCCTACGGCATCGAGGACGAGGTAATAGGCGTCTTGGAAATTCCCACCATGGAGCTGACCATGCCGGTTTATTTGGGCGCGTCCGATGACCACCTTGCCGCAGGCGCGGCAGTGCTGGGCAACACGTCAGCGCCCATCGGTGGGGATAACACCAACTGCGTCATTGCCGGACACCGGGGCTGGCGCGGTGCGGATTACTTCCGGCATATCGACCGCTTGCAGGCGGGCGATACTGTTACGCTGACAAACCTGTGGGAAACGCTGACCTACACGGTGGCTGACATCCAGATCATCCAGCCCCATGAGGTGGATAAGATCAAAATACAGCCAAACCGCGACCTGCTGACGCTTATCACTTGCCACCCCTATGCCAGCGGTGGGCGACAGCGGTATGTGGTGTACTGCGAGAGAACGGAGGTGAGATAACTATAAGCATTTTCGGCAAGGTGACCTTCGTAGGGGACGACGATATCTTCTACGACGATGCCGACGACTTTTTGGACTGCATCCGGGAGGAATTGCCCTATCGGGACACCACAGGGTTTCGCTATGAAGTCCTGACAGACGATCCCGCTGTCCGCAAGGCAGCAGATGACATCCTGTTTGACTTTCTTGGTGAGGAAAACCCATGTGAGCTGGAAGACTACACACAGACGATGGGAGGAATTTAGTATGAACGTAAATCGGGAGATGCTGGCGTTCCTGCGGAAGCAGTACCCTGTGGGTACACGCATCCGGCTGGACTCCATGCAGGATCCGTACGCACCGGTGGAGGCTGGCACGACGGGGAAACTGGACTACATCGATGACGCCGGGCAGTTCCATATGAAATGGGACAACGGGCGGACGCTGGCGCTCATCCCCGGCGTGGACAGCTTTACCGTTTTACCGCCCGAGCTCAGCATGACGAAGCTGTATATGCCGCTTACCGCCGAGCTTTATGAGCCGGATGTGTATGGCAATATGCAGGAAGAACCGGAGCTGCTGACCGGACACGACCTGACCGCGTATGAGGATCATATCCGCAGCGCACTGGTGAAGTATCGGATGCCGGAGGAGGTCAACCGCGGCATCATGCACTGGTACGATACGCCGGACAGTGTGAACGACAAGGTGCGCTCCGTTACCTTCAACGTGGAGCGGCGAAACGGCAAGCTGTGGGGTATCGCGGAATGTCAGATCAGCGGCGAGTTGTCGGCGGCAGAGCTGACCACGCTGAAGGAATATATTGAAGGACAGGCGTCGGACGGCTGGGGCGAGGGTTTCGAGCAGCATGAGATTGCCGTTGGACGTGGCAGCGAGCTGTATGTGCATCTGTGGCAGGATGAGGACTGGAGCATCCAGACGGAGCAGGAACGCTTCTGCGCCCACTTTGAAAAGCTGCCGGAGATGTGCTTCACGCTGCTGCCGGGCACGGGACAGCTTATCTGCATCAAACGCGGCGAAAGCGGGTACTGCCCCAGCGATTGGTCTACCGGTGACGCCCACGAGAACCGCCGTATCGCGGATGAGCAGAACAGAAAGAGGGGCGTGACGCCTGCACAGGAGGAGGCTATGAAGATCGGCAGCATGTGCGGCTGGGATGTACCCGGTGCAGACCCGGACAACTGTGAGGACATCGTACAGCGCCGTGGGGGGATGGAGCTTGGATAAAAAGATCATCTCCATATACATGGGCAATCCCGACAACAGCAATCACGCGGAGCTGGAGCTGCCCGCCACGCCATGGGAAATGGTGGATGCCATGGACAGACTGCGTCTGTCAGAGGGACAGGAACCCTATTGGCAGGTGGAGGACATGGGCCGATATGAATTTCTCGCCCCACATCTTGATGGGTACGATTTGTACCAGTTCAACGCACTGGCAGAGAAGCTCCGTACATTCGGTGATGTGGATGCCGTGGCTTTCGAGGGTCTGGTGCAGATGGAGCTTAACAATCTGTATCAGAACAACGGCGGTGATCTGACGCTCCGGCGAGTACTGGATCTGGCGTACAGCGTGGATTGCTGCCATGTGGTGCCGGGGATCACGGACGATGCAGCACTGGGACAGTTCTACGTGGAGAACGATTTTCTTCCGGCTTTGGCAACCGTGCCGGACAGCGTATTGGAAATGCTGGACTACGAGAAGATCGGCAGATCGATGCGGGAGGGTGAGGGCGGCGTACTTACGCCCCACGGCTATGTGATGCAGGAGTCCGAGCTGCGGCAGGCTCCGTCCAACTTGGGTAGGCCGCCACGAAAGCCGCCGTATATGATCTATTTCCTCTGCGTCAGCGACGTCCGTGCTGTAAAGCTGTACCTACCCGCAAAGCAGGCGGAGCTGGACGCCGTACTGGACTGCCTGGAGGTGGACAACTGGCAGGAGGTGCGGCTGGAGGAGTGCGATGCCGCCATGCCGGAGATGTGGCGCTTCACGGATATGGCCTATGACGGCATAGAGCAGATCAACCGATTTGCGCAGTGCCTGGAGGAACTGGACAGAAATAACGAACTGATAAAGTTCAAGGCCGTGGCCGGTCAGCTGGACATCAGAAGTCTGGATGATGCGTTTGCACTGGCAGAGCATCTGAGCGAATATGCCCTTGAGCCGGGGATCCATTCTCTGGAGGAATTGGCGAGGGAGGAGCTCTCCGTCATCGTGAGCGATCCGGATCGTGACCTGCTGACGCGGCATCTGAATATGGACGCCTACGGCGCAGCGCTGTTATGGCGGGATAAGGGAGTTTTCAGTGACTACGGCTATATCTGCCGCCCGGACGGACAGCCGCTGCAAGTACCGCGGCAAGGCGCGGACATGACCATGCAGTAAAATTTAACAACAATGGGGCCGCTTTCCGAAAAGGGATGGCGATCCCTCTTTTTGCGCCCTTTTCGGTGAACGGTCACCGGAAGGGAGTGCAAGAATGACGAAGGAAACCGTCGCCCTGTATCTGGAAAATGGATTTAAGGGGCGCAGAAATGTGATCAGCAGCCGGGAATTGGAGCGTGTGCTGGGCATCAGCGGGAACGAGCTGCGGCGGCGCGTCAACCGTCTGCGGCAGGACACCGTACCCATCGCGGCAGACCAGCGGGGCTACTACTTCGCGGAAACGGCGGCGGAGGTCTATGATACCATCCGCGGCTTGCAGAAAATGCGCAGTGGACTGGACGCGGCTATCTCCGGACTGGAGCGTGCATTGGAGAAATTTGATGCGTGACAGCCTGATAAAGCTCATGCCTTGGATGGGCGGTAAGGGACAGCTTATGTGGGCCATACAGATGCTCTTGCCTATCTACTATAAAACACTGGTGGATGTGTTTGGCGGCAGCGGTATCATCACGCTGAATACCGCCGTGCCGAAGGGGTGCCTGCAAATATATAACGACCTGAACCACGACCTGTATAACCTGCTTTTCTGCGTCAAGCACCGCCCTATGGCCCTGACGAAAGAACTGAGCTTTCTCCCCATCAATGCCCGTGATGAATTTGATGTGCTGCGCAGACAGCTGCAGGGCGAGGACTTCACACAGCTGTATCTGGATGAGGAGCTGCAGCTGGCAGAGCAGATGTTCCCACCGCCGGAGGCGGAGGAGGTCAAGCGGCTGCTGCAAAGCCGTGCGGAGCTGTCGGATGTGCGCCGCGCCGCCGCTATCTACAAGCTGCAGCGATACAGCTATAACGGCAACGGCGACAGCTATGGTGTGAGCTCCTGCGATATACAGCGATTTTTTCGGGATATTTGGGAGTGTTCTCACCGCCTGAAGGATGTAGCGCTGGAGAATAAGGATTTCGAGAGCATCATCACCACCCATAATGATCCGCAGACCACGGTCTATTGTGACCCGCCCTATTATGAGGCGGAGCGTTACGCGGTGGAGTTTCCCCGCAGTGACCATCAACGGCTCCATGACGTACTGGCGCAGCACAGGGGCTTCGCCATGGTGTCCTATAACAACTGCGACTATATTCGCAGGCTCTACGAGGACTTTTTCATTTATGAAGTGGAGCGTCCCAACAGCCAATCCAAGAAGAAAAATGACATATACCGGGAATACATCATGACCAACTATGACCCTCGTGTTTTTGCATCGCAGATGACGATATTCGGCGATTACAGCAGCGATGGGAAGATATGCCGACTGGTGCATATCCCGGAACGACCTTTGAGAACTTGAGGAGGATCTATCATGAAGAACGAAATGACACTGGACAAGACCGGCCTGACCATCCCCGGCAGTGAGTTGGCAGAATGCGGCATGGCGGGCGTAGATCTGTCTGCCCAGATGACGCACAGCCTTCTGCTGCTTATGCCTCGTGAGATGACAGCGTTACAAACGGCAGACGCACTGGCCGGACTGTTTGACGCGGCGTCGCAGCTTGTGTCTGCCCTGCTGGACGCCTGTCGTATACCCTGCTGCAAGAACTGCGATTCGGACGTGAGGGAATTTGACCTCGATGCCGTGCCTGCGCCGATCCGGAAGCTGCTGCTGGATAGCGGCTGCTGCCCGTCCCTGCTGGAATGCTATCTGGAGGAGGGAGATGTGGTCTATGCTGCCGAATGAGGCAATGTACCCCTACACGGCGAAGGAGGCAAGGGACAGGGGCGAGCTGGAGCTGTGGCGTGCCAATTTTCGCACCAACTGTGCCTGTGCCGGGGCGATAGAGCTGGCGATCCATCGGGACTTCGACGGGATGCATCTCAAGGACGGCTGCGCCAAAAGTGTCATTGACCAGTACGGCTATAGGCGTGTAGGGTATGTGCTGGCCAACACCTTGCAGCTGCACGCCTATGACGGACGCTACCATGAGACTAATAAGAGATGGAGCAGAACCATCTTCGTGCCCGAGGACGGTGGACACCGCCATACCTTCCTTATCAACAGCCACCCTGCCATACTGGACGGTTTCGTAAGCAACTACCGAGCGGAGCTGGAGCAGCTCCAAGCGAATAGCAATCAGGCGATGTCCATGGGCGAAATGACGATGTGAAGGAGGAAGCTATGAGATATGTGAAACGTGCAGTGCTGGTCTGCGGCGCAGCGGCACTGCTCTGCTGGCTGTTTTCCGTGGCGGCTTACGCCACCGGCAGGGGCGATGTGGCCGGTGCGGTGGAAAGTACATGGGCGGCGGCATCAGGGCAGATCAAGACCGTTGTCAACAATGTGGTATTTCCTGCCATTGATATGATCCTCGCCATTTTCTTCTTTGTGAAGCTGGGTACCGCCTACTTCGACTATCGAAAGACGGGACAGTTTGAATGGACCGCACCGGCTATTCTGTTCGCGTGTCTGGTTTTTACCCTGACCGCACCGCTGTACATCTGGGACATCGTGGGTGTGTGAGCGTGCCTATGTTCAATTTTCGGTTGGCTTTTTGCGGAAAGCGTGGTAAAATAACATGGAAATGACAGAGAAAAGAGGTGGCACGATGCAGTATACGCTGATGCACAAGAATATCGCGGTTGCCGATATGGAGCTGGATGAGGCGACAAGCTCTATCCAGCGTATCGATGCGGTGTACCGTCCGGAGCATCTTCCGGTGGCTACGGCATCAAAAAGGGACGGCGTGGATCGTGCCGCGCTGAATGCATGGTGGATCGACCGCTGCATCCCCGCCAGCCGCTCCGGTGTGCGAAAGGCACTGGAAACGCTGGAGCTGCCAAATACGCAGGTGCTGCTGACGCGCTGCTTCGGTTTGAGCCTTTCAGATCAGTATTGGGTCAGACCCCACGGCAGTGACCTCCGGTGGGAGCGCATCAACTTCTTCGAAAATCCCTTCTCGGAGGACATCGGTGATGTCCTGCTGGGCAAGGCCACGGACGCGGCGAATTTCGATTTCAGTTCCCCAGATAACACGTCGGACGGTTATCTGAAAAAGCGGTGGAAGATCATCAATGGGAAGCGGTGCCTGCTGAAGGCGGGAAGCAATCCCTTCATGCAGCAGCCGTTCAACGAGGTAATCGCATCACTGGTGGCGGAGAAACTGGGTATCTCCCACGTGCCCTATACGCTGCTGTGGGATGATGACACGCCCTACAGTGTCTGTGAGGATTTCGTTACGCCGGACACGGAGCTTGTCAGCGCGTGGCGCGTGATGCAGTCCATGAGGAAAGACAACAACACATCGGTCTACCGCCACTATCTGAACTGCTGCGAGGCGTTGGGTGTGGAGGGTATGGAACACGCGGTGGATCAGATGATCGTGCTGGACTACCTTATCGCCAACGAGGACAGGCATCAGAACAACTTCGGACTACTCCGCAGTGCAGATACACTGGAATGGTTGGGCGCCGCACCTATCTTCGATAGCGGCTCCTCCTTGGGGTACGATAAGCTGACACCCCAGATCCTCTCCGCCCGTGCCATTGAGTGTAAACCATTCAAAAAGACGCACCATGAACAGCTCAAGCTGGTGACCTCCTTCGGCTGGATCGACTTTGATAGGCTGAGGGGCGTTGAGCAGGATATCCGGGACATCTTGGATCAGGCCGGTGAGTATGTGGACGAGAGCCGTAAGACCGCTATCATCTCCGCATTCTCCTCCCGGCTTGGGCAGCTGATGGTTTTGGCACAGGTGCAGCGTCAGGAGGATGACGTGGCACAGGATGTAGAACAGGACCGAGCGCAGGACTACGGATTCAGAATGGAACTGTGACCTGCAAAACAATACAGTAACAGGAAGCACTCTGCTGACGGCGGGGTGCTTCCTGCGTTTACGGAGGTGAGAACTTATTTTTATTTGGGACTTTGTAGCCGATACGGTGCTGGGTCAGATCGTGGACTGGTTCTACGGTCAGATCGTGGGCTTTCTCGGCAATTTCTTCTCGGAGATGGGCGGTATGGGCACCGAGCTCTTTGAGATGAGCTGGGTGCAGAGCGTGGTGCTGTTTTTCTCCTATCTGGGCTGGGCTCTGTTTGCCACGGGACTGGTGGTAGCCTGCTTCGAGTGCGGCGTGGAGTATTCCGGTGGACGCGGGAATGTCAAAGAAACGGCTTTGAATGCCATCAAGGGCTTTCTGGCCGTTTCTCTTTTTACGCAGGTGCCTGTGCGCCTGTATGTGTTGGCGGTGTCGCTGCAGGCAGACCTGACGGCGGGCATCACCGGCTTTGGCACTGCCAGCATCGGGGATGCAGCGAAAGCGGCGCTGGAGGATTTCAACGCCGTGGAGAGTCTGACCACCGCTACATCCTTTGCCCTGCGGGGCTTCGGGCCGGTGACCAGCGGACTCATGGTCATCTTCTGCCTTGCACTCATGGCCTATGCGGTCATAAAGGTCTTCTTCGCCAACCTCAAGCGCGGAGGCATCCTGCTCATCCAAATCGCGGTGGGAAGCCTGTATATGTTCAGCGTACCACGCGGCTACGGGGATGGCTTCACACAGTGGTGCAAGCAGGTCGTGGGACTGTGTCTCACGGCTTTTTTGCAGGCCACCATCCTTGTAGCTGGCTTGATGGTGTTTAAGGATCACGCGCTGCTGGGCCTGGGCTTGATGCTCTCTGCCGGAGAGATCCCCCGTATCGCCGGTGCGTTCGGGCTGGATACCACCACGCGGGCCAATATCTCCTCGGCTGTCTACACAGCACAGAGTGCGGTCAGTATGGCACGGACGGTGGTGGCCGCGGCAAAATGAGAGTTATCACCATGGGGAGCTTGTTCGACGGCATAGGAGGCTTCCCGCTGGCGGCTATCCACAATGGCGTTGTGCCGCTGTGGGCCAGCGAGATCGAACCGTTCCCCATCCGCGTCACACAGGAGCGCCTGCCGGGGATGCTGCATTTCGGAGACATCACGAAGCTGCGGGGCGATGAGCTGCCGCCGGTGGACATCATCTGCGGCGGCAGCCCCTGTCAGGACTTATCCGTAGCCGGTGCAAGAGCCGGTCTTGCCGGTGCGCGAAGCGGCCTTTTCATGGAGCAGATCAGGATCGTGAGGGAGATGAGAAATGCAGATATACTACGAGGGCGAACAGGCATCCATGTTCGACCCAGAATGTTGTGCTGGGAAAACGTTCCGGGAGCCTTCTCCAGCGGAAAGCGGAAAGGCGAGGACTTCCGGATCGTCCTGGAAGAAACGCTCGGAATTGGTGTACCAGGAATTCATGTTCCTGAAAATCACCCTTGGGGATGGCGATATTCTGGGGCAGCCATATTGGGAGATATTGTCTCCCTATGTTGGCGAGTCCTCGACGCTCAATACTGGGGTGTCCCCCAGAGTCGCAAGAGGATCTTCCTTGTGGCAGATCTTGGAGCCCCATCCTCATCGAAAATACTTTTTGAGCAGGAAAGCCTGCCTGGGCATTCTCCGTAGAGCGCGGAAGCGCGGAAAGGTGCTGCCTGCGCCGCTGCATCTGGCGCTGGAGATGCAAAGCGGACTGCGGATGATAGACCTGATGACACTGGCGCAGCTGGGGCTCATCAAGGCTTACCATATCAACCAGCGGAACGAGGGCATCGACCTGGGCAGTACCGCAGGCGCATTGATGGCCACCTCCAACTTGCAGATGCAGACATTCGTGGCGAGCTTCTCCGCCGGTGCGGGAGCCAGCGCAGGCGGCATCGGATACCGTGAGGGTGTCGCTCCGACACTGAAGGCCGGCAGCAGCGGCAACAGTATGCCCTCCGTCCTGTGCATCAACGATCAGGGTGGCGAGCGTATGGACGTGACGGTAGATAAAGCCGCCACGCTTCGGGCGCAGATGTGCAATCACCAGCCGCTGATATTCGAGAACCACGGCATAGATGCCCGCTACCGGCAGATGGGTGATGTGGCACCCACCATGTCGGCACGCTGCGGTACAGGCGGCAACAATGTGCCCCTTGTGGGAGAGCAGGTTTACTGCCTTGCGGGGAATACGATAGACCGCGAGCCGGAGAACGGTGGAAATGGTATGGGGTATCAGGAGAATGTGGCCTACACACTGACCGGCTTCGACCGCCACGCGGTATTCCGCCGCCAGCGTGTGGATGCATTTACCACCGACGAGATCGCCGGTACCCAGAGCGCCCGGCAGAGCAAGGACGCCACTGACCTGATACTCCATACCTGCGAACTGATGGGCGACAAGGATCTGCCCATTCTGCTCATCCGCCGCCTTACGCCGTTGGAATGTGAGAGGCTGCAGGGCTTTCCGGATGGCTGGACAGATATCCCCGGCGCGTCTGACAGCGCACGATATAAGGCGCTGGGCAACAGCGTGGCCATCCCCTGCGTGGACTTCGTGATGAAGTGCATGGTTGACGCTATACAGGAGAGCGAGAGATATGGATAAACTTGTCCATTCCGCTTGCTTTGCGCCCGCTTCTTCGTTGTACTTGTCAATAGCTTTGCAACCGTACTTCGGCTATGCTTTGCTTGCCTCGGAGGGAGGCGGAAAGGAGCACACCATGGAGGAAAAGAAAAACCTCTGCGCACCCATTCCGCTGTCGCTGCACCAGCGGCTGCGTGCGGAGCAGGAGCAGCGTGGACAGACGCTGGCAGACTACATCACGGATATACTCAACGAACACTTTGAAGGAGGAGCAAAAAACATGGGCAATACCAATCGCACCATCGCCTTTCAGGTACCGGAGGAGCTCTTTGACCGCCTGAAGGATTACCTTGCCAAACACGGCTTGAAGCAAAAGGACTTCATTCTCGGCCTCATCGAACGGGAGCTGAACGACGCAGTGGATGCGGAATAACAACATACAGAGCCGCAGGCGTGTGCCTGCGGCTTCACTTTTGGAGGAAAACTATGTACCTATACCCAGAAAATCTGACGGCTCGCCCGATGCTGTGGCTGTGGACGCTGCGGGACGTGGCATTCATCGGCGTCGGCCTGCTGCTGTCGGTATTGGCACTGACGCAGGCCGGTACTGTGGTCCCGCTGGTGGTCACAGCGGCGCTGGCCTTTCTCTGCATTCGGCACGGCGGCGTCAGCATGCTGGACTTTCTGCGCTACGCCGCAGCGTTCTTCTTTTTCGGACAGCAATACTACGAATGGAGGGAACGAGTATGAGAAAGAAGAAGTCTACGCAGCAGCTGGTGGGCATTGAGAGCGTGACGGACAGCAGCGTGCTGACGGCAGGCGGTGAGTTGACCTTTTACCTTGTGCAGCCTACTAACCTGAACGTGTTGCCGGAGTCGGGTGTCCGCACGAGGGTGACAGCGCTGCTGAATGTGCTGAAGACCTCGGCAGAGATGGAGCTGCTGGCGTTAGACGCTAAGGAGTCCTATCAGGATAACCGTCTCTATTATCGACGCAGAACAGAGGAGGAAGGCAATCCCGCTATCCGCACTCTGCTGGCGCAGGACCGGTGGCATCTGGACGATGTGCAGGCCATGATGGCATCATCCAGACAATTCTGCTTTGTCCTGCGGCGGAGAATGACAGACGGCGCGATCAATCTCGCAACAGTGGAGCAGCAGCTCCGGGACAGCGGCTTCGCTGTGCTGCGTGCCGAGGGACAGAAGTTGCTGGAGCTGTTGGCGATCTACTTCGAACAGGACGCCACCCACGAGGTGTTTGACCTCGTAGACGGTGCGCGTTGGCTGACGGCGGAAACGGAGGAAGAAAATGCGGATTTTGAAAGTTGAACCGGGCAAAGCACCCTATGTAAAGGATATGAAGGATGGGTTGGAGGCGATTCAGCAGGAGGTGCAGGGACTATTCCAGCCGGTATATGTGGAGGATGGCGTGATCCTCTGCTGCAATGAAGAGGGAAAGCTCAATGGCATGAAGCCCAATCGGTGGCTCGAGGATGATATTATCTGCGGGCCGTTTTTTCTGGTGGGGGATGACCACGAGGGCGGCTTCTGCTCCCTGACAGACGAGCAGTTGGATCGGTACATGCAGCGATTTCGGGAGCCGGAGCAGTTTACCGGCCACGAACCGGAGCTGGAGCCGCGCATAGACTTCTATTTGCTGTGATGGGAGGGCATATGAAAAACCCTTTTCGGAAAAAAGAACCCACCCCGCGGGAAGCCTTCCTGCGCACCTATCTGGACTGCATCGCGCCGGGCGTGGTGAAGTTCGAGGTGGATCACTACATCTTCGGCAATACCTACCGCTGCGTCTGGGCACTGCGGGAATATCCCGCCAGCACCGAATCTCAGGCCATCCTGCGGCACTTGGGCGAAAAAAGCGGCGTGACGCTGCGGATATACTGCCGACAGGTGTCCCCCAGTGAGGAGGACAGGATTATCGACAATGCCAATAAAAAGAACAAGCTGGACGGCTCGGATCCTAACAAGCTGCGGCAGGCAGTGGAGGCCGAAAGCAACCTGCGGGATGTGGCGGAGCTGGTGCATAAGATGCACCGAGAGCATGAGCCGCTGCTCCACTGCGCCGTGTATCTGGAGATGACGGCGGACAGCGCGGAGCACCTGCGGCAGCTTCAGACCGATGTGCTGACGGAGTTGGTGCGCTGTAAGCTGAATGTGGACAAACTGCTCCTGCGGCAGAAGCAGGGCTTTTACTGCGCCAGTCCCGTAGGCTATAACGCCCTTGGCCGGGAGTTCGAACGCGTACTGCCCGCTGGCAGCGTGGCCAACCTGTACCCATTCAACTACTCCGGCAAGACAGATCCCAACGGCTTTTATATCGGCAAGGACAAATATGGAAGCAACATCGTGGTGGACTTCGACCGCCGCGACAGCGATAAGACCTCTGCCAATATCCTCATCCTCGGCAACAGCGGACAGGGCAAGAGCTATCTCATGAAGCTGCTCATCTGCAACCTGCTGGAAGCGGGCAAGTCCGTGATCTCACTGGATGCCGAGCATGAGCTGGAGGAGCTGTGCGGCAATTTGAACGGCTGCTTCGTTGACCTGATGGCCGGTGAGAGGCGCATCAATGTGCTGGAGGTACGGTGCTGGAACGAGGACACAGAGGCGGACGAGTCCGCGCCGGAGGCTTTCCGCAAGTCCACACTGCTGGCGCGGCATATTTCCTTCCTGAAGGACTTCTTCCGCGCCTACAAGGACTTCTCCGACCCGCAGCTGGACACCATTGAGATCATGCTGTCCGCGCTGTATAAAAAATGGGGCATCTCTGAGGAAACAGACTTCCGCCGGCTTACGCCGGAGGACTACCCCATTCTCTCTGACCTGTATGCGCTCATCAATAATGAACTGGTGAATTACAGGAACGGCAGCCTGTACACGCGGGAGCTTTTGCAGGAGGTTCTGCTGGGGCTGCACTCTCTGTGCGTGGGTGCGGACGCGCCGTTCTTCAACGGGCACACCAACATCTCGGATGACAGGTTTCTGGTATTCGGTGTAGGCGGCGTACTGACGGCGGCCAAGAGCCTGCGGAACGCCCTGCTGTTCAATGTGCTGGCGTATATGTCGGACAGGCTTCTGACGGTGGGCAACACGGTGGCGGCATTGGATGAGCTGTACCTGTGGCTGTCCAGCCCCATCGCCATCGAGTACATCCGCAACTGCCTGAAACGTGTCCGCAAGCGGGACTCCGCTCTGATAATGGCGTCGCAGAACTTGGAGGACTTCGACCAGGAGGGCGTGCGGGAGATGACAAAACCGCTGTTCGCTATCCCGCCCCACCAGTTCCTGTTCAATCCTGGTTCCATTGGCAGGCGGTTCTACATGGATATGCTGCAGCTGGACGAGGCGGAGTTCGAGCTCATCCAGCACGCACGGCGCGGCGAATGCCTGTTCAAGTGCGGCGCGGAGAGGTATCATCTGAAAGTCATAGCACCAGATCATAAGGCGGTATTGTTCGGAACGGCAGGTGGAAAGTGATGGCCGCGCCCGTATTGGCACGAGTAGCGGCTGCCTTGTTGACAAATGAGGATGGCCGAAAGACCATCGGTTGGGTGTTGGCGTTGCTCTTGTCGCCGTTGATCCTGCTGGCGGCGTTCCTGTGCTGCTTCGGTGACGGAGCGTCCCAGCACAACAACACCGTGGTATCCGCGGCGTTCTACGGCGCAGAGTTTTCGGACAAAGTCCCCAAAGAATACCGCACACATATCACCGAGATGCAGGAGGCATTCTCCCTTCTGGATTCGGCCACCGTCTATGTCAATCAGAAAGCCGAGGAAGGCAGCCTTGACCCCGTACAGGTCAAGGCTGTTTTCTTTGCCCTCTGCTTCGGCGACAACGCGCCGACCCGCGCTGCCGCAGACCGCTTTGTGGACTGCTTCTACAAAACGGAAACGCGGACGCGTATGGTAACGGTGACGCAGGAGGACGGCATGGAGGAACTGGTGGAGGAGACATACGAGGTGGCCGTGCCCCTGCCGATGGAGGAGGTCTATGAAAAACTCACCACATGGCGTGGCCGCGTGGTGACAGACGCGGAGCGCAGCAACGCCGTGGACATCTACGCCATGGTCATGGGCAGTATGGGCGGCGATACCTTCAACGGCGATTATGAGTCGGGCGGCAGCGCACCGATCGAGCTGGATGTCTCCATGCTCACCGATCCGACTACGAAGAACGCAGCCGACCTTGTAGTCTACGTCACCAACGCATGGGACTCCGGCTGGGGCTATGTGTGGGGGACGTATGGGCAGGTGCTGACGCCGGAACTGCTGCAATACAAGTTGACACAGTATCCGGACGGCGTCGGGAAGTATGCGGCCTTCATTCGCGCCAACTGGCTGGGCAAACCCACTGCCGACTGCGTGGGGCTCATCAAGGGCTACGGCTGGCTGTCCACCGACACCATGACCATCGACTACGGTACACATGGGATGCCGGACATCGGAGCCAACGAGATGTTCTACAACGCCACACGGCGCGGCGGCATTGAAACTATGCCGGACACGCCGGGACTGGCGGTGTGGAAGACCGGACACATCGGCGTATATATCGGCAATGGTGAAGTCGTTGAGGCCATGGGTACCAAATACGGCGTGGTCAAGACGCAGCTGGAAGGTCGCGGCTGGACGCACTGGCTGGAGGTGCCGGGGATCGAGTATGAATGAGGGCAATTTGTAAAAGCTGATTGCTATTCTCAGGTGTATCGGCTATAATAATGGCAGAACAGGTTAAAGGAGGTGCCACCGCTATGAGTACGCTGTCGCTCAGTGAGGTCAAAGCCGTCGTGAAGGAATTGCTGAAACGCTACCACGCGGAATATGCGCTGTTGTTCGGATCGTATGCCCGTGGTGACGCCACACCCGATTCTGATATCGACATCATTATCGTGGGCGGAAAAGACTTTGTGCCCCGTAACATTTTCGCACTGGCCGAGGACTTGCGTGAAATGACTGGGCGGAATGCCGATGTGTTTGAGATGCGGGAGGTCAATACGGGAACGCCTTTTTATGAGTCCGTAATGAAGGAGGGTATCCGCATCGCATGAAGAAGACAGATACTGAACGGTTGAAGAAGATTGTTTCCCTGTGGGATGCACTGAGCAGCGAGATCGAACGGCGGGGCATCACACGAGAGATGTTGTTGACTGAGCAGTTTTCTCAATGGGCAGTAACCACGCCGGTCTATAACATCGGTGAACAGGTCTATCAGCTTTCGCCAGAGTTCAAAAAGGAACATCCAGACATTCCGTGGAGCGTTGTCTCCGGGCTGCGGCATCGGTTGGTGCATGATTATGACGGTATCAACTGGTCACTGATCGCAGACGTCATCTTCGATGACATGGATCCCTTCGTAGAACAAGTCAAAAGCATACTATCAGAGTAAATGAGGACAACGAAAAGCGCAGGCGAAGGCCTGCGCTTTTTCTGTGCCCAGCAAGGAGGAAACGACATGGCGTATGTAAAAGAACACCCACCGTCAGAGGTCTATCACCTGACGAAGAAAGAAAACCTGAACAGCATTCTGGAGGACGGCATGATACGCCGCTTCAGTGATACGGAGTGCTGGTTCTGCGCCGACCTGCAAAAAATGAAAGCGTATATGGAGCAGACGGTCATGTGCGAGGGCAAGCACTACTACAGCGTGGCAGGTCAGCTCTGCCGCTATCCCAAATTTGTGCCGGGGAACTATGTCCTCCTCAAACTCACACCCTGCCGGCAGGAGGACAACTGGTATCGCTGGGAGCAGGAGATACCAGCGGGAAGTCCCTCGGAGTTGGTCAGGGCGGCGCATGAGTTCTCTGCGCTGAAAATCGGCTACCGCGGCGACCTCGCATTTCACAGCGCGGAGGCCATCGACGTGCCGCGGTTTCTTGCGGAGGGGATCGCACAGGGAGAAGCGGTGCAGACCAGCACGGAGCTGTGGGATGCCCTCTCTCAGCGCATTGAAGATGAGATGGCCGATTATATGCGCCGCCTGGATCTGCGTACCCGCGAAGAACTGATACAAACGGCAGACGAGATCGACGCCATGATGACCTGCGACTGTGAGCTGAGGCTGCTGGGAGAATGCTTGCCGCGCGAGGAGCTGGTCTTCCTGCTGGAGCAGGATAGGCCGCTGGAGCAGATGAGCAAGGCGTGGATGGAGCATCGGAATGTGGATGTAGGTGAGACATTCCAGGGCCTGCTTACCGGCCTGTGTGCAGAACAGCAGCATGATATGGACATGAAGAGGTGAGGAGGCACAGCATGGGAGAAACCAACATCACCATCAACTTTGACGCGGCCAAGCTGGATGCGCTGGAGTTCGCGCTCCGCAAGCAGCGGTCATCTGTACAGCGGCGCATGGCAGAGCTGCTCCAACAACTCTACGAAGCGGAGGTGCCTGAAGCGGTGCGGGAGTATGTGGACAGCAAGACTGCGCCTGCCACAAGGCCCAAGCGCCCTGCAAAATCGGTCACACCCAAGATGCAGATTGGAGAGAAAAAACGGTCAGAGATGAAGGAGGACAACTGATATGGGAAGGGTGAAGCGGCGATAGCTGGTAAACTCATTGCTAAAACAATAGCAAAGGGAGTTGTCGGTCGGCTGGGAATCGATTTGAGCGTAGATAGTAGTACTATGCAGAAACTATATGAGTCCGTTGATTTATCAAATAGATTAGTCATATTGGAAGATGTTGAGCGTAGCCAAATAGGAATTCTTGAATTGCTCGGGTATGTCAACAGCCTTGTAGAGCAGGACGGTGTAAAGGTTCTTTTAGTAGCTAATGAAGAAGAGATATTGAAAAATCATTATTGCGAGGAAACGGAATTATCTGCCTTTGAGCAAGGATGGATAGACGATGAGCAAAAACCACGCAGTGCAAAACGAATGTCGGAAGATGCACAGAAATACCTTTCCGTTAAAGAGAAGACGGTAAGTGATACCGTTCAATTTACCGGAGAATATACTTCAGCTATTTTGCAAATTATCGACTCATTTGATAATTCGATGCTGAAAAAGTTTGCTAATGATGCATCTGCCAGAACCATTCTCAATCTCATGGATATATACAAACACCATAATTTGCGATCTCTTATTTTTGCGTGCCAAAAAAGCGTGGATATTATGGAGTCCCTGGATGCACCATATGGCGAAGACTTCGTTGAGAGTATATTTTTTGGGATTATATGCTTCACCTTTCGCTTTAAGGCGGGAAAAAATTTGAAATGGGATGAAAATGAGCATTATTCGATAGAACTGGGGAGCGAGAGCTTTCCTCTATTTAAATTTTGCTTTGACTACATTACACGACAGTATATTGACGTAACTACAATCGCTGCAACTGCCGCCGCATTTGATAAGAAGAAATTATACGATAGAAGGAAGACAATAGGAGATTCTGATTTGCAGACTCTGTGTACTTATCATGCACATTATGAATCGGAAGTTTTGCAAGCGGTAGAATCTATCGATAGAAGGTTAGATGATCAGAATGACATCTCTTTTTATGATTATGGCGCGATTGCTGTATATTCAATTATTGTTAAACATTTTTTAGGTATAGATATCCAAAGTATTAAGTCTAAACTGGTGAATAATTTGAGAGGAAGGGGAAACGAGTTACAGATCGAAGAACTGTTCCGAGTTGTCATAGGCAGAGAAGATCCTGTAATCGTGAAAGAGTATAAGGATCTTCATAAAGAGATGGCAGAGGCATTGAAATGTGGATTGGACGTTATACCAGGATTTGGGTATCTACCTGAGGAAGTAAATCAACTATATGATTACACTATAGAAAATGAAGACCGATGCCTGCTAAGGGGATGGTATGCAAAGAGTCTTAATATGGAGCAAGTGGCCAAAATGTTTTTGAAAGCCAGTCCACAGCAAAAAGATACTATAAGGGCAGTGTTTTTGGCAGTGTATCGCCCCGATAATATCAAGCAATTTCTTGTTGCTGATGCACCGGCAATAGAAGAGCTTCGTGGTATGATCGCGGCAGATGCGGAGACACAGACGGATGATAAAGTGCAAGCTCTGCAGTATCGATTCTTTCTTGAAAATTTGGATGGAATTTTGGACAAATTGAAATAACTGCAATTAAAAGGGACAATTGATGGAAGAACTTATTCAATTTTTGGATTTACACAGTGGTTCACTTACCGTGCTCGTTGCGGGGATGTCGATGTTGATTACCCTCGTATATGTGGTTGCGACGATTTTTATTTGTCGGGCGAATATTCGTTCTGCGGAAGCAACAAGAGAGCAAGTTGCTGAGGCTCGTCGTCAATATGAAGAGGAACATCGTCCTTATATAGCCTACCAGTTTATATATGAGCGTCGAACGTGGTATGGAATGCGTTTTACTAATTACGGTAGGCGGGTTGCGACCCATGTCCGAATTTGCTTAGATAAGGAGTTTCTGGACAGTATCATGGAGGGCACGTTCTATAAAGGGTTGCATGACCTGCAAAGCAAGGAGTTTGTACTCGGGATAGGGCAGAGTTATGATATTTTTTTCGGCGCGGATGATTTTCGGGAAAGACAAAATAAATGCCCAATACGAGGCACCATAGCATACCACGATGCGGTGCTTGAGGAAAATTACCTTGAAGCTTTTGAAGTTGATTTTGAAAAGTATGGCAGTATTTTTTCAGTTAATACCCTCGCGGATGACCTGCATTTGGATATGAAACGACAAACAGAGGAACTGAAAAAGATTGGGAAGTCTATTTCTGAGTTAAAGAAAGTACACACTGATGTGCAGGGTAAAACAGTTTCTGAGAAAAAATGAATCAATTCGACTGGTTGGAAGCTTTGATGAAAAACAGGCTGAATTACCGATAATCTGCAACAGAAAATGGACTGAAAGCGTCTGGCAAAGAACGGAGTTTACCGTTGCAGTTCCATGTCGAACCGGCGGCGACTTTGCTGGCAAAGTATAACCGCTAATGGATTACCACGACCATCTAGACATGGAACATCGGGGGTTTCGAGGCAACATGACGGGGGTGTCTGAGAAGATGCCAAGGACTGCTGAAAGAATTGGCTGCAAGGAGGTGCGGTGAAGATGGATAAGCTAATTGTTCGCGGAACGGAGATCAATGTGCAGTGGGATCTCAAGCGTGATGACTTTCTCAGCTTGACAGACATTGCAAAAATCAAGGATAGTGACAATCCACGGTACATCATTCAAAACTGGCTTCGCAACAGAAACACCATCGAGTTTCTCGGTGTGTGGGAAACACTCTACAATCCAGATTTTAACCGTGTCGAATTCGATGCGTTTAGAAGTCAGGCAGGGCTGAACAGCTTTGTGATGACGCCGCAGAAGTGGGTGGATGCGACCGGTGCCATTGGCATTGTTTCGAAGGCCGGACGCTATGGTGGAACCTACGCCCATAAGGAAATCGCGTTTGAGTTTGCCTCTTGGATATCTGTGGAGTTTAAACTCTACTTAGTCAAAGAGTTTGAACGCCTTAAGAGCGAGGAAATGAAACAGCTTGGCTGGGACATCAAGCGTAACCTTGCCAAGATCAATTATCGGATTCATACCGATGCTATTAAGGAGAATCTGATCCCGCCTGAGCTGTCTGCCCGTCAGATTTCGCTAGTCTATGCCAGCGAAGCCGATGTTCTGAATATGGCGCTGTTCGGTATGACGGCCAAAGAGTGGCGCGATGCCCATCCGGATCTCAAGGGTAACATTCGGGACTATGCCAATGTCTCGCAGCTTGTGTGCCTGTCCAATCTGGAAAACCTGAATGCAGTATTCATCAGCGAAGGAATACCGCAGGCGGAACGACTGGCGAAACTCAATGCCATTGCCATCAGCCAGATGAAGGTATTGACAGAAGATCACAGAATTTTGCAGCTCGATGCGGCTGAGGAACGACATAATTAGAAAAAACTTGCTAATGACTTTTGCCCGCGCAATGCATGCGCCGATAAAGAAATTTAACTATTTACATACGATGGTGATTTAGATGCAATATAAAATAAGTAAAGATTTTAATGGTGTTCTTGTCATATGGGGGCTTAAATGCACTTTTTCTTTTGCTAATGGCTTTTCTTTAGAAATCAGGCCAAATGACGGTGTCGGAGAATCATTTAAAGAAAAATGCAAAGAACTACAGGGTAATTTTGATGAATTAGATTGGATTTACGCTGTCGATGCTTGGGGCAAGAATGTCGCATTCCATCCTTCCGCACAACAAGGCATCTATTCATACTTTAAGGGAACGCTTTCGCTGGTTATTGATATTTTCTTGTGTGGCTATGATTCCGACACATTCGGAAGGGTTGCAGATATTCCGATTTTGAAGGAATTTAAGGCAATTGATTTCTGTGGAGATAGTATTGATTCAATTTTTTGCCCTAAATGTATTCTTAGCCGTGATTCTCTCAGCGAAAATAAGATCGAGTGGTATCCTGTTTCCAAATGTGCCAAAGCGTTCAAGTCGGCTATCTGTGGATTACCCTGTACTATAATTTTCACGGTTTTTGTCGACCGCGAAGACTGCGACTATGATACGACCTCTCTCGGGAAACTGCGGTCTATTTTGAGAATAGAATTTGAAAGACCTCAGAGTATTTCTTTAATTGAAGAATGCTGGCAGGCCACTTGTTATTTTCTCTCTTTTTGTACTGGGCACTTTAATGTTACCGATCTAAAAGTATCTTTATGGGATAACAAAACACCTAAAATATACGGTGCACCTGGGATTGTTAGATGTCAAGTTAACAGTGAAAAGATTGAGAACATCAAATTTCAAGAAGTTCCGTACAGTAGATTTCAGATTGATTGGCTCGGGACTCGTGTTGGACAACTATTTGAGTTAATTGGCTGCGCTGATAGTAGACCATATCTTGGTTTCTTGCCCAAAACAAATGCTGACATCAATGTAGATAGCTATAAAATTCGGGATATTTGTACCGCCTTTGAAGTAGAATATGGGTTCAGAGCTTGTGAATTTGAATCTTCAGATACAAAAGAACTTGTTGTACGCCTAAAAGAAACAATAAAAAGATATAGAGATGACCACCCAAAGCAATTAAGTGAGGATGTCTACAATAGTGCATATAATTCGCTCAGTTTTATCTCGCTTCCAGCGAGAGAAAAAGTGTGGAGAATATACTCACAATTTAAAGAAGTTATCGATAGCGGATTCAAAGAAATGAGCCGGTTTTCTGGGACAATCTTGAATCTTACTGAAGCACAGACACGCACAGATATTCAATGGCTCGTTCAATTGCGAAACAATATTACCCACGCACCTAAAACCACAGAGCAGGATATTCCAAATGCGATTTACTCAAGATTACGAATTGCTATATATTGCTCTACCCTTGTGAGGGCGGGTTATCCTATCGAGGAGATTGCCGCAATAATTAAGGCATATTTTAGCGGAAGAGTAGAGTAGCAACTGTTCCGCTCCGTTGGAAGAGATTTTCGGCGAACTTCGGAAAAATATCTTTGGCTCGCAGCTACATACCGCTGATTGCAGGCACAACAAAACCTGTGGGCAATCACAAAAATCACCACCCATTTGGGTGGTGATTTTTTTCGCGTGCTCCTCGGCGCTCACCGTCGTGTCAGCCGGCTCCCAGCCGCTGCCGCGGCCGGCAGTCGGGACACTTCCTCGAAACCGCCTCGCTTCTTCCGCCGCAGGCGGCGCTTCGGCGCTTTCCTCGCCGGAGAGGGCTTCCTGACGGACAGGACACACGCTGGCGACCTGCGCCAATGGCGCACCCAATGTGGTGCCTGCGGCGTTCAAGGACGTGACGGCCGAAGGCAAGCTGGTTGTCGGTGATGTGTTTCTGGACACCACGCCGGAGAAGGTCATCGTCGCCGCCCCCCGGCGCGGACAACAAGAAGGAGCTTTGAGACCATAAGCGGGTAGACCATAAGCGGGTGTAAAAACACCCGCTTATAAATTTCATAGTGACTTGAAAGTGCCTGCATATCCCACTATAATAAAGAAGACACAGGAGGTGTGGATATATACCAGAGAAAGCTGGAAAAGGGCGCTTCCGTGGTGCCGATCCTGCAGAGCATCTGCCAGTGGGCGGGTGTGTTTTATAAAGACGCGGGTGAAACATCCATGATACAGTGTCAGAAATGCGACCATCACTGAAAAAGAAAGGAGCAACCACAATGACCTACAACTTTGACGAGATCATCGACCGCCGCCACACCAATGCACTGAATACCGACGGCTTCCGGGGCTATATCTTCCATGCCGGCCCGGAGAAGGTGTTCCCCTACAAGGACGAGGAGTTCGTCCGCATGTGGGTGGCTGACATGGAGTTCGGCGTGGCCCCGGAGATTCTGGACGCTCTCCGCGGCCGTATCGACCGCCGCATCTTCGGCTATACCGGCCTGTATAACGACGAATATTACAATGCTTTCTCCAAATGGTGCAGAAACCACTACGATTGGAGCTTCCCTGAAGAGCAGCTGTGCGTGACGCCGGGCATCATTCCCGCCCTGTACCAGCTGACGGAGACGCTGTGTACCAAGGATGAAAAGGTGCTGGTGAACACCCCGGCCTACGGCTACTTTCTCCACGCGGCGGAGTACGCCGGTGTGGGCGTGCTGACCTCCCCGCTCCATAAAAAGGCCGACGGCACCTTTGAGATGGACTTCGAGGACTTTGAGAAGAAGTGCGCCGATCCCGCCTGCAAGCTGGTATTCTGGTGCAATCCCCAGAACCCCACCGGCCGCATGTGGACGGAGGAGGAGCTGCGCCGGGCCGGTGAGATCATGCGGAAGTATAACCTCTGGGTGGTGTCCGACGAGATCCACTGTGATCTGATCCGCTGCGGCCGCCGCCATATCCCTATGGCCAGGGTGATGGAGGACTACCCCAAGCTCATCACTTGTATGGCCCCCAGTAAGACCTTCAATCTGGCGGGCCTGGCCTTCTCCAATATCATCATCCGCGACGCGGCGCTGCGGGCGCGGTTCAAGGAGCGGGACAAGCTGTTCGGCGCGGTGAACCCCATGTCCCTGACGGCGGCCAAGGCGGCCTATGAGCTGGGCGGCGCGTGGCACGAGGCGCTGAAGGAATATCTGGACGGGAACTTCGCCTTTGTGAAGGAGTTCCTGACCCGTGAGCTGCCGGAGGCGGTGATGTATATCCCGGAGGCTACCTATCTGGCATGGGTCGACCTGAGCAAATGCCTGCCGGAGACCACGGACCTGCCGGACTTCTTCGCCAACAAGGCGGGCGTGCTGCTGGAGGGCGGCAACGGCTTGTTCGTGGGCAACGCCGCCGGTTACGTGCGGCTGAATCTGGCCATGCCCCGCAGCATCATCGAGACCGGACTGACCCGCATGGTGGAGGCCATCCGCAAGGAACGGGAGTAAATCAGAAATCGTATGCAAACCATTAGAAAATACCTCCCCGGCATGGCGGTGTGCCTTGCCATCGCCGTGCCCTCGTGGCTGCTGGGCAAGCTGGTACCGGTCATCGGCGGTCCGGTGTTCTCCATCGTCATCGGCATGGTCATCGCCCTGTTCTGGACGCCCGGCGCAGCCTGCAAGCCGGGCGTGGGCTTCACCTCGAAGAAAATTCTCCAGACCGCCGTGGTGCTGCTGGGCTTCGGCCTGAATCTGAACGTGGTGCTGCAAACCGGAAAGCAGTCCCTGCCCATCATCATCTGCACCATCGCCACGTCGCTGCTGGTGGCCTTTGCCCTTCACAAGCTGCTGCATATCGACGGCAATATCAGCACCCTCATCGGCGTAGGCTCCTCCATCTGCGGCGGCAGCGCCATCGCCGCCACCGCGCCGGTGATCCACGCCGACGACGAGGAGGTGGCGCAGGCCATCTCGGTCATCTTCTTTTTCAATGTACTGGCGGCGCTGCTGTTCCCGCTGCTGGGACAGGCCATCGGGTTTGATACTGCCTCCGGCGAGTCCTTCGGCATCTTCGCCGGTACGGCGGTGAACGATACCTCCTCCGTCACGGCGGCGGCCTCCACGTGGGACAGCATGTGGGAGCTGGGCAGCCAGACGCTGGACAAGGCGGTGACCGTCAAGCTGACCCGCACGCTGGCCATCATCCCCATCACATTGGTGCTGTCGCTGATGCAGGCGAAGAAGGCGGGAACGGGGCAGGGCGGCTTCCGGCTGAAGAACGCGTTCCCCCTATTCATCCTGTGGTTCGTCTGCGCGTCGGTAGTCACCACCATCTGCACGTCCCTGGGCGTACCTTCAGCGGTGTTTCAGCCGCTGAAGGAGCTGAGCAAGTTCTTCATCATCATGGCTATGGCGGCTATCGGACTGAACAGCAACGTGGTCAAGCTGGTAAAGAGCGGGGGAAAACCTCTGCTGTTGGGAGCCTGCTGCTGGGCGGGCATCACCGCCGTCAGTCTGCTGATGCAGCGTGTGATGGGGCTGTGGTAATGAAATGAACTCCGTTTTTCGGGCATTCTTGCCGAAAAGCGGAGTTCTTCTCATCTGCAAAGCCTTGATATAGCAAGGCTTTTTTCTTTTACTGCTTGTGAGTATGCACAGCAGTGAGGTTCGGCCCTCGCCGCGATGTACCAACAGAATCTGGCGGGCAGGGATGGGTTCTGTATCGAGCGCGAAAAAGCCCTCCTGCGCCAGAAGGCTCTGTGCGAACAGAGATGGCAGAATGCCGATGGCCAGCGATTTGAATCTGGGCCCGGCCACAAACACGTCACGAAAAGGTAACCGTCAAACCTAACCGCGCATAGACACACATGAGACAATAGTAGCTGAACG
>ERZ827156.1760-NODE-1760-length-24332-cov-14.434691_pt1 | contig 24332 bp, 25 predicted proteins | sample MGYA00519919_ERZ827156 | MGnify/ENA primary metagenome ERZ827156 (study PRJEB31778, sample SAMEA3449269) | human gut metagenome | biome: human gut; feature: human-associated habitat; material: faeces | place: United Kingdom | collected 2010/2012 ...
CGTAGATGCCCACGTTGGAGCCCAGGCCGATGTTCATCAGCATCAGGCCGATGGCCGGGCCGATGCCCAGGCGGACGCCCAGGGGGATGGCGGTGACGATCTTGTCGCGGATGTTGAACACGCTCAGCAGCAGGAACACGATGCCCTCCACCAGGATGATGCACAGCACCGCCTGGAAGGCGCTGGTGTAGTCGGTGTTCAGCATGGCGGCCACGTTGCCGGCGATGACGGCAAAGAAGCTGTTCAGGCCCATGCCGGGGGCCATGACGAAGGGCTTGTTGGCCAGGAAGGCCATAACGGCGGTGCCGATGGCGCTGGCGATGCAGGTGGCCAGGAACACGCCGTTCCACAGCGGGGTGCCCACGGCGAAGCTGGTCAGCAGGTTGGGGTTCAGGGCGATGATGTAGGCCATCGTCATGAAGGTGGTGAGACCGGCCAGGATCTCCGTTTTCACGGTCGTGCCGTTCTCCTTCAGATGAAAGATGCGCTCCATGTGATCTTCTCCTTTTTGTTTTGGCTATACGCTCTTTGCGTTTCCTGCGCGGCGTATGGTCATATCTTAACGCTTCTTGTCGGAAAATACAAGACTTTTTGTTAGGTATGCTGAAAAATTTTTAGCCGCAGCCCCAAAAAGCGCATAACAAGCGCCCCCGGTCCTACGACCGGGGGCGCTTGTTATGCGCTTTATTTTTCAGCCTTGGCGCGGTCGGACCGGATCAGCAGTTTCAGGGCCTCCACGCCCACCTGCACGGCGGAGGTGGTGTCCTCGCTCATGTCCTGGTCCAAGCCGGCCTTCTCCCGCTCCTGGTTCCAGACCACATGGAAGCAGCTGCCGCAGCGGCACTGCAGGGCGTCGGCCACCACGAACAGGGCGGCGGACTCCATCTCACTGGCCTTGACGTGCAGGCGCTTCCACGCCTCCCACTTCTCCAGCAGCTCGTAGGACACCGGCATCCGCGCCGGGCTGTGCTGGCCGTAGAAGGCGTCCTTGCACTGCACCACGCCCACCTGAGTGCGCTTGCCCAGGGCCTTGGACGCCTGTACCAGCGCGGTGGTCACCTCGAAATCCGCCACGGCGGGGTATTCGATGGGGGCGTACTCGCGGCTGGTGTGCTCAAAACGGATGGCGCCGGTGGCCACCACCACATCGCCGCTGCGGACGTCCAGGTCGATGCCGCCGCAGGTGCCCACGCGGATGAAGGTATCCGCGCCGATGTTGTGCAGCTCCTCCATGGCGATGGAGGCCGACGGCCCGCCGATGCCGGTGGAGCAGACGGAGACCTTCTCCCCCAGCAGGGTGCCGGTATAGACGGTGTATTCCCGGTTCTGCGCCACGAAATGGGCGTCATCGAACAGGGCGGCGATCTTCTCGCAGCGGCCGGGGTCGCCGGGCAGGATGACGTAGCGGCCCACATCGCCCTCGACGCAGTGGATGTGGTATTGTTTGTCCAGTTTTTGCATGACTTGTCCCCTCCTGTATACATGTTTATATACATTTTTGCTGATCATTGTCTCAAAAAATACGTTTCCTGGTCACATTGGAAGTATTTGCTATCATACCACGCCCGGGCCGAAAATGCAATGTCCATGGGACAAAAGGCAAAAAGTGTCGCGGTTATACCGCCTTTTCCGGCAAAAACTACATGCGGCGGCGGTCCGCATCCGGCAGGTGCAGGTGTTTCGCACGGGCGGGTCGCTGCGCAAAAAAAGCGCTGCTCCGGCAGCGGGAAACGGGAGGCACGCGTATGACAGATCGGCTCACGGCACTGATCGCGGCGGTGCTGCTGGCGGTGACGCTGGCGGCCTGCGGCGAGGCGGACAGCAAAAGGCCCGGCACGGCGCCGGACACCACGCCCAACGGCGGCATCACCACCCAGCCGGACACCAACGGCACGGACGGCGGCGGCACCATCAGCGACGCCGGGGACAACATGAACGGCGGGCACAATGAGAGCGGACGCGCTGACGAAACGGACGGCGCCAACGCTCCCGGCGACGCCCGGCGCTACGACCGGGCGCTGGCGGCGTCCATGTACCAGCTGATCGTAAATCGGCTGGACGCGTAACGAAGGCGCGGCGCCCGCAGGGGCGCCGCGCCCGGCGGTTTTTCGGGTCTGCAGGGGGCAGCATCTCACCGGCAGCCGCAAAAATAAGGGGGGACTTGCATTTTTGAGAATTTGGGGTATTATATAGGTGAAAAAATTTAGTGCCGCCGGAATGGCGGCGGGAAAAGAAGGTTTTACTATGACAAAGATCGATATTGTCTCCGGTTTTCTGGGCGCGGGCAAGACGACCCTCATCAAAAAGCTGCTGGCCGAGGCGTTCCCCGGCGAGAAGCTGGTGCTGATCGAAAATGAGTTCGGCGAGATCAGCATCGACGGCGGGTTCCTGAAGGATTCCGGCGTGCAGATCAGCGAGATGTCCTCCGGGTGCATCTGCTGCTCCCTGGTGGGCGACTTCAACAAGGCGCTGAAGGACGTGCATGAGCAGTTCCACCCCGACCGCATCCTTATCGAGCCCTCCGGCGTGGGCAAGCTCAGCGACGTGATCGTGGCGGTGGAGAACACCGTCAAGGACGTGCCGGACATGAAGCTCAACAGCTTCGTCACCGTGGCGGACGCCACCAAGGTGAAGGTGTACATGAAGAATTTCGGCGAGTTCTACAACAACCAGATCGAGTCCGCCGGCACCATCATCCTCTCCCGCACCCAGCGGCTGAGCCAGGAGAAGCTGGAGGCTGCCGTGGCGCTGCTGCGGGAGAAGAACCCCACCGCCGCCATCCTGACCACCCCCTGGGACCAGCTGGACGGCATGACCATCCTCAGCGCCATCGAGAAGGTGTCGCTGGCGGACGAGCTGCTGGAGAAGATGCGCGCCGAGCACGAGGCGGACGAGGCCGAGCACGGGCATGAGCACCACCATCACCATCACGACCACGATGAGGAGGAGCACGACCACGATCACTGCTGCCACCATCACGACCACGATGATGACGATGACGACCATGAGCATGAGCACTGCTGCCACCACCACGACCACGAGGACGAGCACGAGCACCATCACGACCACGAGGAGCACGAGCACCACCATCACCACCACGACGGCGAGGAGTGCGACGATCCCGCGTGCGGGTGCCACCATCACCATCATCACGCCGACGAGGTGTTCACCAGCTGGGGCGTGGAGACGGTGAAGGCCTATTCCGAGACGGAGCTGGAGCGCATCCTGACCGCCCTGGACAGCGGCGAATACGGCGCCATCCTGCGGGCCAAGGGCATCGTGGCCGCGGCGGACGGCGGCCAGTGGCTGCACTACGACTTCGTGCCGGAGGAGCACCAGGTGCGCCGCGGCCCGGCGGACTACACCGGGCGGCTGTGCGTCATCGGCTCCAAGCTGGACGAGGACAAGCTGGCCGCGCTGTTCGGCCTGTAAGGAGCGTCGCGTATGGATATTCCTGTATACCTCATCGCCGGGTTCCTGGACGCCGGCAAGACGGAGTTTATCAACGGCATCCTGCGGGACGGCTTTGCCGCCGAGGACCGCACCCTGCTGCTGTGCTGCGAGGAGGGCGAGCTGGCCTATGACCCCAAGGTGCTGGGCAACGTGTTCACCTACACCGTGGAGGACGAGGAGCAGCTGACGCCGGACTTCCTGAAGAAGCTGGAAAAGCAGTACCGGCCCAAGCAGGTGATCGTGGAGTACAACGGCATGTGGAGCATGGAGCGGCTGTACCGGGAGGGACTGCCCGCCAACTGGATTTTGTACCAGATCATGTGTCTGGTGGACGCCACCACCTTTGAAATGTACGTCAAGAACATGGGGCAGCTGATGATGGAGAAGATCACCAACTGCGACATGCTGATCTTCAACCGCTGCAACGAGCAGCTGCGCGCCCAGCTCCGCAGCCGCAACCTGCGGATGGTCAACCGCCGGGCGGACATCTATCTGGAGAATGAGGACGGCACCAGCGAGGAGTACGTCACGCCGGAGATGTCGCCCTTCGACCTGAGCAGCGGCAAGCTGGAGGTGCCGGACGACGACTACGGCATCTGGTATGTGGACATGATGGACAACCCCGGCCGGTATCAGGGCGTGGAGGTGTCCTTCAAGGCGATGATGTGCCACTCCAAGAAGTTCAAGGGCGTCCACTGCCCGGGGCGCTTCGCCATGGTCTGCTGCGACAAGGATATGCAGTTCCTGGCGCTGGTGTGCCGTGGCGAGGGGCTGGAGCAGTACAAGGACAAGCAGTGGGTGAAGATCCACGCCACGGTGAAGAAGGAGAGCTGCGACGCCTATCAGGGCGAGGGCCCGGTGCTGTACGTCACCTCCATCGCCGCCACCACCAAGCCGGAGCAGGAAATGGTGTCCTTCTGATAACGAACCGTATATTTTGCCCCCATTATCGCGAATCGTATAGAAAAAGGCCCGCCAAAGGCGGGTCTTTTTTCGTCTGTTCGGTTTACCGCACCAACTGGATGGCGGCGGGCAGGTTCTCGATCTCCACCCGGGGCGCACTGGGACAGTACTCGCCGTCCAGGGACCAGGGCAGGTTCTCCTCCGTGGTCAGGGTGACGCGCTGCACATGGCGCAATATGACGCCGGGGTAGTCGTACTGCATGCGGGTCATGACGGCAATGAGATTCTGCAGGTCCAGCGGGGTCTTGGGCATGCGCAGCAGCAGCAGCTCGAATTTGCCGTCGTCCATCTGCACCCGGGCGGGATCCAGCTTCACCAGGCCGCCCAGGGACGTGGAGTTGCACACGGCGCCGAAGATGAACTCCCCCTCGAAGTGCTCGCCGTCGGCCTCCACGGCGCAGCGGTAGGGCCGCAGGGAGTCCAGATCGCCCAGGCCCTCCAGGATATAGGCGAAGTGGCCCAGGGCGTTTTTGGCCGCCTGGGTGGCGGAGTAGGAGGACCGGGTAAAGGCCCCGAAGGACGCCACATAGGAGAAATACCGGTCGTTGTGCCGGCCCACATCCAGAGGATAGGGCTTGCCGGTGGCGGCGGCCTCCGCCGCGGCGGGCAGCATGGTGTGCAGATGCAGGCTCATGGCGAAATCGTTGGTGCTGCCGCAGGGCAGATAGCCCAGCAGCGGGCGCTGCTCCAGCTGCATCAGGCCGGTGAGCGTCTCGTTCAGCGTGCCGTCGCCGCCGGCACAGACCACCATGTCGTACTGTCCGCCCCACCGGGCGGCGATGTCCCGGGCCTGGCCGCCGGCCTCGGTGACAAAGACCCGCACCAGATAGCCGGCGCGGGAGAACTGCGCCACGGCGTCGAACAGCGGGGCGCGTGATTTTGTCTTTCCTGCACGGGGATTGACGATAAACAAGAGCTTTTTCATGGGAACACCCTTCCATACCATCGTATTCTGCGCGTGGGTAGTCCGGATATGATACCATACTTCCGGCAGGATTTCAATATGCAGTCGCCCCGGGCGTCTGGGCGCAAAAAAGGTTGCAAAACGCCGCGCATGCGGGTATGATAAGAAAAAACGGCAGCGGGAGGCGCAAAGTATGAAGCGGACACAGTATTTCAAGTGGGGGCTGACGGCCTTTCTGACCGTCTGCGCCGTGCTGGTGTTTTACGACACCTTCTATCAGGCGGGGACCCTGCAGCGGTTCGTGTCCAAGCTGGCGTCCATCCTGGCGCCGGTGCTGTATGGCTTCGCCATCGCCTACCTGCTGACGCCCATCATGTCCTGGCTGGAGAACGCCATCCGCGCGCTGTGGAAAAGGTGCTTCAAAAAGGACCTGCGTCATCCCTCCGGCGCCCTGCGCCTGGTGAGCATCCTGCTGACCGAGGCCGTGGTGCTCTTCCTGCTGTATCTGCTGATGAGCGTGCTCATCCCTCAGGTGCTGGACAGCGTGACCACCCTGCTGAACAACGCGGAGTCCTACTACCGGAAGATCTACCGCTGGGCGGACCACCTGCTGGACAGTGAGAATGAGATCGCCGTGTGGCTGGCGGGACTGATCACCGACCGGTACACCGACGGCATGGCCTTCCTCACCGACAAGGTGCTGCCCTGGGCGCAGAAGGCCATCGTACCGCTGACCAGCGGGATCTGGAGCGGCATCCGCGGGGCGGTAGGCTTTGCCTTCGACCTGATCGTGGGCATCATCGTGTCCATCTATCTGATGAGCATGAAGGAGAAGAGCCTGGCCCGGTGCTGCAAGGCGGTGTACGCCGCCCTGCCGGAGGAAAAGGCCGACACGGTCATGCGCGGCACGCGGCGGGTCAACGCCATCTTCTCCGGCTTCGTCCGGGGCAAGCTGCTGGATTCGCTGATCATCGGCATCCTGTGCTTCATCTGCTGCTCCATCCTGAAGATGCCCTACACGCCGCTGATCAGCGTGGTGGTGGGCGTGACCAACGTCATTCCCTTCTTCGGGCCGTTCCTGGGCGCGGTGCCCTCGGCGTTCCTGATCCTGCTGGTCAGCCCCCGGCAGTGCCTGATATTCGTCCTTTTCATCGTGATCCTGCAGCAGTTCGACGGCAACATCCTGGGCCCGAAGATCCTGGGCGACGCCACGGGCATCTCCAGCTTCTGGGTCATCGTGGCCATCCTGGTGGGCGGCGGCTTTGCCGGCGTGCTGGGCATGTTCATCGGCGTGCCGGTGTTCGCCTGCATGCAGGAGCTGATCAAGCACCTGATGGACCGCCGCCTGCGCAAGCGTGGCATGCCCACGGAGGCCTACGCCTATGTGGGCCGGGCCAAGGACGCACCACCGGAGGCTGCAGCCCCCTCCCCTGCCGCCCCGGACGGCCAGCCAAAGGACCCCGCGTGACCTCACCACACCGCAGGCGGGCACGGCCCGCCTGCTTCCCTTATTCTGACTATTTCCACGCAAATATCCCACCTACTTCAACGCCAAGGAGCCCTTCCATGACAAAAGAATTGTATGACAAGCTGATGGCCTTCGGCAACAACAGCGAACCGTTTCTGACCCACAACTACATGACCACCTCCGACCTGGGCGACGGCACCGCCACCGTGACGCTGCCCATGCACACCGAAAGCCTGAACCGCTGGGGCGGCGCCCACGGCGGCATCCTGTTCTCCCTGTGCGACGTGGCCATGGGCATGGCCATCATGACGCTGCGGCAGGAGACCATGGTCACCGTCAACGCCACCATCGACTATCTGTCCGCCGCACCGGCGGGCAGCACACTGACCGCCGTAGGCAGGGTGGACCGCCTGGGCGGCAAGCTGGCCTTCGCCTCGGCGGAGATACACGACCAGCACGGCAAGCTGGTGGTGCAGACGCACTGCGTCATGTGCTTCACCGGCAGTCCCCTGCCCCTGTGAGCGCCCGGGGCCTGCGCCGCTGGTGTGCGGCGCTGGCGGTGTTCTTCGCGGTGTATTTCCCCCTGCGCACCAGCCGCGCGGCCATGAACAAGCTGTGGTACGGCGCGATCTGCCCGGCGGAGCAGTGGCTATGCCGGCTGTGGGGCAGCTGGCGCAGCTCCGTGGGGGAGGTGCTGGTGCTGACGGCGCTGTTCTGCGCCATGCTGTGGCTGGCCAACGTGCCCCGGCGCATCATCGCCGCCCGGCGGCGGTGGGCCATGGCCCTGCGCCTGACGCTGACGGCCCTGTGCGCGGCGCTGACGGTGTACGCCGGCTTCTGCCTGACCTGGGGCGTGGGCTACAACACCGACGGCTTTCAGGAGAAAAGCGGGCTGTACGCCCAGCCGGTGTCCACGGAGACGCTGGCGCAGGTGACGGCGTACTTTGCCGAAAACCTGGCCGCCTGCGCCGATGACGTCCCCCGGGACGCGGACGGCGTGTGCGTGCTGGACCGCGCCGCCGTGCTGGAGGGCAGCGGCAGCGCGCTGGACGTGCTGTACGGCGAGTTCCCCTTCCTGACGGCGGAGACGGGCAACGCCAAGGGCTTCGCCTGCTCCCGGGCGCTGAGCGTGCTGCGCTTCACCGGGTTCTACTTCCCCTTCACCGGCGAGGCCAACGTCAACACGGACAGCCCTGCCGCCTTCCTTCCGGCCACGGTGTGCCACGAGCTGGCCCACCAGCGGGGCATCACGGCGGAGGAGGAGTGCAATTTCATCGGCATACTGGCCGCTGTCCGGTCAGAGGATGCAGGGTACCGCTACTCCGGCTGGCTGACGGGGTTCGGGTATCTGTTCAACGCTCTGTACAGCGCCGACCGGGAGGCGTGGCAGACCATACGGGACGCGCTGCCGGAGACGGTGGTGGCCGATCTGCGGGCGGACAACGCCTATTGGGCACAGTTCCGGGGCGCGGTGTCCCAGGCCGCGGACAAAGTCTACGACGGATTCCTCAAGAGCAACGGCGACGCGGACGGCGTGAAGAGCTACGGCACCGTCACCGACCTGCTGGCGGCCTATTTCGGATAAAAAAAGTTCCCCGTGCCATAGCTGGGTGTACGTAAAACAGTATTGCGCTAAGATTGACGAAGCGGCACGAAACCGCATGGAGCTGATCGTGCGGTCACTGGCAGAGCAAAACGGCGTGACCGAGCAACTGAAAGCCGAAAACCAAATGGAATGGGTGCGGCAGATGAACGCTTGCAAGGCACAGGCAGAGGAGATTGTGAAAGCGGAATTGATTTATGATTGAGCGAGGAAGTCCGGGCAGAAAACTGTTCGGACTTTTCTCATATAGTCCAAAGTTGCGGTAGAACTGTTCACAAGTTTTATGGTATAATTTGAATACGAAAAGTGAGCAACAAATCGTTGTTTGATGAGGAAGATTATTTATATAATCTACCGTCTATGGTCTGAAAACGACCACCTATCGAGAATCGGTGGAAATCAATTCTCGATTTTCTTATACTGTAACCGTAACAAAGAGGAGGTGAGCAAATGCAAATTGAAATCAAGTTAGATGAGAACTGCAAGGAACCCAAAATCATCGTTGTGACAAACAAAATGACCGACGAAATCAATGAAATCATGAAAAGGCTTTCAGACGAGCAGCCGAAAATGATTGCCGGATTCAAAGATGATATTGTCGAAGTGTTGGAGCCGTTTGATATTTACCGCATTTTTGCTGCATCAGGCAAAGTGTTTGCCGAAACAAATCACGGTGAGTACACGCTCCGTCTGCGGCTTTACGAAATGGAGCAGCGGCTGGACAGCAACTTTTTTGTCCGAATATCAAACTCGGATATTATCAATCTGAGAAAAGTCAAGGGTTTTGATTTAAGCTTTGCAGGAACAATTTGTGTTACGCTTTCAAATGGGACGGTTACTTATGTTTCAAGGCGTTTTGTCGCCAAGATCAAACAATTATTAGGAATATGAGGTGGTAAAAATGAAAAAAAAGATGATTCAGCGTGGGCTTCTCGGATTCCCTCTCGGCATTGCTATCGGTTTTGTAATAACTGTGATTATATCAATGTGCATAGGAGATGGTTCGTTCTATCCTGTCACCCCTGAGCTGATTGATACAATGAAAAATGAATTAAACGCAGTTATTCTTCAAACAATTCTCTGCGGAATTTTGGGTACAGGCTTCGCAATGGCTTCCGTTATTTGGGAAATTGATTCGTGGAGCCTTGCAAAGCAAAGCGGAATTTACTTTTCCATTGCCTGTGTTACGATGTTTCCGATTGCCTATATTACGAATTGGATGAAGCATAACGCTATTGGTATTCTTTCATATGTAGGAATATTCGTTGCAATTTTCGTCATCACTTGGCTCGTTCAATATTTTGTATGGAAACGCAAAGTGAAAAGAATGAATGACGGAGTTCGGAAGAGTAATAACGCAAAATGAGCATAACCTTCACAACGGCAACTTCCAGTTTGCCAACTTGCTCTTTGAGAGAGGAGAAATCCTTTTCTCAAAGGGCTTTTTCTATTTATACAGATATTCGCAAACTACAAGATAAAGCCAAATCCTCATATACTCTAATCAAAGAGGAAGCGGAGGTTTTGATATGAGTAACAGTTTAGTGGCAGTACATCCCGAATTGGTTGCCGAGTGGTCGGAAAAGAATTTGCCACTGACACCAGACAATGTGACTTTCGGCTCAAATAGATTCACAACGAGGATGTGCGAAGCCGGAGTAAATATAAATGTCATTCAGGACGCACTCGGATATACGGATATTTCAACCACGCTGAATATCTGCACCGATGTTACCAAAGAATTGAAAACATCAGAGTTCAAAGGACTTGATAATTACTTCAAGGCACAGTAACAATCAAATAGACAGAGAGCATACAATCCGTTTCGGAAAGTATGCTCTCTTTATTTATATATATTTATTATAATAACCGGGACGGTCGCTTTCTCAGCGGTCGTCCCGGTTTTAGTATCTTTGGTATTTGGTAGGGAAATAGAAGAGTGGTATAAATGTGGGCCTTATCGGACCTCACGCAGTGCCCAAGGGCGGACATTTGGCTGAGCAGCCACCGAGCGATTTATGCCCGCACATAGAGGTATACGCGGGGATGGGTGTATTCATCAAATTCTTCCTCGGGTTCGGTTTCAAAGCTCCAGTAAACACGGGTGCTTTCACCATTTTCGGAACAATCGATGCTCTGATAATAGGTGCCGGCAAGGAAGGCCTCCCGGAATTCTTCGGAAAGCTGATAGGTGGTGAGCAGTTCGGGGCTTTGGGTGGGAATGTCTGCTTTTTGCAGGACGCGGTGAAGTGTTTCAAAGTCCTTTTCGATACGGCTGAGGTTTTCCTCCAGGCTGAGTGACATAATAATTTCCTCATCGTAGGAGAGAGATTCCAGCACACCGGTGGAGTCCAGTGAAATGTAAACATAGCATTTGGGGGCATCGGTATTCATGCCGCGCAGGTAGCCAATGACACGATAGCCGTAATCCTGATAGCGTTCGGCGGGGTCATCGGCAGAGATGTATTCACAGACCGGATCCAAAGCTTTGGTGATCTCTTCAATACGCTGGGAAACGAGGAGGGTATTCTGCTGCATGGCAGTATGGGCGTGGCTGTACTGGGGGATGTAGGTGCCAATGAGAATCACCAGCGGCAGCAGCACCAGTACAGTTCTCAATCCTTTGGTGCGGGGGAGGGGGACACCGTAGGCTTCCGCCATGGCCTGAGCATTGTGGGCAATCTCGGCGCTCATGGCGCCGGCCGTGGCCACGGCCCCCACTGCCCCGGCGACCTGGGCGGCAGTACCGGCACCCCGTACTGTTTTATTTTGGCTTTTTTGCATTAGGCGGCCGGCAGCCCCCATGGCCATGGCGCCCGCGGCAGCTGCGGAATAATCGGACTGCTGCTGACGGACCTTGAGACGGCGCTGCAGCTCCTGCCATTCCTCTTTCCGCATTCCCAGCTTAGCTCGAAGGGTGCAGTAACAGAAAAGGATGAGATACAGGGCCGCGAAGCCCAAATAGACATAAAGGCCCCAAAAGATGACTTCTTCATCGTGAAAAACGAGATCATCGATCATTTCCAGCAGGATGAAAGGGACCCCCAGCGCCAGTGCCATAATGACCGCTGTAATAGCGATTTTGGGGTAAATATAGTATCTTTGGATAAGTTTTTCTTCGTGCTCGGTCAGCATGAGCATCCTCCCTAGGGTGTAATGGTAGATCAGCTCTATTTTATAGGTTTTTATGAAGGATAGCAAGAGGGAGATCTGCTTGACAAGGCGGGGAGAGTGGGCATACTAAAACCAGTGAAGATCATAGAAAGCCGCCGAACACCGGGCGGATCGATGAGCATGTGGCCTGCGTGCGGGAGTGGGTGGCTAATATTTTCTTTTACCGCAAGGGAGACACCACCATTATGATTGATGCCGGGTACAACGATGAGAAAAGATGGGCTGGCTGGGGATTGACCCCAAGAGTATCCGGGATATCCTCATTACCCACCAGGATACCGACCATGTGGGTGCGGCGGAAGATAGCCCCGGGCTGTCAATAATAAAAAAGTGCTGCTGCGGGATGGAGAGCTTTTCTGCATTGGGGATATCAAAATAGAGTGCATGCGGGTGCCGGGCCACACTTGGGGACATATGGTGTATATTGGCTCCTATTCCCTGAGCTTCCCCTATTACATTGCCGGGAAAGGCCGCTATGCCATGCTGCTGGAGTGCCGGAATACCTCAAATACCTGTCACAACCTACTGCAGCGGGGTAAATGTGCCCTCAATTTTATCACCGATGACCGGGCCTATTTTAAGGAAGTCGTGAGGTTTGGCTTTCCCGGACCTTCCAAAGAAAAGATGAAGGAATCTATTTACCATGGAGGATGGCCAGAGCGACCCCACCGATAAAACCCGCCCGCAGGTCATTGCGGAGGCGTATCAGGTATTCGAGTGCAGCTGGAACAGCGAATTGGAAAATGCCGGGCGCTTTTCAGCGGAGGATATTGATGATGGGCCCCCGGCCCCTACAATGATTTTAACGGCATTACCTCCAAGTACGGTGCACACTTCATCCTCAGCATCGATAAGATTCTGATGAAACCGGAATACTATGATGCACTCATCAATGGTGTGATGAAAAATAACTTTCCGCCGGTACCGGTGGATTATGGCTACCGGGATTCCACGAACTTCTGGTACACCCAGTTTCTGCGCGGGCTTAAAAAGCCCATTGCGGAGCCGATCCCGGCACCCAAGGAAACGGATCTTGAATCCATCCGCTATGCTGCCAACCGCTGCGATGACAGCGTATAATTCACCGATGACGCGCTGAAAATTTCGTCAAGGTGTCTCGGCCGTTCCTAAAAACGGTATTGAATGGCTGCGGGGCCTAGGCCAAAGAAAACGGTGTGACCCTCATCACCGATGAGCATATCAAGAACATCAATGATAAGCGTCGGCAGGAAAAGCAATCCCGCCGGTAAATAAAAAATCTCCCCCGCTTATTCAAGGCAGGGGAGATTTTTTGGATATGCGGCCGAATGGCCGTGAAAGAAAGGAAGATAGCGTCAGGGGTGTTTTGGCACGGGTGAGACAGGCATCGGCCGCAGGCGGCGCAGATAGGGCAGCAGCACCGCCAATGCAATGAGAACACCGACAAGATCGGCGGCGGGGGAAGCCCAGGCCACGCCATTGATGCCGATGAGATGATAGAACAGCGGCATCAGCAGCACATCGGTGGTGCCCTTGCGCACCAGGGAAAGGAAGATAGGCTGAGCCCGCTTGCCTGTGGCCTGGAACACCGTAATGGCAAAGAAGATAAAGGTGCTGGTGGGGCAGGTCAGGCAGATGATCCGCAGGAAGGTGCGCCCATGGGCCACCGTTTCGGCATCATTGATGAACCAGCGGGTAATAGGGGCGGCCCCAAAGTACAGCAGTATGGTGATGAGCAGCGAGACAGCCAGACAGCCTATCAGTAGGCCGTAAATGGCTTTCAGCATTCGCTGGCGGTTGCCGGAGGTGTAATTGTAGCCGATGAGCGGCAGGGTACCCTGGGTGATGCCCTGCCCCACAGCAAAGGCCAGCAGGTTCACCTTTTTGGCAATGCCCATACCGGCCATGGCGGCATTGGAATAACCGGAGGTAAAGTGGTTCAGCACGGTATTGCTGATGGCGCCCATGACCGAGATGAGGCAGCTGGGCAGCCCAACAGAGAGTACTTCCCCGGGGATGTGCTGCCCCAGCGTGTACTGCCGGGGAGAAGCGGTAATGGCAGTCTCATGGCGGATCTTATGCAGGAACAGCGTGAAGTAGCCTGCCGCGGCCAGATTGGAAAGCAGGGTAGCGATGCCCGCCCCCGCGATTTCCAGATCCAGCACGAAGATGAAGAAAGGGTCCAGCAGGATATTGAGGATGCCGCCAAAGGCGACCCCCAGGCTGGCCTGCCGGGAATGGCCCTCCGCCCGGACCAAATGTGCCAGCATGGGATTGAGCGCCGCCGGCATGGCGCCTAGGCCGATGCTGTAAAGCATATAGGAGGAAGAATAGCTGAAGGTTTCGGCATCAGCGCCCAGCAAGGGCAGCAGCACCGGCCGCAGCAGTAGGACCGCTATGCCATAGATAAGAGAGACCGCAATGGCGCTCCAGATGCAGAAAGCGGCGGTATGTCCGGCTTTTTGGCGGTCGCCCTGTCCCAAACAGCGGGAGATCAGGCTGGCGCCGCCCACGCCAAACAGATTGGCCAGCGCGGTGATGAAGATGAAAAGCGGCAGTGCCACGGTGGCGGCAGCTACTTGGTTGGGGTCGCCCAGCTGGCCCACAAAAAAGGTATCCGCCATATTGTAAATGACGGTGATGATCTGGCTGATGACGGTGGGCACGGCCAGTGAGGCAATGGCCCGGCCGACCGGCATGGTATTAAACAGATATTCTTCGCTTTGGGTATAATTCAAGATGGATTCCTCTTTTCCGCTTCCAGCACGCAATCGATAAAACGCTGAATGGCAAATTCAAAGCTCAGCTCGGTGGAGGCCGGATAGTGAGAGAAAAAGCCCTCATCCTCCTGCGAGGCAAAGCCGTGTACAATGGCCCGGAACATCCGTCGGAAGTGGATCTCCTCCCGCGGCGGCAGCCGGAAGCCGGAAAGCACCTGCTTCAGCGGCTCGGTAAAGCGGGCGGCGGCATCATCCAGTACGCGGGGCTCGCCCGCGGCGGTATCCATCACCAGCCAGTATAGCTCCCGGTGCTGCTGCGCAAAGCGCCGGTAGGCCCAGGCCAGGGCCCATACGGCTTCCCGACCGGTTTTCCCCGCGATGGCCCGTAGCTCACCGTCCTCCTGCATCCGCAGGGCATAGCGGCATACCTCGGTCAAAAGGGTATCCATGTTCTCGATGTGATTATAGAGCGAGGCGGTTTTGACCCCCATGGTATCAGCCAGCAGCCGCATGGAAAATCCGCTGCGCCCGTACTGCTCTATCAGTTCAGCTGCCGCGACAGTGATGCTTTCAGCGCTCAGTCCTTTGGCCATCAAGGTGCCTCCCCCATAAACTAATGTCATTAGTTTTATGATAATGCTCTCCTCGGCTGTTGTCAAGGGGGCAGCTTGAGTTTTGCCGAAAAACAAAGTGTGATAGGAGCGGAACGACCTGACCATGGCCACCGCTGCCGATGAGGAGGATTATGACCGTGCCATGGAGCAGGCTGACTATCAAAGCGGCGCGCTGACCGATGCTATAAAGGCCCTCGGCCATTTGCGGCTGAGGACCCGAAAACCACCCGATTCAATGCTTCCGCCAATTACGAGAGTATCCGGGAAAGGGACGGAAACTACCGGCAGGTGTTTACAGGCTATCAGTGCAGTCAGGGCTTTCGGTTAGCTTTTCCGCTGGATATGAAACGCCTGGGGCAGGTGCTTTCCACTATTGCGGGCAGCGGGACCCAGCCGGAGCTGCACATTGCCTTTACCGTCAAGGCTCCGGGCAGAGCCTCCTCCTTGCCCGGGCTGCTTTTCTTCCCTAGGATAAAAATTTTTCCCCTTTTTGTCACACATTCCCTTTCTCATTCGTTTACAGTAGTGTAAGATAGTAACCACAGGACATTCAGGGAGGATAACATGAAGAAATTTCTCAAAAAGTACGGCTACATTCTATTGGTAGTGGTCATTGCGGCGGGGTGCTATACCGGTTTCCGGGCATTCCGGTATTACTACCATGATACGGATGACTACTGCCTGCGCACCTACGGTACCATGGCAAGGGTCGAAGAAAAGTGTGGGAAAACAGGGCTGCTGCATATGGAAAATGCCGGGAACTGGAGCAGCCATGACTATTGGCTGAAATACCCCAAGGATGAACCGGAAAACCCGGAGGATATCACCTGCTACTATGACTGGGGAAAAGAGAACCACACCGTTTATCAGATCGATTTTCATAAGAACGGCGTGACCCTTGAAGAATACATGGGGCGCTATCACCAGGACCCGCCGGAGGGCTCCGGCCAGTATACCGATACTGATTTGTGGACCGATTTCCCTGTGCCGGTGTACTACGATGTAATCGTTTACCCGCATACCTACGAGCCCAGCGGCTACGCTTTCTTCGAGTATGGCGATGCTTATTACCGCATCTCTGTCAGCGGCCGCGAGGAAGCCCGTACCGCCTGCGCGGCGCTGTTCGCCTCCGCCGAAAGTTGAAACTACAGACAAAACATCTTCCCCCATGGCTTACCGCTTTGGGGGAAATTTTTTATCAGAACAGGGGCTCCTCCGGCTCCGGCGGGAACTCCCAGTATTGCGTCAGGTCGGCGACGACCGCCGAGCGGAACACCGGGTGCCCGGCGCTGAAATCAACTGTAAGCAGAGTGGGGTAGTTGCAGTAGCCCTCCCAGCTGTCCATGGATTTGGTGACCACCTCCAGGGTGAGGGTGCCATCCTTATTTTCAGTATAGCGGATCAGCCCCATCTTTTCCGTCGCGTTGATCTCGGCGAATTGATACGAATAATCATAGTTCAGGTCACAGTAGGCGTCCCGTTGGGCATCATAATACAGCGGCCGCATCTTCACCTGTTGGTCCAGGTCCTCCTGCGTGATGCCGAAGAAGTACGCCCCGAATTCCAGCAGAGCTTCCCGCTGCACCCATTTGGTGGAGGCATCAACATAAGGGTATTCCAGCCCGTAGGCGTCGCAGTAGTAGAACATCATCTGCAGCAGGTGCGAGATGCTGATATTGGCGCCGTCATTAAAATTGGTAACATTGCGGAAGCTTGCCCATATCTCCAGTGCCTCCCGCACTTCCTCATTCGGCACTTCGATGTACTCAAAGTCCTCATAGTAGAAATGGGGATATTCCACCCGCGTACCGCCGTGGCTGGTCCATTTATCGGTGTAGTAGCGGATGGTATACAGCACCCGCTCCAGGATGCTCTGCTTTTTCTCCGCAGGGGAAAGGGCAAAGGTAGTGGTAGCCGCTACCGCTATTGTCAGGAAGACCACCGCCACGCAGCTCACCGCTTTTTTGGCCCCGTACAGCACCGTGCCGCGGGCTTCCTCCCAGGTCACCCGGCGGAAAGCCGCCCGGATGACATTATCCTCCGCAGGGGGAACGGCCGCCTCCCCGGCGGCTTCCTGTTCCAGCCGCGCACTTTCCTTGCGGGCGTGCTCCTTCAGTGCCGCCTTGATGAGCAGATCCTCATACTGCTCCTGCATATCGTTCTGGTCCAGGGGATATTTACTCATCTGCTTTTCCTCCCTTCTCACGGTAGGCTGCCAGCACCTTTTTCTTGGCGCGGCATACAATCATCCTCGCGTTTTCCGCGGTCAGTCCGGTCAGTCTGGCTATCTCCTTATACGGCAGCTCCAGTATGTAGTAGTAGTTCAGCAGGTCTATCTCCCGCTGCGGCAGATGCGCCAGGCACCGCTCCAGCAGCTCCCGCTGCTCCAGCCGCAGCATGGTCTGCTCCGCTGTGTTGTCATCGGCCAGGTGCTCCGCCCAGCCATTTTCGTTCCCAATGGTTGCTCGGCTTTCCCGCTGCCTTTTGCGGTATAGGTCTATACTGGCGGTCTCGGTCACTGTCACCAGGTAGTACAGTACCTCATCCCGCGGGATCATCCGCACCTTTTCCAGGTGCCGTATCACCCTCAGGATAGCCTCATGCACGGCCTCCTCCGCGTCACTCTCGTTTTTCAAGATAGAAAGTGCGCGCCGCTGCATGGCCGGCTGGCAGCGGGTATACAGCTCCGCCACAAATGTCCGGTCATCGTCATTTTCTATTGCCATGATAAATACAGGCAGCATATGTTTTCCCCTTTTGGCTTTTTTCTTGATGGTACCACAAGAACGGCAGCCGGTGCAATCGGTTTTAGCCCTTACACCCCTATAAACGCTCCGCCGCCGTATTTTGTGACAGCATTTTATAAAAAATTTTCGCAGCAAATAGAGGCCCCTGCCATCAAATGAACAGGGGCCTCTTGCTTCTTTATTTTATCCCAATAGAATGACCGCTTCTTCCCCGATGGTCAGCTTGCCATCGGTTACAGCCGCTTCTTTGCCGCTCAGGGCATCGGTGTAGGTACCATCCGGCAGGGGTACGGCCACGGTGCCGCCGTTGCCCTCCAGCGGGAAGATGCCCACAGCCCGTGTGGCTGGCCCGATATAGCTGGCGGTTACAATGCCCTGTGTGTCATCCGCCCCAATGCGGAACAGCTCATCGGTGGGCAGCTTCTTCTTGATGGCCGCGAGCTTGGCCAGATAACCGCTGATATCCTCTCCGCTGTTCCAGTCCACCGGCTCCTTCTCAAAGAGGGAGGGCGTGTGCTTTTCACATACCTCCTGCCCAGCGTACAGTAGTATGGTACCCTTCATAAAGTAATTCAGCGCTGTCCAGGCCAGCAGCTTCTTCCGCTCCGGGAAGCGATCCGCTGCGCGGCTGGTATCATGGTTTTCCAGGCAGCGCAGCTTATTGTATCCGCTCTCAAAGCTCACCTCCTGGTAATCCACGGCATCAAACCACCGGGAAAGCGGCAGCCGTCCCTCAGTTACATCCTCATACAGCGGCCACAGGTCGTAGGGGTACAGGATATCGAAAGCCGTGAACAATTCCGTATCGGTCGCGGCATAGAAGCCCATCTCCCGGAAGGCCTGAATGTGCGCCAGGTGTACGCTTTCTCCCAGCCAGATGGCCCCGGGCCGGATCTGCTCCACAGCCCGGCGGGCTTCCTGCCAAAAGGCCACCGGCACGGTGCTGGCTACATCGCAACGGAAGCCATCCACATATTGTGCCCAGTAGCACAGCGAATCAATCTGATACTGCCACAGCGCGCGGTTTTCATAGTTCAGGTCCACCACATCGGTCCAGTCGCCCACCTTGTTGCCGCGGCAGCCATCCGGCTTATAGTAGAAGTAGTCCGGATGCTCCGCCACCAGTGTGGAATCGGGCGAGGTGTGGTTATACACCACATCAATGATGCACTTCATACCCCGCTTATGGATCTCCTCCACCAGGTGCAGAAAATCCTCCAGTGTGCCGTATTCCGGGTTCACGGTGCGGTAGTCCCGGTTGGCATAGGGGCAGCCCAGGCTTCCTTTTTTGTTCAGCTCCCCAATAGGGTGGATGGGCATAAACCATACAATATCCACCCCCAGTGCCGCTATCCGGTCCAGGTCAGGCTCTATCGCCTTAAAGGTTCCCTCCGGTGTGTGGCTGCGTACATATACTTCATAGATCACGCTGCGCCGCAGCGCATTGTCGGTATTTATGGCCATGGTGTTTCCTCCTTTATATGGGCGTTCTTTCTTGGCCGCCCCGCACACCGCGGGACCATTTTTCGCGTAGATTATACCCGATTTCCCCGGGCCTTTCAAGATGCTTTTGCAGGAATTACTGCATAAAATCCCGTTAACATCAAAATGCAGGATATTAATGCAAAATTTATATACTTCAATAAAATTTGCAGTTTATTTGCGCATTTTGACGGATTCGTCAAAGATTAGGCCCTATTTTCGGCATGTTTCTAGTTCAAAAGGGATGACAAGGCGTTAATATTATGTTAATATATCTTCACAGGGTTCCAAACCCGCAAACTGTAAGAGATATTGAGGAGGATTTTATCATGGGTGTTACTTACATCATCGCTATCGTAGCTGCTGTTGTTCTGCTGGCTCTCAATCTGATCCGCGACTACGGCAAGAAGGGCTGATTTACAGCTTTTTTCTCTTTTGTCACACATAAGGGCAAAAAGAGCAGGGCGTATGCCCTGCTCTTTTTGCGTTAAAATACCCTTGGGGCTGGTCACGGAATTTTTACAAAAAGTTTTTTCTTTCGCCATTTCCTTGGCCGCCCGGCAGTGCTATCATACCGCCAAACCATCCCGCCGGGCTCTGCCACAGCCAGACATATGATAAAGGAGGTTTTCCTATGGATCGAGTTTATATTATCGCTATCGTGGCCGCTATTGTTTTGCTGGCCATTCACCTTATTCGGGATTACGGCAATAGGGAATAAAACCGTCCTGCTTACAGGCCGATTCGCCAGGAGAAAAGAAAAAAATTTTCTCTGCCGGAAGAATTTTATATTTTGCAGGATTTTCTATCATTACGGCTTTTATTTTGCTGCCGGATGTGCTATACTATCATTGGATTACAGCGTCAGTATGCTGTCATTTTCATAGAATGCATGATATCAAAAATATAGAAAATAACGAGGATCGCCCAATGAAGAAACTCATTGTAAACGGCGCGGAGCAGCTCTACGGAGAAGTTTCCGCCGGCGGCGCGAAAAATGCCGCCGTTGCCATTATTCCCGCCACCGTGCTGGCCCGCGGCCGCTGTGTGCTGGAAAATGTCCCCGACATCCATGATACCGAGCTGCTGTTCAGTATGCTGCGCGCCATGGGCGCCACAGTGGAAAAGCTCAGCCGCACTTCGGCTATTATCGATACTTCCACCCTCACCGAATCCACCGTCCCCTACGAGCTCTCCAAGCACATGCGTGCCAGCTATTATTTCATCGGCTCGCTGCTGGGGCGTTTTGGCCAGGCCTGTGTTTCCATGCCCGGCGGGTGCAATTTCGGCGTTCGTCCCATCGATCAGCACATCAAGGGCTTCGAGCTGCTGGGTGCCGAGATCCGCATCGAAAACGGTCTCATCTACGCTGATACCGAGGGCCTGCAAGGGGCGCACATCTACTTCGATCAGGTTTCGGTCGGCGCCACCATCAATGTCATGCTGGCCGCCGTGAAAGCCAGCGGTATGACCGTGTTGGAGAATGTTGCCAAAGAACCCCACATTGTAGACCTTGCCAACTTTCTCAATTCCATGGGCGCCGATATCCGCGGCGCCGGTACCGATGTCATCAAAATCCGCGGGGTGGATGTGCTGCATGGCACCGATTACAGCATCATCCCCGATCAAATTGAAGCCGGGACCTATATGGCGGCGGCCGCAGCCGTCGGCGGGGATGTCCTTGTTAAGAATGTTATTCCCAAGCACCTGGAGCCCATTACCGTCAAGCTGCGGGAGGCCGGCGCCACCATCACCGAAGGAGATGACTGGGTCCGGGTCGTCCGTACCGGGGCGCTCCGCCGCATCAATCTCAAAACCATGCCGCACCCCGGCTTTCCCACCGATATGCAGCCCCAAATGGCTGCCATGCTCACCTGCGCCGAGGGGACAAGCATCATCACCGAGGGCGTGTGGGATAACCGCTTCCGCTACACCGAGCAGCTGGTGCGCATGGGCGCCCGTATCACCGTGGATGGCAAAGTCGCTGTCATCGAAGGAGTGAAGGGCTTGCGGGGCGCGCCGGTCAAAGCGTGCGATCTGCGCGGTGGGGCGGCGGTCATTATCGCTGGACTGATGGCCAAGGGCACTACCGAGATTGAAGATACCCTGCATATCGAGCGTGGGTACGAGAATGTAGTGGAAAAGTTCGCCGGCATCGGCGCAGATCTTCACTATATCACCCTGCCGGATCAGCCCCTTTCCGAGCAGGCCTAAGACCGTAAGCTTATTTTTACCGGGCCGGAGTACTGTTCTGCTCCGGTCCCCTTCTTTTGGCCGGGAGCCCCCGGGCGGCGCGCCCCGCCTTTCCGGCTCGTGCCGGCCCAAGCCCCCGGCCGCCCCTCCGCCGTCCGGTGGGGCGCGCCGCCCTCATCCTACCCATTCCCCCGAGGTGACAGCATGGTAACATTTTATCCGCTTTCCAGCGGCAGCAGCGGCAATAGCTACTACCTTTCCGCCGGCGAAGGCCAGAGCGGCCTGCTCATTGATGCAGGCATCTCCGCCCGCCGCATCCGCACGGAGCTGTGCGATGCCGGCATCGATCCTGCCGGCCTGCGCGGTATCCTCATCACCCACGATCATGCCGACCATGTAGCCGGCCTGCGGGTGCTGGCCAAGCAACTCAAGCTCCCGGTCTATGCCACCGCAGGCACACTGGAACGCCTGGCGGCGATGGTGGAGCCCACCACCCGCCTTCTCCCGCTGGAGGAGATACAGGAGGTGGCCGGAATGCAGGTGCAGCCCTTCGCCACCCAACATGATGCCTCCGATTCCTGCGGCTTCCGCATCACGGCCGGCAGCCGCACCATCGGCTTCGTTACCGACCTGGGCCTTGTTACCCCCACAGTGTGGGAGCACCTGCGAGGCTGCCACCTCGCCGTGCTGGAGTCCAATTATGAGGACTCCGTTCTGCTCAATTGCGGCTATCCCTACTATCTCAAACAGCGCATCCGCTCGGAATACGGCCACCTTTCCAATGCCGAGGCGGCCCGCACCGTAACGGAACTGGCCAAATGCGGTACATCTCACTTTGTGTTGGCACATTTAAGCCGGGAAAGCAATACCCCGGCCCTCGCCCGCGGCAATGCCGAAGCGGCCCTTTCCGCCGCTGGGATGCAGCCGGACCGGGACTACCGCCTGTGGATCGCCCCGCGGGATTGCCCCGGCCAGATGATCCGCTTCTAAGGAGATACTGTAAATACAGACCATCGTGGCGGAAGCGTCACCGTCGGTCTGCACCGCGGATCCGCCCCAATCCAATGCTCTGTGCTTGAGGAGGAAGTAGAATGCTGAAAATACAGGTTATTGCCATCGGCAAAGTGAAGGAGGATTGGATGCGGCAGGGCATCGCCGAAGCGTTAGGGCAGCCGCCCCTCCGCTGCCGTCAACCGTCTGTGTCACCGTATGGAACGCCTGTAAGCCCATGAACCATTTTTGAGATGAACGCGGGACGGCAAAGCTTAAGGGCATTATCCAATGCCCTGCCTGCCACAAGGAGGGAATATTATGATAAAAATTCAAATAATCGCCATCGGCAAAGTGAAGGAGGATTGGATGCGGCAGGGCATCGCCGAGTATCAAAAGCGCCTGGGTGCCTACTGCCGGTTCGAGATCATCGAGCTGGAGGAATATCGCTTGCCTGATAATCCCTCCGAGGCCGAAATCGCCCGCGGCCTGGAGGAGGAGGGAAACCGTATCCTCAAAAAAGCCGCCGGCCTCATTTTTCCCTTGTGTATCGAGGGAGAGATGCTCTCCTCCCCGCAGCTGGCGCAGCTCATTTCCTCCTCCGCCCAAAAAAGCGGCTGCCTGAGCTTTATCATCGGCGGCAGCTTTGGTCTTTCCCCGCGGGTAAAGGCGGCCGCTGCCCGGAAGATCAGCTTTTCTCGGCTTACCTTTCCGCATCAGCTGGCCCGGGTGCTCCTCTGCGAGCAGCTCTACCGTGCCTGCTCCATCAATGCCGGTGCCAAGTACCACAAATAACTACCAGTTCCCCGGAGCTTTTACAGGCTCCGGGTTTCTTTTATTTTATGCCCGGCAAAATGTTTCACGTGAAACATTTGTTCGCAGACAAGGCCGGTTTTGGCGCCCCGCGCCCCCGCCGCAGGCGGGGAGCCGGAGGGGCGGTAAAACCGCCCCTCCGGCCAGGCGGCTTTGCCGCCGCGCGGGGCGCCCTGGCCTGGCCCCTGCACAAAATAAAAAACCCCGCATCCGTAAGGGTGCGGGGCAAGTTGATTCCGGGTATTCAGCTTTGGGTCAGGGCGGTCAGCCCGGCGGTCAGGTCGGTATTCAGCAGGGTAGGCGCACCGTACAGCAGCAGGGTGCGGCTATACTCCGTCCCGGCGAGGGCAGCCAGCTGCTCTTCGCTGCACCGGGTCACATCCACATAGGTGATGCGGTCATAGTGCAGCGCCAGGTAGGGGATCACACACAGGGCATTCTCATCCCCCAGAACCAGCAAGCTGCGGGGAATGCTGCCTTCAGCCGTTACGGCAATGATAGCAGCCGGTCCGCCCAAAATACAATCTATCCCCGCGGTGCCTTCCAGCGGGTACAGGGTATTCCACCGGGTCACAGTGCCATCAGCGGCGGTGTGGGTGATGGTGTAGCTGCGGCTATCCTCCAGCGGCAGCAGCGCCGTTACCACATCCGCCCGGACCTTATCGTAGCTCCAGCGGGCATACAGGTCGCCGGTGCAGTCATACCGCAGCGGCGTATTGCTAAAGCTGTCCTTTGCATAGGGGAAGTAATCCAGCGCCTGGCCCAGCGCCTGATACAGCAGGTAGCCGGTCAGCTGGGTGGGGCGGGAATCGGTGCGGTAGAACAGTCTGCTATCTCCATTTTCCTCCAAAAGCGGGTAGGCGTTCAGCACCTCCCGGCACAGGGGAGAGAGCGCCGCGGCGGCATTTTGCAGCCAGGTCTCCTGGTCAAACAGCAGGGCGGCTTCCGGCAGCAATTGACTGCTGATGGCACAGGCACTGGGCAGCAGCACAGTGTAGGGCTCCGCTTCTCGGCAGTAGTCCTGCAGGGCAGCGAGGTTTTTTTCTCCCAATGCTTCATCGGTCACGGTCAGGTTCTCAATAAGGCCCTCCCCGGTAAAGTAGATGCCGTCCAGCTCCTGCACACCGCCCAGCATCAGCAGGGTGGTTTTCCAGCGCTTTAGGGCATCCCGCAGCGGCAGGTTCTGCCGCAGGGCGGTTTCAGTCCGCGCACCCGGGGGACCTTCTGCG